>Ga0209473_1000442_pt1 | contig 25132 bp, 22 predicted proteins | sample GraSoiAngelo_133_FD_185890 | JGI IMG/M metagenome (GOLD analysis project Ga0209473, IMG submission 185890) | Grasslands soil microbial communities from the Angelo Coastal Reserve, California, USA - 14_0929_05_20cm (SPAdes) (version 2) | ecosystem: Environmental > Terrestrial > Soil > Grasslands ...
TCAGCGAGATCGTGATTGCGACCTTCAAGCTCGCGAACAGATAAGGCACCGCCGACGGCCAGCGCAGCTTTGCCAGCACCTGCCGCGGCGTCGCCGACCAGGTCCGCATCAGGTCGAGCTGCATTGGGTCGGGCGCAGTAAAACCCTTCACCATTCCGATCGTGATCGGGAAGAAACACAGGTAGGCGGAGATGATCGACTTCGGCAGCAGACCCTGCAATCCCATAACTCCGAGCACCACAACGAAGATCGGCGCTAACGCGAGGATCGGTACCATCTGCGAGCAGATGATCCAGGGCAAAAGGCTCTTCTCCAGCACTCGGCTGTGCACGATCATCAATGCGAGAACGATCCCGAGCACGGCGCCCAAGGCAAAACCGAGCAATGTTGCCGACAACGTCACCATGGAATGATAGACGAGGCTGCGCGGCGCGGTCGGAACGTAGCCGAAAACCGAATCGGTGAAGGCCGCGATCACCTGATGCGGCGCCGGCAACAGCGGCCGCTCTGCGCTCATGGTGCCGGCGATCAGTTCCGAAACCGTGTAGGGCGTCTCCTCCCGCTCGAAGCCGCCGCGCACCAGCGCAAGGTTCATCAACACGGCTGCGACATACCAGATCGTGATCAACGCCAGCACGATGGTAACGATGGGCGCGTAACGCACCACCAGCGGATGTTGCCGCCACGTGCCGGCACCTGACGCCGGAAAAGCGAGCGCGCTACTCGTCATAGGAATGACCCGCCCGAAGGCCGACGCGGATGCGTTGCGCGATCTTGAGGAATTCCGGCGTCTCGCGAATCTCCAAAGCCCGGTCACGCGGAAAGTTGCAATCGATGACGTCAATTATCCGGCCCGGGCGCGGCGACATCACCACGATTTTGGTCGACAGGAACACAGCTTCCGGAATCGAGTGGGTCACGAACAGCACGGTCTTTCCGGTCTTGCCCCACAATTGCAGCAGTTGCTCGTTGAGATGGTCGCGGACGATTTCGTCGAGCGCGCCGAACGGCTCGTCCATCAGCAGCAGCGCCGGATCGAACGACAGCGCGCGGGCAATCGAGACCCGCTGCTGCATGCCGCCGGACAATTGCCAGGGATACTTGCGTTCGAAGCCGGTCAGATTGACCAGCGCCAGATAACGCGCCGCGCGCTGCGCCTGCTCGCTATCGGGAAAACCCATGATCTCCAGCGGCAGTTTCAAATTCTTCTCGATGGTGCGCCACGGGAACAGCGCCGGCGCCTGGAATACGTAGCCATAGCGGCGCTCCAGCCGGGCTTGCTCCGCGCTGACGCCATTGACGAGCAGCGTGCCAACGCTCGGCTGCTGCAGGTCTGCGATCACCCGCAGCATCGTGGTCTTGCCGCAGCCGGAGGGACCGATGAAGGAAACAAATTCCCCCTCGGCAATTTGCAAGCTGACATTCGACAGCGCATCGACCTTGCCGTCCGAGGTCTCGAATGTCAGTGAAACATCGCGAACGTCGACCGCCAAACGTTGCGGCAGCGAATCTGATTTGGCGGTCTTGTTCATGCGCGCCGGTTCGCTTCGTGCGACGAACGGCTCTCGCCGGTCCGGTCGCAGCGTAACGCCCGGATCGCTTGGCTTCAACAACTTCGGCATATGCAACACCACCATCAAATACTGACAAAGCCAGATGCAAATGGCGCGCTCAATGTTTGCGCATGCGGAGATATTAATGGGCAAGAACGATCATCGGGGCCAAACATGCCGCTATCGGATTTTCAGATAACGGAAAACACCTCGATTTTTTTGACTTGCGCGGAGGCCCGTCTCATACTTTGAAGGTGGCGTCTTGCTCAACGGCATAGTACCGCATTTTATTCCCCTAGACGCGAGTGCCATGAAGCCTGCTCCGTTCAAATACGTCGCCGCCACCTCGCTCGCGCAAGCACTTGCGCTCAAGGCCGAGTATGGCGATGACGCGAAGTTTCTTGCTGGCGGGCAAAGCCTGATGCCGGCGATGAATTTCCGCCTGGCGCAGCCGGCAATCTTGATCGATATCAACGGCATTGAGGATCTCGCCGGGATCCATCCGTCCGGGGCGACGACAAGGGTCGGGCCTCTGACCCGATACCGGGCGCTGCAGCGCGACGAGGCGTTTGCCGGGATGTTTCCGTTGATCGACGAGGCGCTCCCGCACATCGCGCACCCACAAATCCGAAACCGCGGCACCATTGGCGGTAACCTTTCGCACGCCGATCCGGCCTCGGAACTTCCGGCCATCGCCGTGGCGCTGCGCGCCCGATTTCGCGTTCAGACGGCCAAACAGGAGCGATGGGTCGAGGCGTCGGATTTTTTCGTCGGCGCACTCACGACCGATCTCAAGCCGGACGAAATGCTGGTTGAGATCGAATTGCCGCGGGTAAAGCCGCGCACCGGCGCCTGCTTCATGGAGATTGCGCGCCGGCGCGGCGATTTTGCCATTGCCGGCGTCGCCGTGATGACGACGCTGGGCGAGCGCGGTGAATGCACTGGAGTCCGGCTGGCGTTTTGTGGAGTCGGCGAAACCCCTATCGATGCAAGTTCGGCGGCCGATGCGCTAATCGGACATCAACCGGCTCAAACCACCATCATCGACGTCGCCAAAGCAGCGCAGGCCATGATCGATCCCGGCGGCAGCGTTCACGCCACAGCCGATTATCAGCGCCATATCGCAGGGGTTCTGACCGAGCGTGCCCTGCGAACGGCCCAGCGGCGGGCGCGCGATGGACATTGATTTTCACGACATCACACTATCGGTAAACGGCACGAAATATCAGCGCCGCATCGAATCGCGCCTGCTGCTGAGCGACTTTATTCGCCACGACCTGGCGCTGGCCGGCACCCATGTCGGCTGCGAGCACGGCGTGTGCGGCGCCTGCACCATCCTGCTCGACGGCCAGCCGGTACGCTCCTGCCTGATGCTCGCCGTTCAGGCCAACCATCACGAACTCTCAACCGTCGAGGGCCTTGCCGACAAGGCCGGCGAATATCATCCGCTGCAGCAGGCGATGCACGAACATCACGGCCTGCAATGCGGCTATTGCACGCCCGGCATTCTGATGACGATAACCGCCTTTCTCGATGAAAACAGCTCGCCTAGCGAGGACGAGGTGCGCGAGGCGCTGTCGGGCAATTTGTGCCGCTGCACCGGTTACCAAAATATCGTCGATGCCGTGCTGGCGGCCGCAGATCGGATGCGGGGCTGACACATGTCCACTCGTACCTTCGGCGAGCCCATAAAACGCAACGAAGACCATAGGCTTCTCACCGGCCAGGCCCTGTTCATCGATGACCTCGAATTGCCGGGGATGCTTCACGCCGCGTTTCTGCGCAGCCAGGTCGCGCATGCGCGAATCTTGAAGATCGATGTTTTCAAGGCATTGCAGCGTCCCGGCGTCGTCGCAGCCTATGTTGCCGGCGACCTCGGCGACTACTGGCAGCCCGGCCCGATCCTGGTGCCGCCGCCTCCGATCGAAGGCATCATCTTCCACGAGCGAACCCAGGTGCCGCTGGCCAAGGACAAGGCCCGCCATGTCGGCGAGCCGCTGGTCATCGTGATCGCGGAGAGCCGTTATATCGCCGAGGATGCGCTCGACGATATCGACGTCGAACTCGAGCAGCTTGCCGCCGTGGTCGATATGGAAAAGGGTCTCGGCGCGGGATCGGCGTTGGTTCACGACGACGTCGGCTCCAATGTCTCGGCCTACGTCCGCCAGACCAAGGGCAATTATGCAGCGGCGGCGGCCAAGGCCGATCGCATCATCAAGCGGCGGTTCCGGTATGAGCACGGCATTTCCTCGCCGATCGAAACCCGCGGCGTGGTCGCGCAATGGGATCGGCGCGCCAACCAGATGACGATCTGGGATACGACGCAGGCGCCGGTGTTCGTCCGCAACGGCCTTGCCGGCATGCTCGGGCTGAACGAACGACAGGTTCGCGTCATCGCGCCTTTCGTCGGCGGCGGCTTTGGGCCCAAGATCATGATGTTTTATCCCGAAGAGGTACTGCTTCCCTGGGTTTCGATGAAGCTGAACCGCCCGATCAAATGGATCGAGGATCGGCATGAACATTTTTTTGCCACCACCCACGAGCGCGGTCAGATTCACGATGCAGAAATGGCGCTCAGCAGCGACGGCCGCATCCTCGGCATCAAGGACGTGTTCCTGCACGATGGCGGCGCCTTCGATCCCTATGGGCTGACGGTGCCGATCAACAGCCAATGTACCCTGCTCGGTCCCTATGTCGTGCCCGCCTATGACAGCACGTTTACGCAGGTCTTCACCAATCTGCCGACGGTGACACCTTATCGCGGTGCCGGACGCCAACACGGCGTATTCGTGATGGAGCGGCTGCTCGACTTCGCTGCACATGAGCTGAACATTGATCCGACCGAAATCCGGCGGCGAAATCTGATTCCGCCCGATGCGTTCCCTTACAACAATGAAATCATCTATCAGGATTTTGAGGTGCTGGAATACGACAGCGGCAATTACGAGCCGGTGCTCGACATCGCGCTGGACGCGATCGGCTATGAGGCATTCAGGCATGAACAGGCGCTGGCGCGCCAGCAAGGCCGACATCTCGGCGTCGGCGTGGCCTGCTATGTCGAGGGCACCGGGATTGGTCCTTACGAGGGCGCTAAAGTTCAGGTGCAGTCCAACGGCAAGGTCAGCGTCGCCACCGGCATCGGCACGCAAGGGCAAGGACACTTTACCGTCTTTGCCCAGATCGCCGCCGATCAGCTCGGTGTTGCGGTCACGGATGTCGACGTCGTCACCGGTGACACCGATCAATTCTATTGGGGCGCCGGCACCTTTGCCAGCCGTGGCGCCGTGGTGGCAGGCAATGCCGTCAACGAAGCCGCCAAGGTGGTGCGGAACAAGGCGTTAAAGCTCGCAAGCGACCTGTTTGAATGTTCCGAAGCAGACCTGGTGATCGAGGATGGCAAGGTTTCGATCGTTGGAATCCCCCAAAAATTCGTAAAGCTCGGCGATCTCGCCAACCAGGCCAACCCGATGCGCGGGGCGGTCGAGCCGGGCACCGAGCCGGGTCTCGAATCGACGCGATATTTCGGGCCCAAGATGGGGGCGACGGCCAACGGCGTCCACGCCATCATCATCGAGATGGATCCCAAGACCTTCGAGTTGAAGATCCTGAAGTATGTCGTGGTGCATGACTGCGGCACCGTGATCAATCCGATGATTCTGGCCGGACAAATTCACGGCGGCGTCGCGCAAGGCATCGGCAACGCGTTCTACGAAAAACTGGTGTTCGACGATCAGGGGCAGCTCTTGAACGCATCGCTCGCGGACTATCTCTTGCCGACCGCGCTGGATGTTCCTCGGATGGAGCTTGCGCACACGGTGACAAAATCGCCGCTCAATCCGATGGGCATCAAGGGGGCCGGCGAAGCCGGCGCCATCCCCGGCGGACCATTGTTCGCGCAGGCGATCGAGGATGCACTTGACTTGAAGCGCCGCAGCGTCGAATTGCTGGAAACTCCGCTCAGCCCCAGCCGGCTGTTCGAGCTGACGAGGAATGCACGGACTTGATCCCGTCATGGCGAGTGGAGCGAAGCAATCCAGGCGTGAATGCGAAAACTCTGGATTGGCCCGTCGATTCGCTCCTCGCAGTGACAGCAATCTAGCGCAGCCGCCAGGGTGTCGCGCATGATCCTGGTCACGGGCGCCGGCGGAAAAACCGGCAAGGCTGTCCTCAAGGCTCTGGTCGCGAGCGGGGCGCGGGCCCGTGCGTTGGTGCGAAGTTCCGCACAAGAAGCCGATGTCAAGGCCATAGGGATCAGCGAGGTCACCACGGGCGCGATAGAGGATGCGGGTACGCTTGCCCATGCGGTGCAGGGAGCGGATGTGATCTATCACATCTGCCCAAACGTCAGCCCGCACGAAGTCGCTTTCGCCAAAGTGGTTGTTGCCGCTGCCATTGACCTCGGCGTGCCACGGTTCGTTTACCATTCCGTGCTGCATCCACAGATCGAGGCGATGCCACATCACTGGAACAAGCTGCGGGTTGAGGAGATGCTGTTCAGCTCAGGATTGGACTTCACCATACTGCAGCCCAGCGCCTATATGCAGAACAGCCTGGCCGAATGGTATCGGATGAAACGCGACGGTGTCTTTCGCGTGCCCTACCCCGTCGAGACCCGGCTCAGCCTTGTCGATCTCGATGATGTCGCGGAAGCCGCAGCGCTGGTGCTCACGAGCGGCGATCATTCGGGCGCTACCTATGAACTGGTCGGGACTCCCCCGCTTAGCCAAATTGAAATCGCAAATACGTTCGGCCAGGTGCTCAACAAAATTGTTCGCGCCGAAGCTGAAACCGTCGAAGCCTGGGAACAGCGCGCCCACAGGACCGGGATGGATGACCATTCGCGCGAGACACTGACAAAAATGTTTCGCGCCTATGCGCGCGATGGTTTTAGGGGCAATCCCAATGTGCTGGGCTGGCTGCTCGGGCGTTCGCCGACCTCACTCGCCGCCTTTGCCGCACGCACCGCCACCGCTCAGGCGTGAGGCGGCCAGCCGATCGGGTGGATTTGCTGAACGATCTTCATCGTTGACAAAATCAGCGGCTCTTCGAAACGCGGGCCGACGATCTGGATCCCCACCGGCAATCCGTCGCTGGTCTGGCCGGCCGGCACGCTGCCGCCGGGCAGGCTCATCAGCGTGATCAGGAACGAGCCAGCGATCCAGTCGGTGTAATTTTCCAATTTCTTGCCGTTGATCAGATTCGGAAAATTCATCTCCACCGGAAACTGCTTTACCGGCGATTGCGGCGTAATCAACAGGTCGTATTTTTCGAAGAATCGTGCAAAGCACTGGAATAGCTGCGCGCGCTTCTGCTCGGAGGCGGCGAAATCCGTTGGCGTCACCTTGAGGCCGGCCTTGACGTTGCCTTTGAGGTTGACGCCGAATTGCTCGAGCCGGTCGAGATTGGCGAATTGCTGCCCGACCATCCAAAGCCCGCGCCATGCCTGATAGGGCGATTTTCCGTCGGAGATGTCGAAGGCGATCTGCTCGACCGTAGCGCCAGCGTCGCGCAGCGACATCGCGGCTTTGCGGCAGATATCGTCGATTTCCGGCTCGACGCCGATTCCGGCGATGTCGGACACGTAAGCGATGCGCAGGCCCCCCGCGTCCCTGGCGCCAGCGACGATTGCCCGCGCGCTGGCCCAGGGCCGCGAGACCGAAATCGGCGATATTCGGCTGAAGCCGACGATAGCGTCGAGCATAAGCGCGGCATCTTCCGCGGTGCGCGCCAACGTGCCATGCACTTGCCCCGGATCCCATGCCAGCGGCATCGGCCAGTTCGGCGTCAGTCCCGGCGTCGGCCTGATGCCGACAATGCCGCAGAACGACGCCGGCATCCGGATCGAGCAGCCGAAATCGGTGCCGTGCGCCAACGGCGCCATCCCGGTCGCCACAGCGACCGCCGATCCGCCGGAAGAACCGGCAGGGCTCAACGCCGGGTTCCAGGGATTGCGGGTGACGCCGAACACATCATTAAAAGTGTTGGCGCCAGCGCCGAATTCGGGCGTGTTGGTCTTGCCGAGCACGATGGCACCGGCCGCCTTCAGCCGCCGCACCACTTCAGCGTCTTCGGTCGGCACGTTGTCCTTGAACAGCGGTGAGCCAAAGGTGGTGCGGATGCCCGCCGTCGGGGTGATGTCCTTGATGACAACGGGCAGACCGTGCAGCGCGCCGAGCTTGTCGCCGCGCATCACGGCCGCTTCTGCGTCCTTTGCCTGTTCGCGCGCCGTGTTAGCCACCAGCGTCACAATGGCGTTGAGCTTAGGATTGACGCGCGCGATGGTGGCAAGGTGGGCGTCGAGCACCTCGACCGGGCTCACCGTCGAAGTTGCGATCAGCGACGCCAACTCGACCGCCGTCTTGCGGCTCAGATTATCGGTCATATTGGATTTCCGTTACTTACCCGCCCAGTGCACGAAGCGACGCTCGATCGTGAGAAACAACAGATTGAGGCCGTAGCCGAGCGCGCCGGCGGCAAAGATCGCGGCATACATGTCGGGCATGTCGAACAATTGCTGTGCCTCGAACACGCGCTGGCCAAGGCCGTCGGTCGAGCCGATGAACATCTCGGCCACCACCACGATCACCAACGCCAGCGACACGCCGTTGCGCAGGCCGACAAAAGTCTGCGGCAGCGATTCCAGCAGCATCACGTCCCACAGCACCCTAAGGCGGGATGCGCCCATCACCTTCGCTGCAAGAATCCGCGTCTTGCGCGCGTTCATCACGCCATAGGCGACGTTGAACAGGATCACCAGCGCCGCGCCGAACGCTGCGACCGAAATCTTGGTGCGGTCGCCGACGCCGAACAGCACCAGAAACAGGGGAAACATCGCGGAGGCGGGCGTCGAGCGAAAGAAATCGATCAGAAATTCAACTGAACGATAGACCTTTTCCGATGAGCCGAGCAGGATCCCGAGCGGGAGCGCGATCACGGCCGCGATCGCCGTGGAATAGATCGTGCGCTCGACCGTCTTGATAAAATCAAGGCCGAGCTTGCCGCTGGTCATTCCGATCCACATGGCGCGGAACGTCGAGATCGGCGACGGCAGCAGCACCGGATCGACCACCCGCGCCCACACCGTCAGCGACCACACGGTGAGCAACACCGCGACTCCAACAACGGGAAGGAAAACCTCGAAACGCTTCATTGCCAATTCATCCTTTGCGCACCTCGCGCTGGAATATCTCGAGGCAATGCGCCTTGATGCTGATGAATTCGGGATCCGACATGGTTTTCAGCGTGCGCGGATGCGGCGCATCGTAATGCACGAACTCCACCGCGCGCGCCGGGCGACGCGACAGCAGCAGAATGCGGTCCGACAGATAGACCGCTTCTTCCAGGTCGTGCGACACCAATACGGTGGTCGTTGCCGTCTCCACGAAGATACGCTGCAATTGCTCGCGCATGAACAACGTCATTTCATAATCCAGCGCCGAAAACGGTTCGTCGAGGAACAGGATTTCCGGTTCGACGATCAGGGCCCGCATGATCGAGACCAGTTGTTGCTGGCCTCCCGACATCTGGTAGGGATAGAGGTTGAGGTCGATCTTGACGTTGAGATTGGCAACGATCTTTTCGACGCGAACGGTACGCTCGGCCTTCGGCACGCCCATCACCTTGAGCGGATAGGCGATGTTGTCGAACGCGCGCAGCCAGGGAAACATCGCTTCGCGATAGCTCTGGAACACGTAACCGAACTTGATGCTACTGAGCGGCTGGCCGTCGAACAGGATTTCGCCAGCGTCGACCGGAAACAGCCCCGCGATCATATTGATCAACGTGCTCTTGCCGCAGCCATTGGGGCCGAATACCGACATCAATTTTCCGCGCGGAATATCGAAGTCGAAATTATCGTAGATGGTGGCGTCGGAAAACCGCTTTGTCAGTCCGCGGATCGTGACATGGGGCGCGGTCCGATGCGACGAATCCGAAAGCGTGCCTGCCGGTCCGACCTTTGCAGCTAGCTGGGCTCCGGCCACGGGTGCGCCTTCTAGAATTTCTGCAGAACTTTAGTGACGTCGGCCTTTTCCGGCACAACCCCGATCGAGTTGCCGAAGTCGGCCAGTTTCTGCAAGTCGCCAATTTGCTTGGCCGTCATTTCGTCGGCCATGACATAGCCCAGCATCGAAACCATATCGACGACGTTGTCGGGCGTGAAAGTGTTCTTCGCAAGATATTTGCGCGCTTCGTCCGGGTTCTTGTTGATGAAATCGATCGCTTTGGCCCACGCCCCAGCGAAATGTTTTGCCACTTCGGGGCGATTGTGAATGAAATCGCTGGTCATGGCGCAGCCCGCCGCATAGGCGTCGGCCGACTCGTCGCCCAGAATGTATTTGGCGATGACGCCGGCTTCCAGCGAGCGCGCGACGCCGGCCTTGATCATCATCGAGGCGTTGGGCTCCAGCGTGTAGCCGCCGTCGAAGGTGCCTGCGGTCATGGCATTGATGTGCTGGCTCATGTCGAGCTGGTCGATGGTATAGTCGCCGTCCTTCACGCCGTTTTTGGCCAGGATGGCCTTGGCGGTGTTGAGATTGGCCGGCCCGGGCGCCGAAAAAAGTTTGGCGCCTTTGAGATCGGCGATGGTTTCCGCCTTAAAGCCGTTGCGGACCACGAATTGCTCCATCTTCCAGACCTTGGTCTGGCTGTTGAGCGCAATATACATCGCCACGCCGGGCTTCTTCACATTGGCGTTCAGCCCTTCCAGCGTGACCAGCACCGCCGAGACCTCGATCTGGTTGGTCATCATCGCCGCGACATTCGGCGGACCGCCCATCAGTTTTGTCATCTCGGGCTCGATATTTTGTTCCTTGAAGAAGCCGCGCTCCAGCGCGACGAAATACGGCAGCGATGAACTGACCGGAAATACGCCGACCGAGACCTTGTCCTGCGCGGCCGCCGGGCCTGGGGCGATTCCGCCCATGACCAGAACCGCAATGGCGAAGATCGAGAGATTGAACGATTTCATCATTTTGCTCCAGTCATCCACCTGTGGGCACCGTTCGGTTGGACCGTCGGCCATGTGCCCATCTTTAGAGCAAGGAACGTGCCGGTTTTACTCGTCCATTTCGACAATCGCGATCACCGGGCCGCCGCCATGCGGGCCCTGATGCATGGCATCCACCGACACGAACACCGCGGGATCGCCGATCGCAAGTGCCGCCACCCCGCCGACTGCCGCCTTGGAATGGCGATGATGGTGCACGTCGGAGTCGTCGAGCATGATCTGACGCCGGCCGCGCAGCGTGCCCCGGCGGTCGGCCTCGCATTTCATGAAACAATTGACGACACGGCCTTTGAGGTCTTCCGATCGCGGCCGTTCCGGCAGCACCAGGCCGGCATCGCGGATGGAATCGTAGATGCCGTCGATATCAAGCGCGTCGCGCATCACCGAATGGCCGATCCGGTAAGCGCCGCCGGCACCGGCCTTGTTGCCGAGCAGGACGATTTGCGCCTGGGTCAATTCCACGCCCGACGAACAGGACGCCACCGAGGAATACAGGTCGAGATCCCTGCAAATCTGCTCGGCCTTGGGCATGGGCGCTTCGCCGAGTGCGACCGCAATGCCGAGCGCGGTGGTGCCGTTGGAAACGCCCATGGAATCGTGGACCTCGCAAGCCAGGGTCTGGTGGCGGGATTCCGCGTCGCGGACGGAATCAATGGTCAGCAGCGGCGTCTTGGTCTGGACGTAGTGCACATCCCTGGGATCGGCGATTCCGGCATCCTTCATCGCCGCCTTGACGGCGTCGGCGACTTTCTGGACCATCGCGGGCCGCCCGATGTCTTCGGGCAATAGTTCCACGCTCAGCGCCGTGCCGATCGCCAACCGCGACTTGTCAGCCGGACCCGTCTTGCCATTGCGGGCGAAGATCGTGGCATGCGGCGTGATGACGCCGTCGCAGCCGCCGGACCAGACCATCGGCACATTGTGAATTTCAGCCTCGGTGCGGGTGCCGCGCTTGAGCAACACCCGCCGAAACGCCTGGTCGGCCAGGATACGGGTAAAGTCATTGACGCCGCCATTGCCTTCAGTCTTGCCGATCACCGCAATGACCTCGTCGGCGCCGAACTTGCCGGCCGCGATCAACCCATCGAGCCCGCTCGCGTCCTGCACGGTTTTCAATTCAACCTTCGCAACTTCAATCGCCATTCGCTTCAAGCTCCGCTTGCTCGCTGACCGCTATCGCCATTTCACCGAATCCGCGGCCGATGCTCGCCGCGTAGCATCTTCTCATAGCCCTCGCCGCGGTCAATCATCGGCAGCGGCGCACTTCGCGCCTTCGTCATCTCGGCCCGCAGATCTCGGGTCACAACCTCATCGATCACGGGCCGACCGGCGCCGTCACCTTCCTTCAATACTACGCCGTAATCCTTCTCTGCGCTCGCAAGCGAGACCCGGCCCTCAATCACATCGCGCAACACCAATTCCAATTCGCGCTGTAGCGGATCGCCCCAGCCGCCGCCGCCTGTCGTCACCACGCGAACGACTTGCCCCTTCAGCACAGGTTCGCCGTCGACCAGACCGCCGAGATCGTAACCTTCGCCCTCGGCATCGACGGTGACGCAGAACGGCTGGCCGGCCTTGCCGCCGTTCAAACCGTAGCAGCCCAGCCGCACCCGATCGGCGGTGACGATGGTGCGGCAATCGACCAGCGCGCGATAGTGCTTTTCGTAGCCCTGCCCGCCGCGGCGCAGACCAGCGCCGCCGGAATCGGTACGCAGCGCCAGCTTCTCGACCAATAGCGGAAATCGGGTCTCGGTGAATTCCGCCGGCTGATTGCGCGAGTCCGGTACGATGTGGATCGCGTCATTGCCATCGGCGTAGTAGCGACCGCCGGAGCCGCCACCAAGCACCTCGCGCGACAGGAACGGCTTGCCGTCGAGATCGGTGCCGAAAAAGCCGGTGTAACGGATGGTCTCCTGATCGGCCGGCATGCGCCCATCGACGGCTTGCGCGACCACGCCCGCCAGCAGACCGAGGCTGCGCAAGAGGACAAAAGACCGCGCGTTGGTCGCGGCCGGCCATTCCGGCGTGATCAGCGTGCCTTTTGGGGGAAAGATCACGTCGAACACGTCACAGACGCCTTCATTGACGTGGATTTCGGCGGCGCGTTCGGGCGTATCGGCCAAATTGCGCAGGATCGGAGCGATCCATTTGATCAGGAAGGCGCCGTCGGCATAGTCCGCCGGCCAGTTGATCGGACCGGTCGATTGCGGATCGGTGCCGTTGAAGTCGAGCGTGATCTTGCCGCCCTTCTTGGTCATCTTCAGGGCGATCTTGTGCAGCTTTGGATCAGTGATGCCGTCATGCTCGACGTAGTCCTCCCAGGCATATTCGCCGTCGGCGATTTTTGCCAATAGCTCGTTGCGGTAAATGTCGCGGCATTTCTCCAGGATGGCCTGGAAACAGGCCTCGACCTGCTCCCTTCCAAAACGTTCGAACAACCCGCACATGCGCCGCGCGCCCATCAGGCAGGCCTGGATTTCGCTGTCGAGATCGGCCGACAGCATCTCCGGCACGCGCGTGTTGCGGCGAACGATGGTAAAGACAGCTTCGTTGCGGACACCTTCGCAATAGATCTTCACCGGCGGGATCGCGATGCCCTCCTCGAATACGGTGGCCGCCGAGCCCGGCATCGAGCCGGGTACCCGGCCGCCGACATCATCATGATGGCCGAAGGCCTGGATGTAGGCGACGACTTCGCCGTCGTGAAACACCGGCACCGTGCTGCAAAGATCGGGCAAATGCCCGATCGAGCCTTCCGTCAAATAGGTGTCATTCATCAAAAATACATCGCCGGGCTTCATGGTCTCGGGCGGAAAATCCCGCACCACGGCGTTCGGCATCGCCGAATAGGAACGCCCGGTTAGCTTGCGGCAATAGCGGTCGAACAGCCCGACGCGGAAATCATGGGCTTCCCGGATCATCGGTGAGCGTGCGGTGCGCTCGATGGCATATTCGATTTCCGTCTCGATCGAATTCAGCGTGCCTTCGACGATCTGCAGCACGATCGGATCGACTGCTACGGCTTCCCGCAGCGGCGCTGTCGGCCACGGATGCGCGGCGGAATGGATATTCATCGCGACATCTCCTGCTATGAGGCGGGGCGGATGACAAGAATGCCGTGCGGGTCGACCTCGACATATTGGCCGGGAAACACAACCGTGGTTGAGCCGAATTCTTCGACGATAGCCGGTCCGTTGACGCGACCTCCAGGCGGCAGCGCCGCGCGATCGAACACCGGCGTGTCCTGGAAGCCGCCGAAATAGACGGCCCGCTTGCCTTTCGGCTCCGGTCTGTCGAAGCGTATCGCGGGCTTAGGCAGTTGCGGCCGCTCGATCAGGCCGAAACCCGAGACGCACAGATTGACCAGTTCGATCTTCTGCTCGCCCGCATAATTATATCCGAAGGTCCTAAGATGCGCGGCATTGAAGGCGCCAATCAGCCCGGTCAGGAACGTCTCATCGAAGGCGCCACCGGACGCAGTGACGCGGACTTCCATCGACTGGCCGGCGTAGCGGACGTCCGCCTCGCGGACCAGCCTGATGCGCGACGCGTCGATGCCGTCGCGCTCCAGCGTCGCCACGGCCTCGCGCTCCAGCGCGGCGTAGCGCGCGGCGATCTCGGAAAGATCGATCGTCTCCTCGTGCATCACCTTGGTGACGATGTGGTCGGTGCGCCAATCGACTGCCAGCAGGCCGAACGCCGAGAGATTGCCGGGGTTCGGCGGCACGATGCACGCCTTCATGGCGAGCAGGTCCATGACCGCGGCGGATTGCGCGGGACCCGCGCCGCCGAACGACAACAGCGCAAAGGCGCGCGGATCGATGCCGCGCTGGATCGTCATTTGCCGGATCGCGTTGGCCTGGTTCCAATTGGCGATTTCGATGATGCCGCTGGCGAGTTGCTCGATGCCCATGTCGCCCGGCAATTTGGCCGCCAGCGCCGCGATGCCGCCGCGCGCCCGTTCGACATCGAGGGCAATACCGCCGCCGATTAGCGCCGGCGGAATCCGTCCCAGCACCAGATTGGCATCGGTGATCGTCGGCTCGCTGCCGCCGTTCGGATAGCACATCGGCCCGGGCTCGGCGCCGGCGCTGCGCGGGCCAACCTTGAGATGACCTTCGCGGCTGATCCAGACGATCGAACCGCCGCCGGTGCCGATGGTCTCGATGTCGATCATCGGGATTCGCACCGGAAACGGCCCGATCGATCCACCATTGGTGACCTGCGGCTTACCGCCTTCGATCAGGCAAAGGTCGGTCGAGGTGCCGCCGGCGTCCAGCGTGACCAGATCCGGGAAGCCCGCAATTTCAGCAATGACCGCGCTGCCGAGCGCACCGGCCGCAGGACCCGAGAGTGCCGTGGTAATCGGCTTGCGGACCACTTGATCGGCGCTGGCGACACCGCCGCTCGACTGCATCACCAGAAACGGCTTGTCCTGCAAGCCGCTACCGAGCTCCTGGTGCACGCGGTTGAGATAGCGTTCCATATGCGGCTTGACGAAGGCGTCCACCAATGTCGTCACCGCGCGCTCATATTCGCGATATTCCGGCAATACCACGCAGGACAACGACAATGTCGCCTCCGGATATTCTTGCGCCACAATTTCGGCAGCGCGGCGTTCATGCGCGTCGTTGGCGTAGGAATGCAGCAGGCAGATGCCGATGGCGCGAATGCTGCGCGCGCGGAAATAACGCGCGGCTTCGTGCACGCTGGCCTCATCGAGCGGGCGCAATTCAAGTCCGCGAAAATCCAGCCGGCCGCCGGCCTCACGGATGAATTGCAGGGGAACGATCCGGTCGGGCTTTACCCAAAAATAGGAATTGCCATACCCCTCCGGCACCGACTGCCGCGCGATCTCGAGGATGTGCCGGAAACCGGTGTTAACGATCAGGCCGAGCGAATTGATCTCGCCCTGCAGCAGCGCGTTGGTGGCAACCGTGGTGCCGTGGGCAAGGCCCGCAACATGGTCGGTGGCGGCGCCCGCACTGGCGAGAATCTCCTTCACACCACGCAGCAGGCCGATGGCTGGATTTGCCGGGGTGCTTGCTACCTTAGTGACCTGTGTGGCGCCAGAGACGATGTCGACAGAAACGATATCGGTGAATGTGCCGCCGGTATCGATGCCAATGCGAAGCCGCGCCGCTGCGGGTTGACCAGACATGCTTCGCGCCACTCCGCAGGCAGGGATCAAGCGTCAATGAGGAGCGGGAAGAATGGGTCAACCCATTCCGCTCTGTCAAAAGCCGAATATCGATAGCGGTATCGGAAAATCCGATCCAGCAAATCTGAGTCAGAGTGCTTATGCTTTCAGCATATTTTGCAAATTCAGCAGCGCCGATTCCTTGCGCCGCGACAGCGGTTCGCGTCGCCGAAACAAGCTGAAGACGACATTGCGGGCCGGAGCAATGGAAAGTGCCTTTAATAATCCCAACGTGACTTCGTTTTCGGCACAGGCACGCGGGACGATGGCAATTCCGCCTTCCGATTGCACAATCATCTTGATGGTCTCGATATTATCGACGACCGCAAGAATATTGGGCTTGATCCCGAGATCGGTGAACAACGACAGCACCACTTGGCCGTATCCCACCGTCAATTCACTCATGATAGTGGGTTCAGCGACCAAGCGGCCAATATCGACCGGCTGCTTCGAGCGCGCAAGTGCGTGCTTGGGATGGGTGATCAATACCATCTCAGCGTCGATCAGGCGCTCGAACACCAATCCGGCCGGCAACCGTTCCGGATCAGACTCGATTGCGATCCCGGCGTCGATCCGCTCTTCGTGCAGCTCATTGAAGATATTCTTGGTCGGCGCCGTCAGGATTTCCAGCCTCACGCCGGGAAGATTGTTCTTGAGATCAGTGAACATCCGCGGAATGAAGATCTGGGCCATGCCCGACCCCATGCCGATCGTCAGCGTGTCCTGCAGCGCGCCGCGCAGCCGGCGGGCGGTATCGGAGAGACTGAGCAGATCGCCAATCACCCGTTCGGACTCGTACAAAAAGGTGCGGCCGCGGTCGGTGGACTCGATGCCGCGCGAGGTCCGGTGAAACAGCTCGAAGCCGATCTCTTCTTCGAGCAATTTGACCTGCTCGCTGACGGCCGATTGCGAGATATTGAGCCGCTTCGCCGCCTTCGTGAAGCTGCGTTCTTTATAGACCGAGAGGACGTAACGCAGTTGGCGAAAATCCAAATGCCGGATCCTTTATGCGGGTATGTCGAAGTAGCGGCGTGTCTCCAACCTTGCCTCGGCGATCAGCTTTCCCTTTCGAATGACCCAGCGATGTGGTGTCCTGGTGGCAATTGCCTCGCGTGCGTCGCGGGCGTCCAGTATCACCAGATCCGCGACCGAGCCGACCGCGAAGCTAAAATCGGGAACCCGCAATGCTCTGGCGCCATTATTCGTCACCATGTCCATCACCGTAAGAATTTCGGCCGGCTGGCTCATCTGCGAGGCATGGCACAGCAGGAAAGCGATTTCGAGCGGATCGTTCTGACCGAAGGGATAGAAGGTGTCATGCACGCAGTCTTGCCCGCAGGCGACGTTGACACCTGCCGCCAGCAGTTCCTTGACCTGGGTGACCCCGCGGCGCTTGGGATAATCGTCAAGGCGGCCCTGCAGCATCAGGTTGGTGGCGGGGTTGGCGATCATGTTGACGTTGGCTTCGCGAAGGCGGCCGATCACATAATCGGCATAGTTGCGCGGGTAACTTGCCAGCGCGCAGGTGTGACCGGCCGTGACCCGGCCCTGCCAGCCATTCTTGATGGTTAGTTCAGCGAGCACCTCCAACGTGCGCGCCATCGGGTCATCGGTCTCGTCGACATGCATGTCGATGTCGGCGTCGAATTCTCTGGCGATCTCGAAGGCGATCTCGATATGCCGGCGGCTGTCCAGTGGCGAGTTTTCGTTGAACGGCATGCCGCCGACAACGTCGACGCCGAGCCGCATTACCTCCCGCATCAGCGCTTCGGTGCCGGGCGACTTGACAATTCCTTCCTGCGGAAAGGCGACGATCTGGATATTCATCAGATCGCGGAAGCGCTCGCGGGCGCGGATCAAGCCCTCGGCCGGCCGGGTGCCGCCGATCGGATCGACGTCGACATGGGTCCGCAGCCTCGAGACGCCATTCGTGAGCGCCTGCGCGAGCACGCGGGAGGCGCGATCGGCGATCTCGCCTACTGTATAGTTGCGCTTGATCTCCCAAAGGATCTCGATGGCTTCGGTCAGTGTCCCCGAAATATTGACCGGCGCGCGCTCGGAGATCAGCGCCTTGTCGAGGTGAATATGCGGCTCGACAAAGCCTACAACGGCCATCCGGCCCTCGGCGTCGAGTGTGAGGTCCGCATTTGCGTCAGCGGAGCGTTGGCCGATGCTGACAAATCGCCCCTGCGCTATTCCGACGTCGCGTATTCCTTCGACGCCCCACAGCGCAACGTTCTTGACGAGAATATCAACATTCATCGACGGGGGCTCCGAACCGGTATGCCCCAATGTAGTCCATCGAGCAATTTTAGGCGATATGCAGTGTCTTTCTCCGGGCCATCAAATCGGTTCACTCGGTTTGATGCGTGCTGTACAGTGACGGTGCCGGGTTGCATCAACAGAGTCCGTGAGGATGGTTATGTCTGCTGCGCCCAATACGCCACTGAGCCGCCTGCTGCTCGTTGCATTCGCCATGATGCCGCTATTGCTCGCGACGCCGCAGGCACAGGCTGACGACAAGGTTTTGCGGGTCGGAACGCTAAAGCTGATCCACGGCATCACGCCCTACTTCTATGAGAAGTTCGCGCCGCCCGGCTACAAGGTCGAGGTCGTGCCGTTCGAGAGCCCGACCGATGGCAAGAACGCGGTGCTGACGGGCACCGTCGACACCTGTATCCACGGCATCGCGGCGTTCTTGCTCGGCGCCGCCGCGGGCGAGCCGGTGGTGATTGTGGCGGCGGCGACCAATCGCGGCATGGCAATCGTCGCCGACGCCAAGTCCGACATCAAGACCATCAAGGATTTCAAGGGTAAGCGTGTGGCGATCTTCCGGGGTTCGACGCAGGAAGTCGTGATCCTCGAGCGCCTCAAGACCGAGGGCATGTCGATCGCCGATATCCAGCCGATCCGGTTGTCCTTCAGCGACATGGCGGGCGCCCTGGCTCGTGGCGACATCGATGCCTATGTCGGCGCCGAGCCAGGTCCCGGCATCAGCCTCGCTAACGGCACCGGCCGGCTGGTCGAATATCCCTACTCCACGCCGATCGGTTCGCTCAACATGATCCTCTCTGCCAGCGAGAAGATGATCAAGGAGGATCCCGAGCACATCAGGATGATCATCAAGATGCACGAGCAGGCGACCGACTACGCGATGGCGCATCCCGAGGAGATGATCGAGGTCGCCATGCAAAAACTCGGCCAGCAGCGCAAGTCGATCGAAATCGCGGTGCCCAACGTCGAACTGACTTGGAAGATCGACGACGAGTTCATCAGGCGCGCCAAGGCCTATAGCGAGTTGATGGTTGAGAAGAAACAGGTTCGCCAGGCGCCCGACATGTCACGGGCGATCACCGACAAGTTCATGTAACGTCGTGGACGACGGAGCGACCATCCTATCGGAAACGGCTCATCGCGGCACACCTGAGACCACCGGTGCGAGCCGCCGGCGCAACCGGCAGCGATGGAAATGCTACGCGCCATCGCGCTCGGCTCCGGCTTTCCGATACTCCTGGTGCTGATCTGGGATTGCGCGGTCGCTATCACCGGCACGCGCCTGATCCCGAGCCCGTATCGGGTCGCCGTGATGATGTACGACTTCACGGTCGGAGGCGTCTATGACGACGCCTTCAGCGGCACCATCCTGACCCATATCTGGAAGTCGATGCAGCGGGTCTATGGCGGCTTCTTCTTCGCCGCCATCGTCGGGATTCCCCTCGGAATGCTGATCGGCCGGGTCAAGGTGTTGCGTGAGCTGCTGGACCCGACGATTTCGCTGCTATGCCCCATTCCGGTGACGGCATGGCTGCCGCTATCGATGATCTTTTTCGGCCTGAGGCAGTGGGCGTGCTCAAGGGCGCAGTCGGGCCGCCCGGCAGCGCCATGCCAATATATCGTTTGATGGTCTGCTCGGGAGACAGCGTAGGGGTGACGGATCAGAATACGAGCCCGCCGATTTCTACGCCGGGCTACGCCACCGCCCTCTCGTGAGCAAATCGTGGTTTTCCTTCGCGGGGTGTTGGTTCAAATAAAGGTGCGACGACCACAGGAGAAAGCGCTGGACCAAGACGCGCGATCAAACAGTGGAGATTTGTGAGGAACGGAATAGTAACATTCGCTGGGAGTAACTGAGAGTAACAATGTGGGAGAAGAAAATACGAAAATACCCTTCGTATCAATGACTTATGTCTTTGGTGGTGCGCTCGGAGGGACTCGAACCCCCACGATGTTACTCACTGCCACCTCAAGGCAGCGCGTCTACCAATTCCGCCACGAGCGCTTGGGAAGGCCGGCCCGACATTGCGCCGGGCCGGATCAACGGCGCCGATGTAACAAATCGGTGGTGGGGGGACAAGGCCCGCGGGCGCGGGTTTTGGGCCCTGTTAAGGGCTGTCCGCTTTACCGGCTGCCCGGCGATTTGGGCAGCATCTGCTTGACCTCGACCGCGATCCGGTTGCGATCGACCAGCACTACGCCGCTGGCGACGGGCAGGTTGTTGGCGAGCACCTTGACCTCGTCCGCTTCGGTCGCGTCGAGTTCGATGATGGCGCCGCGGGAAAGTCGCATTACCTGATGGATGGGCATGGTGGTGGTCCCGAGGACCACCATGAGATCGACGGTGACTTTATCGAGGGTTGGCACTTCAACACCGCCGCACTGGGACTAAAGAATTGCTGGTTTAGAGATGACCACGTTATGGTTAGCCAATGGTTAATGATCGCCAAAGCCTCGACCTGACGACCTTCGCCCGCGCGACCGGCGGCGCGGTGGAGTGGCGCATTTCGGATGCGCCAGTCTCCTATCCCGAAGCGGTAGCTGCGATGGAGCAGCGCGTGGCTGCGATCGCCAAGGACGACGCACCGGAACTGGTCTGGCTCTTGGAACATCCGCCGCTCTATACCTCCGGCACCAGCGGCAAGGCCGCTGACCTGCTCGATCCCAGGTTTCCGATGTTCGAAACCGGCCGCGGCGGCCAGCTCACCTATCACGGCCCGGGCCAGCGCGTGGCTTATGTGATGCTGGATTTGAAGCGGCGACGGCCCGACGTTCGTGCCTACGTCGCCGGCCTTGAGGAATGGATTATCCGCACCCTGGCCGCCTTCAACGTGCGCGGCGAGCAGCGCGAGGGCCGCGTCGGCGTCTGGGTCAAGCGGCCGGACAAGGGAGCTGGTTTTGAGGACAAGATCGCCGCCATCGGTGTGCGGCTGCGCCGCTGGGTGTCGTTCCACGGCATCGCCATCAATGTCGAGCCCGATCTGTCGCACTTCGCGGCGATCGTACCCTGCGGCGTCGCCGATGCGCGCTACGGCGTGACGTCGCTGGTCGACCTCGGCCATCCCGTTGGCCTGGCCGACGTTGACATCGCGCTTCGGCAGGCCTTCGAGGATGTCTTTGGTGCCTCGAAATCACCCTTGCCGGAAGCCGTGCGGTAATGGAAGTTTACGCCACCGCACGCGGCAGCGCGACGGGGAGCTCGCCGCGCTGCGGATGCTGGCGGCGACGTCCGGGAGTGTGGCGCGCGGTGTGACTTGGTGTGACTTTACGGAGATAGTCCCCGCAAAAGTCGGGTTCTGGCGGAACGAAACCCGGCACCGCACGTTTGCCCGGCTTGAGCAGGGTTTCGATGGCCAGTAAAAAAAACAAACAGCAGAGGGACTTATTCGAGAGCGAACGAGGCTTCCGGCTTCTCGTTGAAGGTGTCGCCGACTATGCCCTCTACATGCTCGATCCCAACGGCATCGTCACGAGTTGGAATGTCGGCGGCCAGCGGACCAAGGGTTATTCGCCGCAAGAAATCATCGGGCAGCATTTCTCCTGCTTCTACCCCGAGACGGACCGCGCCAACGGCAAACCCTCCCGCGTGCTCGAAATTGCTGAGCGGCAGGGCCGCTACGAAGAGGAAGGCTGGCGCGTCCGCAAGGACGGCACCTTCTTCTGGGCCAGCGTGATCATCGATGCGATCCGTGAAGACGGCAAACTGGTAGGCTTTGCCAAGATCACCCGCGACATCACCGAGCGCCGCGAAACTCAGCTCAAGCTCGAGCAGATGCAGAAGCACCTCGCGGAATCGCAGAAGCTCGATGCGCTCGGCCAGCTCACCGGCGGGGTGGCGCACGACTTCAACAATCTGTTGATGATCATTACTGGCAACGTCCACACCTTGAAAAAGGCGGTAGGTGACAACGCCAGATTCCAGCGCGCAGTCACTGCCATTGAGAACGCGGCAAACCGCGGCGCCTCCTTGACCAACCAATTGCTTACATTCGCGCGGCGCCAGAGCGTCAATCCGCAGCCGATCAATCCTGCCGAGAGGATGGAAGCCATCTGCCAGGTCCTAAGCACTGGCGGAGGCAGCGGCGTAAGCCTCACGTTCGATATCGATAGCGACGTCTGGCCGGTCACGGTCGACATCTCGGAGCTCGAGACGGCGCTGGTCAATCTCGTCGTCAATGCCCGCGACGCCATGCCAACCGGCGGCACGATCACGATCGGCGCGCACAACCGCGCGGCAAACGACGATGCTGGCGACCATGTCGCCGTCAGTATTGCGGATACCGGTACCGGCATCGCGCCCGATGTCCTGAACAAGATCTTCGATCCGTTCTTCACGACCAAGCCGGTCGGCAAGGGGACCGGCCTCGGCCTGTCGCAGGTTCATGGTTTCGCGCACCAGGCCGGCGGAACGGTTGAGGTTGCGAGCGAGCTCGGCAAGGGAACGAAGATCACGATCGTGCTGCCGCGCGAGCAAGGCCAACCGACGGCCCGCGCCCAAAATCTCACGGACACCGGCGGCAGCGGAACCGTTCTTCTGGTGGAAGACAATCCGGACGTCGCCTCTGTCAGCACCAGCCTCCTTGAGCAGCTCGGCTATGCCGTTCGCCGGGTGACGGACGCCGAGACCGCGCTGCATGAAGTCGAACTCGACGGAATCGACCTTGTCTTCACCGACATCGTCATGCCCGGCAAGATCGATGGCCTGAGCCTCGCACAACGGCTGAAGGAAATTCGTCCCGATCTGCCGATCCTGCTGGCGACCGGTTACAGCGACGCCGCCGCGAATGTGCGTGGCAATTTTCCGATCCTGCGCAAACCCTATGCGATCCACCAGCTGAGCCAGGCCATCGCAACCTGCCGCGGCGACGTTACTTCGCAAGCGAGGGAGCGATCCGCATCTTCCAGAGATTCCAGATACGGTCGAGCACGGCGAAGTTGATGGCGTCGGCCTTGGCGCCCTCGCCCGGCGTCAGATAGTTGATATCGCCACCGAGCGCGATCGCCTGCGACTGCAGCTTCGCATCGACGTCGGTATAGTAGGCCCGGAAAACCGCCATCTTGACCGAGGGGCCCACGATCGCGTCGCCGTGGCCGCGCATCAAGACCACAGACTTGTCGCCGAGCTTCTCGGCCAGCGATTTGCCGCGCGGGGGATCGCGGACCAGCATGTCGGTCTCGCCAAAATCCTTCCGGATGTCCCAGACCGGCACGCCCGCCGCCAGGAACGCTGCGTTGTGGAACATCGGCCGCAGTAGCACCTGGCTGACGCCGAATGGAATGACGCCGGGCGAATGGGTGTGAACCACCGCCATGACGTCCGGTCGCGCCTTGTAGATTTCGCTGTGGATGAAGCGTTCGAGAAACAACGATCGGCCGCGAGCATCGATGGCATTGCCGTCGAGGTCGAACTCCATGATGTCATCAGCCATGACCAGTGCTGGCGCAAGCGACCGCGACATCAAAAAATGATTAGGGTTGGTCGGATGCCGCGCGCTGACGTGACCAAAGCCGTCGAGCACGCCGAACTCGGCGAGGATCCGGCTGCCAATCACGATATCCTCGCTTAGCGCGGCATCGATGCCCGAAACCGGCGCGGCCGGCGCCTGCGCGCGCGTTTGCGGCAACACGGACAGGCACAGGAAGACCGCCAGGCAAACGGCCAGCAAAACTCTCAATGTCGCCGCCATCGTCGCCTCCAAGCCGACCCGCTGGTTGAACACCGATCCTAAACTGTCGGCAGCACCGAAAACCCCCGGCCTGCCCGCCGCAGATTGAGCTCTCCCACGCTGGCCGGTTCCTCGCTGAGGGCTTCGACCCGCGCCGATGGCGGGCCGCGCCGGCAGCGCGCGATCATGTTCGCAACGATGTCGGCTGGTCCCGCAAACACTGCTTCCACGCTGCCGTCGCGGCGGTTGCGCACCCACCCCTCAAGCCGGCTTGCGAGCGCCTGATGCTCGACCCAGTTGCGGTAGCCGACGCCCTGCACCCGGCCGCGGACCGTCACATGAACGATGGCGCTGCTCATCTATTTCCCCAGCCCGAGAAAGTCGGCACTGCGTGCTTTCATGTCCTTTTCGCGCGTGGCACGGCTGGTGAGCTCGGACGACGCAAGGCCCTTCAAGTGCTTTGGCGAGGTGCCCTCGCGCAGCGCCTTCAGCGTCTCGTAGACGGCCTGGGTCGCGGCAGCGAATGGCGCATGGCCCTGCAGCGCGATCCGCACCCGCTGGGCGGCGAGATAATCGAGCGCTGTCATCTCTTCGGGCGTGCCGCCGAGCACGATTGGCAACCTGGTCGCGGCCGCGATCGCCTCCAGTTCCGACGGCGTCTTGATGCCGGTGAAAAACAGCGCATCGACGCCGATCGCTTCATAGGCTTTCGCGCGCAGGATTGCATCCTGGAGTGAAGTGACCGACGCTGCACCGGTGCGCGCCATGATCACCAGCGAGGGATCGCCGCGGCCGTCGAGCGCCGCCTTCATCTTGCCGATACCTTCATCGAGCGAGATCAGTTGCGTCTTTGCCTCGCCAAATGCCTGCGGCAGCAAGGTGTCCTCGATGGTCAGGCCGCCGACGCCGGCGGCTTCCAATTCCTGCACCGTGCGGCGGACGTTGAGCGCATTGCCGTAGCCGTGATCGGCATCGACCAGTACCGGGAGCGACGCAGCGCGTGACATCCGCCGCACCTGCTCGGCAAGCTCGGTGAGCGTGATCAGCGCTATGTCGGGATCCCCCAGCACCGCGAGCGACGCGACCGAGCCGCCGAACATGCCGACTTCGAAACCGAGATCTTGCGCGATACGGATCGAGATAGCGTCATAGACCGAACCCGGACGAACGCATCTCGATCCCGACAGAATCGAACGCAGTGCTTCGCGTCGTTTGCGGAAGGCCATTGGCAAACTCCTTCTCTCCGTCATTCCGGGATGGTGCGAGCACCAGATCCGGAATCTCGAGATTCTCAGATGTGCAATTGCACATCATAGTTCGATGCTTCGCATCGCCCCGGAATGACAGTTTCAGGCGAATTCGAGAATAAGCGCGTCCACCGCCAGTGTGGCGCCGGCGGCTGCATGGATCTTCTTCACCGTACCATCGCGTT
>Ga0209473_1000445_pt1 | contig 24953 bp, 19 predicted proteins | sample GraSoiAngelo_133_FD_185890 | JGI IMG/M metagenome (GOLD analysis project Ga0209473, IMG submission 185890) | Grasslands soil microbial communities from the Angelo Coastal Reserve, California, USA - 14_0929_05_20cm (SPAdes) (version 2) | ecosystem: Environmental > Terrestrial > Soil > Grasslands ...
ACGCGCGCCCGGCAGCGATGTTTGTGCGCATCGCAAGCCGTTATCGCTCGGAAATTTGGGTGGCGAAGGAAGGCGAAGAGGTAAATGGCAAGAGTATCATGGGCTTAATGATGCTGGCAGCCGGGCAGGGGTCGAGACTGCGGATCCGCTGCGAAGGCCCGGATGCTGGCAAAGCCATCGAAGAGCTTGAGGAATTAATCAACGCGCGCTTCAACGAAGATTGATTCCAAAAGCTTTCGCGAGTTGACATCCCAAGTAACCTCGCAGTTGGATGAACGAGCAAAACGCGCGACAGGAAATTCGGTTTGAAGGAGCGGGCGTCTCGCCGGGAATTGCCCGCGGCCAGATTCATGTCGTTCGCGACGATTTTGACGACGTCGGGCGCTACCGCATCTCGCCTTCCCACGTCACGGATGAAATTGGGCGCTTCGAAGCCGCCCTCATTCAAACACGTATGCAGATTCTAGAGATGCAACAGCGCATCGCGGAATCAATCGGAGCAAAGGACGCGGCCATTTTCGATGCCCATCTTCTTGTGGTCGAGGACCGGACTTTGATCGACGAAGTACTGCGGAAACTCGAAACCGACCTCTGCAATGTCGAATGGGTGTTTCAGGAAGTTGCCACAACCTACGCTGAGACCCTCAATAAGATCGATGATCCCTATTTGCGCGAGCGCGCGCTGGATATTCAGGACGTGACGAAGCGGGTGATTCGAAATTTACAGGGTAAAGCACCCAAAACATTTCTTGGTCTGAGCGAACCGCACATTCTCATTGCACACAATCTGACGCCGTCAGACACGGCGGCAATGAATCGGGAGCGTGTGCTTGGGCTCGCGACCGATCTGGGCAGTCGCACTTCTCATACCGCAATTATGGCACGCTCGCTCAACATTCCCGCGGTGGTCGGTTTGCATGATATCACAGAGAGACTTGAGACCGGTCAGCAGGTGCTTATCGATGGAACCAACGGCCTTCTCATTGTCGATCCAACCCCGGAAACTCTTAAGCATTACGGCGAAGTCGAATCGAGAAGAGTCAAAGTCGCGGCGCAACTGAAAGAGCTTCGTGAAACAAGGTCCACGACGCGCGATGGCCGCCACATTGTCCTCTCGGCCAACATTGAGCTTCCAGAGGACGTCGATGCCGTCGCTGCCAACGGCGCGGAGGGAATCGGGCTTTATCGTACCGAGTTCCTTTACTTAAATCGCAACACTCTGCCGACAGAAAATGAACAATATGAAACGTATCGAAAAGTGGCGGAGCGCGTCCGGCCCGATCCGCTGATTATTCGAACCTTTGATCTCGGTGGCGACAAATTGGCCCCCGGGACTGTGGACATCAGCGACGAGTTGAACCCATTTCTTGGCTGGCGAGCGATCCGCTTTTGCCTCGAGAACATCGACATCTTCAAAACGCAGTTGCGCGCTATTCTTCGCGCTAGCGCTGTGGGCAATGTAAAAATCATGTTTCCGATGATATCCGGCCTGGACGAATTGCGCGGCGCAATGTCCGTGCTCGCCGAATGCAAGAAAGAGCTGTGCGCATCAAAGATCGACATCGGCGACAAAACGGAAGTTGGCGCGATGATCGAAATCCCAAGTGCCGCCATTTCCGCCGACGTGCTCGCCCGTGAAATCGATTTTTTCAGTATCGGAACAAACGATCTGATTCAGTACGCCCTGGCAGTCGATCGCGTGAACGAGAGGATCGCGCATCTCTACCAGCCGACCCATCCGGCGGTAATACGTTTGCTTAAAATGATCGCCGATGCTGCGCATGCGAACGATATCTGGGTCGGTGTTTGCGGCGAGATGGCTGGAGACGTCGCGCTCATTCCACTTTTGCTCGGGCTCGGTATGGATGAGTTGAGCGCGGGCGCGACCTTGGTGCCACGGGTCAAGCGCGCGGTACAAAGTTTGGCCATTTCCGAATGTCGAGCGCTTGTCGAGGAAACGCTCAAGCTTCAGACGCCATCGGAGATTCTGGCGCGGTGCTTGGAGTTAGCGGACAAGCGCTACGGCGACTTGCTGGGTTGATGTTGTAGGCCCATCAGTGCGTGTCGCACGACCAATGCAACTCACGTTCGCAAACCAAGCGCCAGACTTATTCTTCCGATTCAGTCTCGGGATCGGGCTTTAGCCCTTCTTCCTCCATCTTGCGCAGGACGTCACTCATGTCGTCCACTTCGTCCCAAACGTCTTGGCTCACGTAAATGGGCGCCTTTTGCTGTGTCGCCATCGCGATGCAATCGCTCGGTCGCCCGTCAAGCTCGATGATTTTTTTCTGATGCAATTCGTTTTCGACACGAATGATGACGCGCGCATAGTAGGTTGCGTTCTTGAGATCATTGATGATGACTCGCTCGACCTTCGCGCCGAGGGCCGTCATCAAATGCCCGATGAGATCATGGGTGAGGGGACGCTCTTTGGTGATCTGGCGCATGAACATGGTAATCGCGCCGCCCACAGTTTGATCGACATAAATGATGAATACCTTGTCATTATTTCCAATAAACACCGCGCAACCGCCGCTCGTTGGCAAGACTGCCCGCACTTGCACTTCGATCACCGTTTTGTTCATCAGATGGACGGTACCCGTGCGAAGATGAAAAACAAGCGACGGTAGATCCTGTGCTCGCTCGCGCGCTGGGAAAATGACGCGGCGAAGCCGTATGATTCTCAACATCGAGCACGGGCTTGCTCGACCCAACTTGGCTCGCTGTGAATAAGTGCGCCAAAAATCTCTTTAAGCGGGCTTGCATGTCCGACTTGGTGATTGAAATGTGCGTTTGCGGCTTGCTGCCGCGTCACAAACCACAGATGAAAACCGAGTGGGACGTTGAGTCCGCCATCGCTACTTACAACGTGGATGGATGGGGCCGTGGTTACTTTACAATCAACGGCTCAGGGAACGTGGAGGCGCGTCCACTGCAGGAAAACGGCGGTTGCATCGATCTCCTCGAAGTCGTCAACGAAGCGCGCAATCGCGGGCTAGGTTTTCCCCTGGTAATTCGGCTTCAGGATTTGCTGCGGCATCGCGTCGAATCGATAAACCGCGCATTTCAAACCGCCATGTCTGAGTTCGGTTATCGCAGCGAGTATCGCGGCGTCTTCCCGATCAAGGTCAACCAATTACGCGAAGTCATCGAAGAGATTGTCGACGCCGGCCAGCAGTTTCATTTCGGTCTCGAAGCCGGCAGCAAACCCGAACTGGTCGCGGCGCTTGCCATGCACAAGGATCCCGAAAGCCTGATCATCTGCAACGGCTACAAAGATCCCGCGTTCATTCGCATTGCGCTCCTCGGCCGCAAGCTCGGTAAATCGGTCATCATTGTTATCGAAAAACTGGAAGAGCTTGAGCAAACCATCCGAACTTCAAAAGAAGTCGGCGTCGAACCGGACATTGGTATTCGCGTGCGCTTGGACAGCAAAGGATCCGGTAAATGGTCGCCGAGCGGTGGCGAAAACGCGAAGTTCGGCCTCGACACAACCAATCTCATTGCTGCAAGTCAGATGTTGAAGGAAGCCGGTCTGACCCATTGCCTGAAGCTTGTTCATTTCCATGTCGGATCGCAGGTGCCGGACATTTCGACAATCAGGCGTGCCGTGCGCGAAGCGGCCCGCTATTACGCGAAGCTCGCCAAACTCGGCTACGAGCTCGGTTATCTCGACGTCGGCGGCGGTCTTGGCGTTGATTACGATGGCTCACGGAGCGATTTCGACAGTTCCACCAATTATTCCCTCCAGGAATACGCCAACGACGTTGTTTGGAACATCATGGACGTGTGCGATTCCGAGGGTGTCGCCCATCCGGCGATCGTGAGCGAAGGGGGACGCGCGATTGTCGCGCATCATTCGGTGCTCGTAATGGAAGCTTTCAGCTCCATCGAGAAAACCGCGCCGAAACTCAAGGTCGAAGCGGCCGAAAAAGATCACAAACTCGTGGGCGACATCCTCGATGTGAAACAGCGACTGAAGCGCGGCAACCGAATAGAGAGCCTGCATGACAGCCAGCAGATCAAAGAAGAATCGCAGCAAATGTTCGATCTCGGGCTGCTCGACCTGGAATCGAAAGCGAAGATCGAGACCGTTTACTGGCAGCTTGCGCAGCAGATCGTGAACATGCATCGCGGTCTGCGCTTTGTCCCGGAAGAAGTAAAGCAACTTGAGATCTCGCTGGGAGATCAATACATCTGCAACTTTTCCATTTTTCAGTCCCTGCTCGATCATTGGGCGCTCGGTCAACTTTTTCCCATCATGCCGATCCATCGACTCACCACTCCGCCCGATCGCAATGGCATGATCGTTGACATCACCTGTGATTCCGATGGCAAAATCTCAAAGTTCATCGACCTCCAGGACGTGAAGGAGACGTTGCCTCTCCATCGCATCTCGCCCGGCGAGATGTATTACATCGGCGTTTTCATGGTGGGCGCTTATCAGGATATCATGGGCGATCTCCACAATTTATTTGGACGGGTGACTGAGGTGCACGTTTTCCTGGATCCCGACGAAGAATCGGGTTGGTACATCGAAGAGGTAATTGAAGGCAGCACCATTGGCGAAGTGCTTGCCATGACGCAATGGGACAAAGTCGAGCTGATGCGGCTTCTCAAATCGGATGTCGACGCCGCAATCAAATCCGATCGGCTCAAGCCAAATGATGCGATGAAACTCCTCGCCGACTACGAGCGTCTCCTTCAAGAATACACTTATCTTTCGTTCAACGGCGCAAAGCTCCCGCCGCCGGGCAACTGGCTGCCCCTGAGTTAGCGCCGTCCACTCCCGGAGCTTACCCTCGACGCTTTCAGGTTTAAGTCCGTCCATGAATATCGACCTACTGAGTTCCATTGAATTAACCGCCTCGGCTGCAATCGTGATCGCCGCTTTGTCGATCACATTTGGTTCCAATGCGGCGACTCGGATTCGCTCAGCTGCCTGGCTTAGTGCTTGGTTCGTGCTCGTGGTAATTCTGGGGGCGACTCGCGCGTTGTATTACGAACACGGGCTCGGCACGCCCGGTCTTGGCCTCGCCGTGGCCCTGCCGATCGCAATCCTCTGCGTAACGGTCGCGCGCATAAAGTCGTTGCGCGAGGGTTTCCACCGGACGCCGTTGTGGCTGCTTATTGGCGTGCACACAGTTCGTGTTCTCGGAATCAGTTTTATTGTTCTGTACGCAGTTGGCCGCCTGCCCGCTCCGTTCGCTCCGGTTGCGGGCTGGGGCGATATCTTTGTCGGAGCAACTGCCCCGATGGTGGCGTGGCTCGCCTATCGACGAAGCACGAATGCTCAGACGATTGTATGGATTTGGAATATCATCGGAATCGTGGATTTGATCGCTGCTGTTGGATTGGGTGCAACGTCCTCGCCCGGTCCGCTGCGCTTGATTCTCGCCGAACCTAGCTCAGCCATCATGACCACGCTGCCATGGCTGTTGATTCCCGGCTTCCTGGTCCCGCTCTTGATGTCAGTTCACATCGCTGTTTTCGTTCGGTTGGTGAAGGACAAAAAGCCAGCGCTCGCTCCAGGCGTCCCAGTCTGATTTGCCCCCTCAGTTGCTGACGTTCCAGGGTTGAATCCAAATCTGTGTAATCCGCGCAATCTTTCGCTGGCCGAATTCGGTGCCTCTGAAAGCAACGTTCTCGCGCCCCTGTGCGAGAAACCAAAGCGAAATAACCGGGGATTTCGCGAATTTTATCTTACCCTGGTAAACTCAAGCTTGGGACCGTTTGGCTCTCTCAGAATCATACGGTCGGCCGAAAATTCCATCTGATAAACAGTCTTGGCGAACGGCGTCTCGATCTTCACTCGATCGCGGTCGAGAATATACCTACCTCGGGTATTCTCGATCAGGACAGATCCATTGTTAGAGAACTCCCAAACAATTGCGTTTGCATCGCCTGACATGTGCCATCTACCGACAATGTCATGGGAGGGCCCACCGCAACCAGCGATAGCACCGAGCAAGACTGCTGAGGCGATAATCAGTAACCGGGATGGTGTGGGGCGAACATCAACGGGATAACAGGTGCGAACTTTCAATAGTTGAGACGTAGTTCGAACGATACCTAACCCACAAGCTTCTTTTCGATACCAAAGTCCTCCAGGCGCGGCAGCATTCATTGAATGGTTTGTGTGTACCGGCAGGGTGCTCGCGAATGCCTAGGACTATTCTGTGCTTGCCTTGTGAAAGCGGGACATCTTGATCACGCGGAATTACAGCGCCGCCGTTCTTTCGCGATCCGCGGATTCGCAATTATGGCTTCAGCTCGACGAGAGCGACGTGTTCGTTAGCCGCTGATTCGCCCGGTATACGTTCGCAACGCGCGTTACTCGTCGCGGCACTTGAAATTGCGATCCGCGGTACGCCTAATCGATTCTTGCCAATTTTGGCAAGTAGTTGTCCGCAAACAAACCGACTACTTCTTCGCTTTTTTCGACTCGCGCTTCGATTCCCTGGGTTCTTTTGATTCTTTTTTGGAATCGCCGGGGCGATATTCTTCTTGTTCGGCGGCGGCGAAGGCTTTTTCCAGGCCGACCATGTCTTCGCCGGGCTTGAGCGTGTCGAACGCTTCGGATTCTTTGCGCAACTCTTCCTCGGAGTAGTTGGCGGCTTTGATCGACAATCCAATGCGGCGTTCGACCTTGTCCACCTTGATGACGCGGGATTCGACTTCCTGGCCGACTTTGAGCACGTCCTTCACTTTCGCGACGTGGTCTTCGCTCAACTGCGAGATGTGGACGAGACCGTCGATATCATCGTTTAGTTGCACAAACGCGCCAAAACTGGCGAGTTTGGTGACTTTGCCTTTGACGAGATCGCCAATCTTGTATTTCTCGTCGATGTTCTTCCACGGATCTTCGGTGAGTTGTTTGATCCCGAGACTGATCCGCTGATTCACTTTATCGATATCGATGACAATCGCTTCGAGTTCATCGTTTTTCTTAAAGACTTCGCTTGGATGATTGATCTTGCGGGTCCAGCTCAGATCGGAGACGTGGATCATGCCGTCGATGCCTTCGTCGAGCTCTACGAAAGCGCCGTAGGCGGTCATGTTGCGAATTTTTCCGCGCACCGTGCTGCCGATGGTGAACTTCTTTTCGATCTCATCCCATGGATTGGGCTCGAGCTGGCGCAAGCCCAATGAAATTTTCTGCTCTTCTTTGTTTACACCAAGGACGACCGCTTCAACTTCCTGTCCGGCGGTGAGAATGTCGGATGGGCGCATGATCCGTTTGGTCCAGGAAAGTTCCGAGACGTGAATGAGCCCTTCCACACCTTCCTCGATCTCCACGAACGCGCCATATGGAACGAGGTTGGTGATTTTGCCTTTGACGCGCTGACCGGCCGGAAAGCGTTCCTCAATCTGGTCCCACGGATTCTTTTGCGTCTGCTTGAGCCCTAACGAGACGCGCTCTTTTTCCTTGTTGATATCGAGCACCACGACTTCCAACTGCTGACCGACCTTCACCAGTTCGCTCGGATGTCCAAGTCGGCCCCACGTCATGTCGGTGATGTGGAGCAAGCCGTCCATTCCATCGAGATCAATGAACGCGCCGAAGTCGGTAAGATTTTTGACTGTGCCTTGCACCTTGTCGCCAACCTTCACCCCTTCCATGAATTTTTGTCGCTTCTCGCTCCGCTCCTGCTCGATCAGTTCGCGCCGGCTGAGCACGACGTTTTTGCGGTCATCGTTGATCTTAACGATCTTGAAATCGTAGGTGTTACCGACGAACTGCTGCAAATCTTTCGGAGGAACGACATCGATCTGCGATGCAGGCAAAAATGCCTCGACGCCGATGTTCACCATAAGCCCACCTTTCACGACCGATTTCACCTTGCCCTTGATCAGGCCGTCGCCGTGAAAAACACTCGCGATCTTGTTCCAATTCTGGCGATACGCGGCTTTCTCCTTCGAGAGAACGACCATGCCTTCGTCGTTTTCGAGTCGCTCGAGGAGCACGTCTACTTCATCACCGACTTCGAGATTCTCGATGTCCTCAAACTCGGTGATCGGAATCCCGCCCTCGGATTTGTAACCGATATCTACCAACACTTCACGTGGACGAATTTCCAATATGCGTCCCTTGACGATGCTGCCTTCACGGAAGTCCGGCATCGGTTTCGACATTACATCCTGCATTTGCACCATAAAATTAAAAGGCCTCCTTCGGCCACGGCGACGTCTTATCGAGCGTCAATCTTTCCCGAGTAGTTAAGCAGCGGAAATGGGACGCCATAGTAGGCGTTTTCAGCGCGGAGGTCAAACTCTCGCCACTGGGGCGAGAGTTTGTCGAGCCGACCTATTTCGGCGGCTCTGCAGAGCGTGCCTACCGGCATCTCTTGAGCGCGCAGCGTTTCTCCCGTATCCTGAAAGCAAGATGGCGAGCTTACGCCTCCGACAATATTCGCGAGCTCCGATTGTTTCGGGGTTGTCGATCTTGACCGCCCTTTTGACAACAATCTCGCTGCTTGACGCCGAACCTTCTGCGGCGGAGCAAAGGGTTTCGGAGGCGATTAAGTCGCAACACCTCAGCGTCGTGCACCTCTGGGCCCCGTGGTGTTCAAATTGCCAGGCTGAATTGAAAGGCGGCGGCTGGATCAAAATAGTAAGAGACAATCCTAATGTGCATTTTTACTTCGTCTCTGTCTGGAACGGCGGTGAAGATGGAACCGCGATGTTAAGAAAATTCGAGATCACCGATCAGCCCAACGTCACCATTTTGGCCGATCCGGGGCCGCGCGGTCAAAATCACATCAAACAATTTTCGGGTCTGCCGCTTTCGTGGATTCCAACGACTTGGATCTACCAAGGCGGCGATCTTCGTTACGCTTTGAACTACGGCGAGATCCGTTTTTCAGTCTTGCAGCAATTTCTCGAGGACAGCCAGTCCGAGTGGTCGCACAAAGGGGAGCCGAAGATCGACTAAAATTTTGAGAATGATCGAGACTTCTTCAGCGCCGATTTCGCACGATAAACCGCCGGCAATCCTTTCCCTTATTGGCGACACACCGTTGGTCGAGATCACCCAGATCGATACCGGGCCGTGCCACCTTTTCGTCAAGCTGGAAAGCCAAAATCCAACTGGTTCAATCAAGGATCGTGTCGCCCTGGCTATGATTGAGGCGGCGGAGCGCGACGGAACGTTACGACCGGGTGGCACGGTGATCGAAGCGACTGCTGGCAACACCGGGCTTGGCCTTGCCCTGGTGGCAGGCGCGAAAGGTTATCGCGTGTTGCTGGTGATTCCTGACAAGATGTCGCAGGAGAAAATTTTCCATGTCAAAGCGCTTGGCGCCGAAGTCCGTATTGTGCGTTCCGACGTAACCCGTGGACATCCCGAATATTATCAAGACGTGGCCGCGCGGCTGGCCACGGAGATTCCGGGCGCGTTTTACGCTAATCAATTTGGCAACCAGGCAAATCCGCTTGCGCACGAAAGATCAACAGGCCCGGAAATTTGGGAACAAATGCGGCATGATGTCGATGCAATCGTCTGCGGCGTCGGCTCCGGCGGAACGTTGACCGGACTCGGCCGATTTTTTTCCCGAGTGAAGCCGCGGCGCGGTATCGAGATGATTCTCGCGGATCCAACCGGGTCGATTCTTTACGAATGGGTCAAGACCGGCAAGCTGGTTGAATCGGGAAGTTGGGCCGTCGAAGGCATCGGTGAAGATTTCGTTCCCGAAATCGCTGACATGTCTTTCGTCACCGATGCGTTCGAAATTGATGACGAGGAAAGCTTCTCAACCGCGCGGGAGCTTTTGCTCAAGGAAGGAATTCTCGGCGGCTCATCCACCGGTACGCTCGTCGCGGGTGCGCTACGTTATTGCCGGCAACAAACGAAACCGAAACGCGTCGTCACATTCGTCGCCGACACCGGGAACAAATATCTCTCGAAGATGTACAACGATTTCTGGATGGCCGAGCAAGGTTTCATTCATCGTGCGCCTCACGGCGGCTTGAGCGATCTGATTTCTCATCGCTACGAGGCGGGCGAAGTGGTTTCGGTTGGGCCTAGCGACAGCTTGCTCACTGCTTTTAAGCGGATGCGTCAGGCCGACGTTTCGCAAGTTCCCGTGGTCGATGAAAAGGGTCGTGCCATCGGTATACTCGATGAGTCCGATCTCCTAGTGAAAGTGCATCGCGATCCAGCGCACTTTAACGATCTTGTGAAAAATGCGATGACTGATCGCCTGGAGACGCTTTCGCCGAAGGCAAAGATTAACGACTTGCTCGGCGTATTTGACCGCGGCCGTGTCGCAATCGTCATGGAAGGCGACAAATTTCTCGGGCTCGTTACGCGCACCGATCTGCTTTCTTATTTGCGGCTGCACATGCCGAAGTCATCCGTGCCAGTCAGCCGGGAATATAGTTAAGATCAATCGGGAATGCAGGAACTCAGTGAAAGAGTTGTTTCGCTTTAAAATCGCCTGAGAATTTTTTTCCTCGCTTCCTGCGTTTCTAATTAATTTTCTGATCCGTGAAATCCGCGTAATTCCCGGCTAGATTAGGTCGATATGAAGAAGCAGCACGAATTCGCGACCCGCGCCATTCACGCCGGACAGGAACCCGATCCAAGCACGGGCGCGATCATAACGCCGATCTACGCGACCTCGACCTACGTGCAGGAAAGTCCGGGCAAGCATAAAGGTTACGATTACGCGCGCTCGATCAACCCGACGCGGCTTGCTTACGAAAAATGTATTGCAGATTTGGAAAGCGGAACACGCGGCTTTGCGTTCGCATCAGGACTCGCCGCAACGGCAACCGCGCTCGATACACTCGATAGCGGCTCCCATGTTGTCGTGAGCGACGATCTTTACGGCGGCACATTTCGTCTTTTCGAAAAGGTGCGGCGTCGCTCCGCCGATCTCGATTTCACCTATGTCGATCTGACCGATTCCAGCCGGTTCGAACGTGAGATCAAACCGAACACACGCATGGTGTGGGTCGAGACGCCGAGCAATCCGCTGCTCAAGTTGATCGATCTCGAAGCGATCGCGAAAATCGCGCGCGAGAAAAATATCATCTCCGTTTCCGATAACACGTTTGCCAGTCCCTGGATCCAACGCCCGATCGAATTCGGTTTCGATATGGTGGTTCATTCCGCGACCAAGTATTTAAACGGGCACTCAGACCTGATCGGCGGTGTTATCGTTGTTGGCGAGAACAAGGAGCTCGCTGATCAAATTGCGTTTCTACAAAATTCGGTCGGTGCGATCGCGGGGCCTTTCGAAAGCTTCCTAGTCATGCGCAGTTTAAAAACGCTCCCGCTGCGGATGGAGCGGCATTGTGGGAACGCGCTTGAGATCGCACGCTGGCTGGAAGAGCAGCCGGAAATCAAGTCCGTCAGTTATCCTGGACTCAAGTCGCATCCGCATCACGATCTGGCCCGAATCCAAATGCGCGGATTCGGCGGAATGGTGACGATTGTCTTGAAAACCGATCTAGCCGGCACGCGTCGGTTCCTCGAGAACACGCACCTCTTCTCGCTCGCGGAAAGCTTGGGCGGCGTGGAGAGTCTGATCAATCATCCCGCGCTCATGACGCACGCCTCGGTTCCAAAGGAGCAACGCGAGGCGCTCGGCGTGACCGATTCGCTCGTTAGGCTTTCTGTTGGAGTGGAAGATGTGCGCGACTTGATCGACGATCTGCAATTCGCCTTCGAGGCGATTTAACGTGGCACAGGCACCTTGCCTGTTTCATATTCGTCAAGAAACCAGGATGGCTATGTTGCGCAATGGCTAATACCTTCGGCCAACTTTTTCGCGTCACGACATTTGGTGAATCGCACGGCGGCGGAATTGGTGTCGTAATTGACGGTTGTCCGCCAAAGGTCGACATCTCTGAAGCGGATATCCAGCGTGAGTTGGATCGGCGTCGTCCCGGCCAAAGCAAAATCACGACGCAACGAAAGGAGGAGGACAGGTGCGAAATTGTCTCCGGCATTTTCGAAGGCAAAACGCTTGGCACGCCGATCGCGATCCTCGTGCGCAACAAGGACGCTCGGGCGGAGGACTACGTGGAGATGGCAAACAAATTTCGCCCATCGCATGCCGATTTTAGTTATGACGCGAAATACGGAATCCGTAACTGGCGGGGCGGCGGTCGCGCTTCGGCGCGTGAGACGATTGGCCGCGTTGCAGCGGGCGCAGTCGCGAAAAAGGTATTGTCGATCCTCTACTCGAATTTTGAGATCGTCGCTTACGTCGCGCAGATTCACGAGATCATCACCAAGATCAATCGTTCCAGCGTCAAGATGAAGAACGTGGAAAAGAATGCGGTGCGGTGTCCGGATGTTGCGGCGGCGAAGAGAATGGAGTCGCTGATCGGACAAATTCGCGATGAAGGCGATTCAGTAGGGGGCGTGATTGAATGCGTGGTCAGAGGAATTCCAGCCGGACTCGGCGAGCCGGTGTTTGATAAGCTCGAGGCTGATTTGGCGAAAGCAATGCTGAGCCTTCCGGCAACCAAAGGATTTGAGATCGGTTCCGGGTTTGCGGCGACGCACATGCGTGGCTCCGAGCACAACGACCCATTTGAAATGCGCGGAGGTAAAATCCGGACAGCGACAAATAATTCGGGCGGTGTGCAGGGCGGGATCAGCAATGGCGAGGAAATTTACTTTCGCGTCGCTTTTAAGCCGACAGCGACGATCGCGCACGAACAGAAAACCGTTAACATATCGCGTGAACAAACGAAGCTCTCCGCTCGCGGACGCCACGATCCGTGTGTTTTGCCTCGCGCGGTCCCAATAGTCGAAGCGATGGCCGCGCTCGTGCTTTGCGACCATGCCTTGCGGCAACAAGCGATCGCTTTGCCGTCCGCGTTAAAATGAGACCGGAACCGCAGGTGGTGGCTGGGTCGCCACTTTGGCAGGCAATCTTCGTTTCGTTTGCCACCGTTTTGATTTTGTTCGAAGTCGTGCGGGGCTGGCGACTTGGTCTGCTCCGTCAATTGATGCGTCTTGCTGCACTTGCCGCGGCCTATGCGGCCGCATTCCTCGGCGGGAAATTGCTTGTCCCATTAGCACGACCGTTTTTGAAACTCCCCGACATCATCCTGTCGATCTTAGGCGGCGCCGTGCTCGCGCTCGCCGTTTATGCGCTGGTCGCAAGTATTGGAACGATTTTGTTCAAACGAATTAGCCGACAAAATTCCAATCTTGTCCGAGTTGTTTATGCACTTTCAGGAGCAATCGTCGGATTGTTTTTTGGCGCCTTTCTCCTCTGGATGACAGTGGTAAGCATTCGTGCGATCGGCGCAGTGGCGGACGCACAAGTCCGCAGTCGCGCAAATTCTCAAGCCACCGACGTCCACTCTCTTGATATGCGACGACGTTTTCTTGAGGAGTCAGGTGAGCAATCAACCACCCTCGCAGCGTCGCTAGCACGACTAAAGAATTCGCTTGAACTGGGGACAGTTGGAGACGCCGTTAAGCGAACCGACCCCGTTCCGTCGCAAACCTATGAGATGCTCGGCAAGGTGGGAAGTGTTTTTTCTAATCCAAAAGCGGCGCAGAAATTTCTGACGTTTCCCGGTGCGCAAGAACTGAGCGAGCATCCGAAAATTGTCGCTTTACGAAACGATCCGGAGATCGCAGATATGATCGCGCAGGGACGGGTTCTCGATCTTTTGCAAGATCAGCGCATCATCGATGCAGCGAATGACTCGATGCTGCGTGAACGAATCAAGAAATTCGATTTGTTGCGCGCTCTCGATTATTCAATTCAGGGAAAGTAAGTCTGCATGAATTACATCACGACCATCGGTCTCGAAGTACACGTCCAGCTCAAGACGCGCTCGAAGATGTTTTGCGCGTGTCCGGTTGAATTTGGCGCGGGGCCGAATACGCACACGTGTCCAGTTTGTCTCGGCTTACCCGGCGCGTTGCCGGTAATGAATCGCGAAGCGCTGCACATGACGGTGCTCGCGGGTCTCATGCTTGGCTGCGACATTGCGCCGATCTGTAAATTCGACCGGAAAAACTATTTCTATCCGGACATGCCAAAGAATTATCAGATTTCGCAATATGATATGCCGCTTTGCACCAATGGCAGCGTGCCCCTGCACGATCTCGCTTATCCGAGAGACGCGCAGAAGAACATCGCGACTCCCGACAAGGAAGTTCATCTCGTCCGGATTCACCTGGAGGAAGACGTGGCGAAAAGTTTTCATTTTGAATCGACCACGGGAATCGATTTCAACCGTGCCGGCACACCGTTGATGGAAATCGTGACGCAACCAGAAATCAATTCGCCTGAGGAAGCCTTCGCGTTTCTTACCTCGCTCAAACAAATCTTGATTTACGGCGCTGTTAGCGATGCCGACATGGAGAAGGGGCAACTTCGCTGTGATTGCAACATTTCCGTTCGTCCAGAATCGCAGGCGGAACTCGGGGCGAAGATCGAGATCAAGAATATGAACTCGATCAGCGGCGTGCGCCGCGCTCTCGCGTATGAAATCGAGCGGCAAGTCAATGCGCTGGATCGTGGCGAAGAACTAGAGCAGGAAACGCGCGGCTGGGACGACGTGGCTGCCGAAACATTTCTAATGCGCACGAAGGAATCGGCCCATGATTACCGCTATTTTCCCGATCCGGATTTGGTGCCGGTAAAAAGTGAAGTGCTACTGGTTAATGCACGCTCGCGTGTTCCGGAATTACCGAAAGCGAAACGCGCCAGATTTGTTGAGCAGTATGAAGTAAGCGCCTATGACGCCGGCGTGATCGCGAACGATCTCGATCTTGCCCGCTATTTCGAGATAGCAGCGAAGGGCGCAAAAAAACCAAAAAACGTTGCTAACTGGATCCTGAACGATTTGCAGAGTGCGTTGAGCAGCGCCGGCAAGACGATCAACGACTGTCCCGTTCCGCCACAAGCGTTGGATGAGCTGGTCAATCTCATTGACAGCGGCAAGATCAGCGGCAAACAAGGCAAAGAGGTTTTCGCAGAGATGTTCGCGAGCGGAAAAGGAGCGGACGACATCGTCAAGGAAAAAGGGATCGAGCAATTGAGCGACGCGAGCGCGATCGAAGCGCTCTGTGATCAGGTAATCGCGGCCAATGCAAAGCCGGCGGCAGATTTTAAAGCGGGCAATGCTGCGTCGCTCAATTTCCTAAAAGGGCAGGTGATGAAACTTTCCAAAGGAAAAGCCAATCCGCAGCTGGCCGGGGAGATTTTGGAGCGCAAGTTGAAGAACTGAAGAAGGCTCCAACGATCACCTTGAAGCCAAATTTCTAACACGACGGCTTCGGTAGGCGATTCCCCCTACGACCCCTTTGAGAGGCAATCATGAAAATTCTCATTGCACCGGACAAATTCAAAGGCTCGCTCAGCGCGCGCGAAGTCGCGGTAAATATCGCAGCTGGTCTGCGCGATGTTTTGCCGGACGCAAAGATCGAAATGGTGCCCATGGCCGATGGCGGCGAAGGGACGGCCAAAGTTATTGGCGACGCGCTCGATAGTCATTGGGTAAATTGTGCGACACACGATCCGCTCGGGCGCGAAATCGACGCGCGCTATGCCTGGATTGAGCATCGCAAATTCGCAGTCATGGAAATGAGTGAGGCGGCCGGGATGCGCCGACTCTCTGGAGGTGAACGCGATCCGCTTCGCGCGAACACATTTGGCGTCGGCGAAATGTTGATTGCTGCGGCGCGCCGTGCCGCGGATCAAATCATTATCGGGCTCGGCGGCAGCGCGACGAACGACGGCGGCTTCGGAATGGCGCGAGCACTTGGTTTTCGATTCTTCGAGCAAGATAGGAAGGAAGGGCAAGAACTGCGCGGTGCAGTGAGCGAACTGACGAAGCTGGCGCGCATTGACAGACCAAGAAACCTGTCGCTGCCAAAAATTGTCGCTGCAGTAGATGTGCGAAATCCGTTGCTCGGTAGGAACGGTGCGACGCAGATTTTCGGTCCGCAAAAAGGCGCGAGCGAAAGGAAGGTCGAGATGTTAGAGCGCGCGCTGGCCAGACTCGCGGAGGTTGTTGCAACAGACCTAAAGGTCGATTACCGCGACGAGCCCGGCGCAGGTGCTGCCGGCGGTCTCGGCTTCGGTCTGATGAGTTTTTGCGATGCGAGAATTCGGCCCGGTTTCGATGTGGTAGCGGAAGCGATCAAGCTCGAAGCGAAGATGAAAGATGTCGATGTTATCATCACGGGCGAGGGGAGTTTGGATCGACAAACGCTCGAAGGAAAAACGCCCGCCGGAGTGGTCCAGCTCGCACGAAAACTTGGCAAACGCGTTTTTGCGATTGTCGGGCGAGCCAGCAAAGATCGACAAGTACAGGAGATTTTCGATGGAGTTTATGTTCTCGCGCAGCCGGGAATGAGCGAGCAAGAAAACATGGCGCGTGCGGCGGAGTTTTTGCGCAAGAAGGCACGGGAGCTGGCGAAGAAATTGTAGCGGCGCTTGTGCCAAGCATCGGGTGGTGTTCCGGCGGCTGACGCTGCCGCGGTTACATCGGCGCGTCCTGCCCTTTGTAGACTTCGCGGAACTGTTTTGCCGTCTCCACGTAGCTCCAGGCCCATCTGGCGATGTCGTTTTGTTCGTCAAGACTGAGCGGACGGCGAATTTTAGCAGGAGAGCCTAAGACGAGTGAACCGGGCGGAATTTTCGTCGCCAGAGTAACGAGGGCATTCGCGCCAATAATGGAACGCGCGCCCACTTCTACATCGTCGAGAATGATCGCACCCATGCCGACAAGCACTTCATTATCGATCTTGCACGCATGCACGATGGCGCCGTGACCGACGGTGACCAGTTCGCCTATGATAGTTGGATAACCGGTATCGAGGTGGACGACGGCATTGTCCTGAATATTCGAGCGCGGTCCGACGATGATGCGGTTTATGTCACCGCGCAACACGGCACCATACCAAACGCTCGATTCTTCTGCGAGCGCGACATCACCAATTACCGTTGCGCCGGGAACAATCCAAGCACTTGGATGAATCGTAGGGCCCTTTTTTAAACGGGCCGCAATACCGGAGTGTCCAGTTGGCAGCGGGTCTGGATCGATCTGCATTTAGGGGTTAACGTCCAACCCCAAAAGCCGAACGTCCAACATTGAATCATACAATGAGATTTCTTATCCTGGCGCCTCGATGATTGTAAGCGTTGCATGCAACAGGTCCCCCTCGACACAGTGACGCCGTTCGTTTTCTCCGATCCGGCCGGCAAACGTTGGCCGCGGTTGCGACTGATTCTACTCATCGCGGGAGTGCTCCTTTTTTTTGGGACGGTGTTATTTGTTCAAACGCTGTTTGTCGCGCCGCAAATGAGAGTGCCATTTTCCCTGCGGCAATTGAAAGGCCAGTTGAAAGCGCTGCAAAAAGAAAATCCGGCCGGACAATTTTCTCCAGTTTCGCTGCTCTGGCAGAAATTTGGCCAAGCACGACAAGCGGCAAAAAAGCTGGTCGGCCCAACGCCGACGCCACCGGCGCGCCCCCGAAAAAAATCGCCGGGCAACGAAGTGCGACTCGCATTTTACACCAATGGAGATCCGTACAGCTTCGCGTCTCTCGAGCTGCATGCTGGGCAGATCACGCACGTTTGTCCAGAATGGATGACGGTCATCAATGGCATGGGCGACTTGCAAATCGACGCAGATGCGCGTCTGCCGAAGCTCGCTGCGAGCAAGGGCATCGCACTCATGCCGCTGCTGACCAATTTAGTCGGCGACACGTGGCAGCCTGAAGCAATCGAGAATCTCGCGCACGGTCCGCAAAATCGGCAAGAACGGTTCATCAGCAACGTGCTGTCGGTTTTGCGCAATGCAAAAGCGGCGGGCGTGGTGGTCGATTGGGAGCAAATCGATCCGGCCTACAAGCAAGACATCGCTGGGTTCATCGACAAATTTGCCGACGCGCTCCACTATGATGATAAGGAACTCTGGCTCTGTATTCAGCCCGGGCAGGAGCTGGATTACATCGACTTCGAAAATTTATCTGACAACGTCGATCGTTTTGTGGCGATGTTGTTTGACGAGACGTCCGACGTTGATCCCGCGGGGCCCCTTGGCTCACGCTCGTGGTTCGAGGGCTGGCTCCACGTCCTGTTGGAGGATTCCGATACCAAACAATGGATCATCGCGCTCGGCAGTTATGGATACGATTGGACGATCGGCGAGAAAAAAGCAGAGCTTATCACTTTCCCCGAAGCGATGAGCCGCGCCAACAATGCGGAAGTCGAGACCGCGGAAGTAAAAACACCGAGTTACAATCCATATTTCTATTTTGAAGATGGCGACAAGGAGCATGCCGTCTGGTTCCTGGACGTCGTGACGTTCCTCAATGAATTGCGGGAGGTGCGCGATCAAAAGGCAGGTGGATTTGCGTTGTATCGGCTTGGCAGCGAAGACCCTGCGATCTGGGACGCCCTAAGCGTGCCGCGCGATTTTAAGATCGACAATCAAACGCGACAATCGCTCGAAATTTTGGAAGGTACGGATACGATCACTGATGTCGGTGACGGTGAAATCGTGACGGTCGACGAAAGCCGCTCCGATGGAAGGCGAAATCTTGCAGTCGACCCTGAAGGTTATCTTACAGAAAAATACCTGAAGTTCCCGGAGTTCCCGACGCTTTATCATCAAGGCGCAGGCGGCGAGCATCAGGTTGCAATCACTTTCGATGACGGCCCTGATCCCCGGTGGACACCGCAGATTTTGGAGATTCTGAAGGCGGCAAACGTGAAGGCTGCGTTTTTCCTCGTCGGAGTAAACGCGGAGCGCTACCCGGGTCTCGTACGCCGAATTGTCAATGAAGGGCATGAAATCGGGAACCATACGTATTATCATCCGAACCTCGCGCTTTGCTGGCCTGAGCACGTACGTCTCGAACTGAACGCGACGCAGCTTCTGCTCGAAACGATCACGGGTCGCGCGACGACATTGTTCCGTCCGCCTTATGCAGCCGACACGAGTCCCTCGCAACTGAGCGAACTGACGCCGCTGCAAATCGCGCAGGATCTCAACTATCTAGTTGTTCTCGAAAACATTGATCCGCAAGACTGGGCGAAACCGGGCGCCGACATCATCCTGCAGCGCGTGAAACAGCAACGCCGCGATGGCAGCATTGTTTTGTTGCACGACGCGGGGGGGAACCGCTCGCAAACTGTCGCGGCCTTGCCGCGCATTCTCGAATGGTTACGTACCCGGGGCGACACCGTCGTTCCACTGAGCACCCTGCTCGGGACAACGCGCGATGCAGTCATGCCGCCCCTGACGGGAGCGGGTCAGCCGATGGCCCGAATTGTGAGCAGCACGGGATTTCGCATTTATCACGCAACCGAAGAATTTTTTTGGGCGTTCATGATCGTCGCAACCGGGCTCGTGGTTGTGCGGACGCTCGTCGTGATCTGGCTGGCATCTCGATTTCGACGAAAGGTAAGAGCGGACTTTGCGGAGTCGATTAGCATTGTCATGGCGGCTTACAACGAAGGGAGAGTGATCGCAGAGACCTTACGTGCGCTTTTAGCCAGCGACTACAAAGGCGAGATTGAAGTCATCGTTGTCGATGATGGTTCGCGTGATGAGACCGCCTCTCAAGTTAAGCGCGTCGCACACGTCGATCCACGCATTCGCTTATTGCAACAGGAGAATCGCGGCAAAGCGCGCGCCTTGCAGCGCGGTCTCGCGGCCGTGCATCACGGTATCGTCGTCTTTATCGATGGGGACACTCAATGTCAGCGCGACACACTGCCGCGTTTGCTCGGACCGTTTGCCGATGAACGCGTCGGCGCTGTCTCGGGCCACGCCAAAGTCGGAAACTTACGCACGTTCATCGCACGGTGCCAGGCCTTGGAATACACTTGCGGCTTCAATCTCGATCGACGGGCGTATAATCGCTGGAATTGCATCACGGTGGTGCCCGGCGCGATCAGCGCCATCCGCAAAGGTGCGATTGAGCAGGCGGGCGGTCTTAGTTTGCAAACTCTCGCTGAAGATACGGATTTGACGCTCTCGCTGCACAAGCATCGACAGCGAATCGTTTACGTGCCCGACGCGATAGCGTGGACGGAAGCGCCCGAAAGCGTGCGCACGCTGGCGCGACAACGTTTTCGCTGGGCCTACGGCACGCTGCAATGCCTTTGGAAACATCGCGACATGATGTTCAACTGGAATTATCGCGCGCTTGGCTGGTTTAGTTTGCCGAGCATCTGGTTTTTCCAAATCATCCTCGTGGCCGTCACGCCAATGGTAGATTTGTTTTTGCTCGCCTCACTGCCATTTGGCGCATGGCGCGCGGTGATGCCATTCGTCATTACCTTCCTGGCGATGGACGTAATTCTCGCGACCCTCGCGTGCATTTTGGAGCGAGAACCGATCCTGCGCGCCTGGCGGATTCTCCCGATGCGCCTGATTTATCGTCCGATGCTCAGTTATTGCATCTGGAAGGCGATCTTGCGCGCGGTGAAAGGTGCATGGGTGAGCTGGGGCAAACTCGAACGCACTGCGTCCGTGCCCGTGCGAGTCTAAGTTTCAAGAGCCGGATGTTGAACGCTGATCGTTGGACGTTGATCCCTGGCATCGTCGCCATGTCAATCTTAGTCCTTGTTTCGTGCAAGAGAGAAGCAGGCCAATTAGATGTCGATTCAAACGGCCCTGTTGAAGTCGTGATTCCAGAACACGGTGCATATACAGGCGCATTCATGGATTTTGGAGACGAGGAAGACGACGTGACCCTGGAGATAATCGAGGATTTCGAGACAATGGTGGGCAAACATCAGGCGATCATCGCGTCATCGAGTTATTGGGGTGAGCAAAGTTTTCCGATGGCAAATTTGAACGTGGTTTGGCGACACGGTTCGCTGCCGCTCGTTTTCTGGTCGCCGTGGGACCAGCCCTACGAACAAAATCGTGGCCCCGACAAGTTTAATTTGAATGACATCATCACCGGGAAATGGGATGCTTACATCGACAAATGGGCCGATGCCGCGCAGGCGTTTGGTCATCCGCTAATTGTGGCTTTTGGCGTGGAAATGAATGGTGATTGGTTCCCGTGGTCGGGCATCTATTACGGCGGCGATCAATGGGATGACGAGCGCGATAACTGGAAAGGCCCGGAAAACTTTAAGGCAGCTTATCGCTACGTGGTGGATCGCGTCCGGGCGCGCGGAGCGACAAACATCAAATGGATGTTTCACACGAACAATTATTCCTATCCGCTGGACACTTGGAACTTCGCGCCTGCGTATTATCCCGGCCCCGACTACGTTGATTGGCTCGGCTTGAGCGTTTACGGCCAGCAGTTCAAAGACGAACCAAATCCGGATATCGGTTCACTTATGGATTGGCCGTACCAGGAAATGTGCGGCCTCGATCCGACGAAGCCAATCATGATCGCCGAGTGGGCGACCGGCGAATTTCCGCTTTCGGTCAACGAGCCCGGTATCAGGAAAACTGAGTGGATCAAACAAGGCCTCGACCTTTTTCGCACGCGTTATCCACGCGTTAAGGCTGCTGTTTACTGGCACGAACGCTGGCAAAATCCAGATCAGTCCTACAGCAACTTGCGCGTCAATTCTTCCGTTGAATCATTGAATGCATATCGCGAAGGCGTCTCGAACGCCGATTGGTTAGGCAATCTGATTCTGCGGGCGGTCCCGAAATCGACCGCAAAATAACGCTTTGGGATAGCGCTGTAGGGACGCGAGTCAGAAAAAATCAGCGCCTTAGACAAAATCCGCATTTGGCGGCGTCTTGATCATAAAAGACCATGAAGAGGTCATGGACGATGTCGCGACTCATGAAGATTGGAAAGTCTGTTTTGCCTCGCTCGCGCCTGGCTTGCTTTTTGCGCGGCAATGGGTGCGGTCGCGGGCCGACGCGGAAGATGTCGTTCAGGAACCATTTGTTCGCCTTTGGCGGCGCCATCATCCGATCGACACCGAAGCAGATCGGAGGCGAGGGACGGAGACGGGTCCAGCTCGGGAAGTTAGCGAGCCGGCAGGCGCACCACGTAAGACGGGGGCATTTCGCACTGGTCCGATTTGAGGCAGGGACTCCGCCGGGGCCTTAACCCGGTCCGGCCAGCCGCTCGGCGGAGTTTTCTTGTCGATCTTGAACGCTGCGCCGTATAACGCTGGGCGTGAAGATCGACAATCTCATTCGAGCTTTCATCTCCGTTGCATTCTTATCAGCCGCGGCAGTCTCACCGGCGCAAACCATTTCTCCCCGCCCGACCGCACCATCGCTCGAGCAGCGCGTGGCCGATCTTGAAGCTTATCTAAACAATTCAGCGCGCGGTGCCGATGCCGCAAATGCGGCAATTTCGTCGAACGTTTCCGGTCCCGGTCCCGGTCACAATGCCTGGATGATGACAGCGTCGGCACTGGTCCTTTTTATGACGCTTCCCGGTCTCGCTCTTTTTTACGGCGGTCTCGTTCGCGCGAAGAACGTTCTCTCCGTGCTTGCGCAATGTCTCGGCATTGCTGGTCTCGTCACGATTCTTTGGTGGGCGGCGGGCTATTCACTTGTCTTCTCCCATGGTTGCGCGTTTCTCGGCGGACTGAAGTTCGCTTTTCTCCGCGGCGTAGACGCCCATTCGAACGGCGATTATTCGTATTGGCTTTCGCAAAATGTCTTCGCGATGTATCAACTCATGTTTGCGATTATCACGCCGGCATTGATCATTGGCGCGGTCGCGGAACGGATGAAATTCGCGGCTGTGCTTGTTTTTGTCGCCGTGTGGATGTTCGTCGTTTATTTCCCGATCGCCCACATGGTGTGGGGAATCGATGGCTGGATGAATGGCGTCTGGAATCCGGCTGCGAAAATTACCGCCATCGATTTTGCCGGCGGAACCGTCGTGCACATGTCTTCCGGGTGGTCAGCACTGGTTCTTTGCATTCTTCTGGGCCATCGACTCGGATTTAGAAGAGAAGTCATGGCACCCCATAGCATGGTGCTTTGCATGGTTGGGACCGGATTGCTTTGGGTAGGCTGGTACGGCTTTAATGCTGGGAGCGCCCTCGCACCTGATGGAATCGCCGCGAACGCGTTCATGACGACGACTCTAGCGACCGCTGTTGCCTCATTCACCTGGGCGATGCTCGAGTACGCGCTGCGAGGTAGACCAAGTGTCCTCGGGTTTTGTTCAGGGGCACTTGGTGGTCTGGTTGTGATTACGCCAGCGTGCGGATACGTCAATCCAACCGGCGCGGTCATCATCGGAATTGCTGCCGGGGTTGTCCCGTTCTTTGCGTGCACAAAATTAAAATCCTGGTTCCACTATGATGACGCCCTCGACACGTTCGGAATTCATGCAGTTGGGGGAACGCTCGGCGCGTTTCTGACTGGAGTTTTTGCGACTGCGAGCGTGAATTCCAACCTAACCAAACTCGCCGGCCGCGCGCTTTGGTTCGAACAATTGAAAGCAATCGCGATTACGATCGCGCTTGCGGTCATTGGAACGGCTATCATTGGCGCGATCGTGCGCGGGGCAATCGGTCTGCGCACTGCGCCAGAAATCGAGCGACAAGGTCTCGACATCAACGAACACGGGGAGGAGGGCTATATCACTTCCAGATAATTACCTTCGGCCGGTTTGAAGAAGCCCGCGAGGGCCGCACGGCCGCTCAGGACACTTTCCTCTGTGTCCGAGTCTGATGTTCTACTGCAGGGCTGGTCGAGGCATCCGAAAGGAACGCGCGCCCCGAAACAGCCAGTGAAAGTCAACTCAACGAAAGAGAACACATGAGACGAACAACTATTGCTCTCGCTTGTGCAATGATTGCGCCTTTGGCGTTTGCGCAAACAAGGACCACGAAGACCCGACAAGCGACCACGACGCAACCGGTGATCACGCCAGCAACCACGCAAATGACCACCGGAGCGGTTGCAGTCGGGACGGTGACCGCATTCACACCCCCCCAGACAACCGTTACGCCCCCGTCGCCGATCGTTGTGCAGTCCTCGCCCGACGCTAAAGCGATGTCGTATGTGCTCGCCCGGAAGGTTCGCTACGTCGACAAGGACGGCAGAGCAATCGATCCGCATCTGATCCGAGCGGGTACGCGCGTGCATCTCGATTTTGACCGCAGGGGAGCGGTCAAGCGCGTCCTCGTCGTCGAGAGAGAGTAGTGAAGCTTAATTCGCAAAATTTGAAGCCGCACGGTTTCGGATGAATTCTGCGGCTTTTTGGTGGATCGAGCAGCCTCGGCAACCTCGATGTTAATTTAGGCAGCGGAGGCGCATTTCTTTTAGCCGCGGCTAATCTTGAACCCGCACGAGATGCATCGCAATCCGACTGTACAGTTCCAGAATATTTGAGCCTTCTTGGCGTGTCCCATGTCCGAAAATTCTCCTCGGACCGGTCGTAAAGCTAGTTTGCCTCAAGCCACAGGGCCGATCTTTCTCCTGAAGCGTAGCGCGCCTGCAGCCAAGTTAACGTATCTTGGCCCGCATTACGGTGGTGGAACTATTAACTGAATTCCAATCGTCCGGTCAGAATCCGGTCGCGCCCAGGGCAATAGTTGTTGCTACGTTGGTGCGAAGCAAAAGAGGCAGCGGCCGGAACCGCTGCCTCTTTGTCAAACTGCTCTCTTTCGATGCTTAGAACTTCTTGATCAGTCGGGCATACACGAACCGTCCCAGGTTATCATAGGTACTACCCGGAATGCCGAAGGCATTGCCAAGCTCGAACCCAAACTCCTTGGGCGGGTCCTCACCGAATATGTTGTTCACACCCACGGTGATGGTGGAATTATTCAGGATGTTCTTCCAGCACGGCATACTGTAAACAGCCGCCGGCGGCACTTCCTTTTCCTTGCCCTCTTTGCTGGTGATGACTTCCTTACCGCCTTTCGAATACCCAGGCACCGGCGCCGCTTCCACTGGAGGGGTGAAGATCAGGCTGTAGGAGAGTTGCGCGTCTGTGAACCAGGTCGGGTGGACCCAGTGCTGCTTCCAAATTCCATCAAACTGCTTGGCCTTGA
>Ga0209473_1000446_pt1 | contig 24936 bp, 20 predicted proteins | sample GraSoiAngelo_133_FD_185890 | JGI IMG/M metagenome (GOLD analysis project Ga0209473, IMG submission 185890) | Grasslands soil microbial communities from the Angelo Coastal Reserve, California, USA - 14_0929_05_20cm (SPAdes) (version 2) | ecosystem: Environmental > Terrestrial > Soil > Grasslands ...
GCCACTGGACTTGCGCTGCCAGCGGGCAAAACGCTGGCACCGGACTGGGGCGCTGAAGACGAGCCCGGTGATGGCATCGCCGCTGGCGCCGCTGGAGAAGTTTGTTGTTTCATCAGCTCGCGGCGGAAGGCGCTGTCGACCGTGTTCTTATGGGCATAAAGGATCGACAATGCAAAGGTGAGCGCGAAAAAGATGCCAGCCAGCCATGCCGTGAACTTCACCAATACGTTTGTGGTTTGTGCGCCGAAAATGTTTTCCGTGACCGCACCGCCAAAGGCCGCGCCTAAGCCTTCGCTTTTTGGACGTTGCATCAGGATCACGAGCACCATGAGCAGCGCCACCAGTACGTAAATGACCAGGAGCAGATTGATAAGGAGGTTCATCGGGGACGGGCAATATCGCCAAAGTCGCTCGATTGTAAATGACCGGACGCCTGGCGCCGGCTGCCGGCCGGTAAATTCATCGGCCGGATACGACTGCTACGCCTTCACCCGGTTCCAAATTTGATCCAGTTCGGCAAGATCGACATCACCAAGCCGTTTGCCTTGCGCAAGTAGTTCGTCCTCGAGCCGAGTGAAGCGCGCGACAAACTTGTCCGTCCCGGTTTGCAGCGCGCTCTCGGCATCGAGTTTGCATTTCCGCGCCAAATTGACCACGGCGAACAGCAAATCGCCGATCTCATCCTCGATCGCTCGTCGATCTTGCGAGGCAATCGCCGATTTCGTTTCGGCGGTTTCTTCTTCAATTTTCGCGATCACATCGCGCAGCTCGCTCCAGTCGAAATTGACTCGCGCCGCTTTAGATTGCGCTTTTTGCGCGCGCACCAAGGCCGGCAACGCTGCCGGCAAACCATCAAGATAATGTTTGCCCGTTTTTTCCGCGCGCTTGATCGATTCCCATTGTTTCAGCACCGCTCCGCTGTCGCGTGCATCGCTCTTGCCAAACACATGCGGGTGACGCCGGATGAGTTTCTCCGTCACGTCACCAATGACGCTGTCGATCTTGAACCGCCCGGTTTCCTGCGCGATCTCCGCGTGCATGACGATTAAGAGGAGCAGATCGCCCAGTTCTTCTCGAAAGTTCGCATCGTCTTTGGCTCGCACGGCCCCGGCAACTTCGTAAGCCTCTTCGATCAAAGCCGGCAACAATGATTCATGGGTCTGTTCCCGATCCCATGGGCAACCGTCCGGTGCACGCAGTTGCGCGACGATTTCGCAAAGGCGGTCGAAAGTTGAGAGTTTAGAATTGAGAGGCTCGGAAGTGGGCATTTTGGTGATGATTCGGGCAGCACCGATCTCTCAACTATCAACTAATTCAAATCCGCCAGAGCGACCGGTGGGTGCCGAATTCGGAGATTTCGCCGGAGGATTTCTTGCTCACGTAAATCGTGATCGTGATCACGGTGATAAGAGTGCCGACAAAGATAAACGCCACCAACCAGGAGGGAATGGTTCCCACACGTAAGGAGCGATAAAACCCGCCGACACTGTCCATTGCATGTTCGGCGTGCAGAAAAATCTTCGTGATCCAAGCCACGATGATGAGGATGAAAATGAAAATGTAATTTCGCTTTAATCGGCGTCCGATGGCTTCCAGTTTGCTGATCTTGAAGCAGGGCAAAATTAAATCCTCGCAGACCAGTTTCTTCCATTCGCCCTGAAGCAAATCGCGGTTCTCCATCACCATCGGCACAAGGAAATGCGCCTCGAGCATGCGGACACGCGCCCGGAAAGCGTCATAGAAGCGGTAACGGCGCGCCTCGATCCAGAGCAGCACCCAGACGATGGCGAGATTGAAAAAGAAAATGATGTGCGGCACCTGGCGCGTGGAAAACGCGATCGTGATAATGGCGGTGCTGCTGGTGATGGCCCAATTGGTTGTCATGTCCAGTCGCTGTCGCCAGACCATGATGCGGCCCATCTCGCCGCGATAAAAATGCGACATCGCGTTGACGTAACCCGGATCGTAGAGACTGCGCTGCAACGACACCGTCGCCTCTTCGGTTGGCCCGCTTGGTACCTTTTCAGTTGCCACAGATGTCACATTAACTGGATAACTGGCTTTGCCCGGATAATCCAACAAATCTCGCTACCCAAAATGGCTATCGCCCTGGCCGATCTTCTCGATGAAAAACACGTGACGCTAAAGTTGCGCTCCCGAAAGCCGGCGAACGCGGTTCGCGAAATCATTCAGTTACTCGCCGCTAACAGGAAGATCGACGATGCGGAAAAATTTCTCGGGCAAGTGCTTTCGCGCGAACAAGCAAACCCTAGCGTGGCAGTAAACGGCGTTGCCTTTCCACATGCGCGCACCGATTTGGTTGACGAGATTGTGCTTGGGATCGGGCGAAGCCGCACTGGCATTCCTTTTGGGAAAAATGGAGTGCGCGTCCGCCTGATTTTTGTTATCGGCGTGCCGGAGCGGTTAGCGAACGATTACTTGATTTGCGTGGGCACACTGGCGCGGCTCGTAAAAGATGATGCGACCCGGTCAACGCTACTTCACGCCCAAACTCCACGCGAATTTTTGGACGCGCTCATCGCTGGATAGTTCAACTACCCACTAACCTCAACCCACACTGTCGAGCGACGCCTCGCCTCACTGGCCACAGATTTCTGCATTCGACAGAGAGGTGGCTACACGATCGCGCGTTCACTTTCGATTTCGCTTGTCACACTCACCGCGCGTTTGCTCGCACGATATCGCCAAATCGCGAACACGACGAACAAAAGGTCGGCAATAACAAACGTCGCAACGTAGGTCTCGCCGCCGATGCCGAACCCGTAACTGTGCAAGCCTTTGCCGAGCACAAAGTTCACACCGTACCAAGCCATTAGCACGGCGAGAAAACAAACCACGCTCGCGACCACTAGACCAAACTCGGTCCACCAACCGGCCAGTCGCCCGTGCAAAGTCAAGATGTAACAAAGCAGAGCGATTAGAGCCCATGTTTCTTTTGGATCCCAGCCCCAGAACCTGCCCCAGGAATAATTTGCCCAGACTCCGCCCAGAATTGTGCCCGCGGCGAGCAAAAGCACGCCGAGCTGGAGCACGCGGTAAAGCCAGAAATGCATCGGCGCGTCCGCGCTCGTTGCTGCCGGATTTCGCGCGTAGCGCCAGAGTAGAATGTGCCCAAAGCCCATTGCCAGTGCGAACGCCGCGTAACTGAGCGTAATCGTAAGTACGTGGATCGTAAGCCAGAAATTATCGCGCAACACCGGCACCAGCGGATCGATGCTCGACGGCATCGCGATCGGCATTTGATGCACGAGCAATAGCGCGATCAGCGTGACCGGCAGCGCCGCTAGCAAGTATACCGGTGTCCGATAACGCGCGAAAAAGATCATCCCGAAAAACAATACAGCGAATGAAACCCAGATGATTGATTCATACATGTTCGTCACCGGCGGTCGTCCAGCGATCATACAGCGCATCACGATTCCAGTGGCCTGAAATGCAAGACCAACAATTGCAACCGCGACGCCGATGTTCCTCAACGCGCGCCCGCGTTTGCGAAGATGCGCCACGATTAAAATCACGAGCGCAATCCCATAACACCAGATTGCGCGGTAAAACCCTTCGAAATGGTTGTAGAAATATTCGAGACGCAATTGCCGATCTTGGGGATAAGTCGCTGGACTCAATTCACGCAGCCCTGCGCGTAATTGGTTCGCTGCCCTGCTAAAGTTGAATCCATCTCCTTCTGTGTAGGCGCGCATCATTTTTGTCAGTTCGGCGAGGGCTGGAGCGAACTGCGTTTCGTTATAGTAAGCTGCGACTGCCGCCGGATCGGGCACTATCCAAGCATCTGTTTCCCTTTGCGGTGATGGAACGATGAGCAACGCGTTTCCATTCATCAGATTTCCAAGCAACGCCAATCGGTCATTTACGCTGAGGGCTTCTTGTTGAACTCGGTCGAGCGGTTGTTCCGCGCGTTTGAGAGCGCGTGCCTCGTTCGCGATTCGCAGCAACTCGGCCGAGCCGGCCAATTGCGCGAATGAAAACCGTCGCTGCGTTTTATCGAGCCCGATCTGCCCTTTCAGTTTGCCGAACGAGACCAGCACCATCGGCTCATTTTTCCAGTCGTGCGTCTCAAGCAGCGCTGACAAGACGAAGTCATTTGGCTGCCATTTCCGGCCGGCCTTGTCGGTATATATCGATCTTCCAGTGATCCGGATGAGCGTCTCCCTAGCAAACGTGTCTACTGGTTTGCGTCGCCCCCCATCCTGAATTGCAGTCAGTCCCCATTGCTTGAAATCGAGACTTCCGCTATTCGAATTCGGCAGATCCGATTGACCGTAGCTAACGCTCCCAAAAAGCGCGCTCGCCGTTGCGATGAAAATGAAGATCCACGTTCTCAAACGCCGCGAATGTAATTCTCTCTCCGACTCGTGTCGAGCAAGGCAGAATGATCTCGAGTCGACTTCGTCTCCAGTTACTATTACCCGCTTGAGCACCGATTTCTTCATTTCCGTTTGCGTAAGATGAAATGGTTCGGCTAACTTAAGACCCGTGTTCAGTTTGACGATGCTCGGCAGCGGGAGCGCGGGAAACAGCGCACTGGTCGCGACGGATCATTGCAAGATTCTTATCGATGGCGGCCTGAGCGCGCGGCAGTTGGTACTTCGTCTGGCCCAGTGCGGCGTCGCGCCCGATCAGCTGGATGGCGTGCTTCTCACTCACGAACACGGCGATCACGTCTGCGGACTCGAAGTTCTTTGTCGCAAACTGGAGGTGCCGATTTATTGCAACGCGCTTACGGCGGAGGCGATTCGGTGCGACGAATTGTTCGAGCAACATCGTAACTGGCGAATCTTTCGCACCGGCGCCGAGTTCTGCATCTGCGACGTGACCGTGCAAACATTTCCAGTGCCGCATGACGCTGTCGATCCTCTTGGGTTTGCTTTTCACGCCGGCTCGGGCGGTCTCGGCTTCATCACCGACCTGGGTTACGCGACCAAGATGGTGATCGAGCGATTGCGCGAAGTGCAGACGCTCGTGATCGAAACCAATCATGACGAAAAACTTTTGCAGAACGATCTGCATCGGCCGTGGCCGGTGAAACAGCGGATTCAATCGCGTCATGGTCATCTGTCGAACATGGCAGCGGTGAGTGTGATCGAGGAATTGCTGCCGGGAAAAATCGAGCGCGTCGTGCTCGGGCATCTCAGCCGCGATTGCAATACGCCTGATCTCGCTTTGGGCGCAGTCCGCGCGTCGCTCGCAAAGTGCGGCAGGATGGGCATGGAAGTTCATTGCGCCACCCAATCAGAAATCAGTCCACGCTTTCGAGTGGGCGAAACGACGCCCGGACCGTTTCAACCGACGTTTGAAAATGGATTTTTCCAAACCTCCGCCTGTAGCCGTCGCCTTCCGGGCGATGCTGCGCTTTGCACAGCGAAACGGCTACAGCAGATATGATTATCCGTGACGCGCTCGAAGCAGATCTCCCGGTCATCATCGACATTTACAACACCACTGTGCCGACGCGCATAGTAACGGCGGAGCTTGAACCGACCACAGTCGAGGCGCGTTTGCCGTGGTTCCACGAGCACGTACCGGATCAATATCCATTCTGGGTGGCGGAAAGGGACAGCCACGTCATCGGCTGGCTGGATTTCAAGAAATTCCTGCCACGCTGCGCGTATCGCGGCACAGCCGAGATCAGCGTTTACGTTGATGAAAAGTTCCGGCGCCGTGGCGTCGCGCGTCGACTATTAGAAGAAGCAATCGCCCGTGCGTCGTCACTCGGGATCAACGCCATGGTTGGCCTGATCTTCGCGCACAACGAACCGAGCCTGAGATTATTCGATCGGCTCGGCTTTGAGCGTTGGGGGTTGCTGCCGCGAATTGCACGGCTCGATGGGATCGAGCGTGATCTCGCGATCGTGGGTCGACACATCTAAGATCCCGCCGTTTTCCAGAAACTTCGACCGAATCCTTTCGGGACGCGATGAGCAGCTTGAATTTAAGAAACACAATGTCGATGTTGCGAAAGGTCGGTTCCGCAAGCGGTAGCTAAGCTCCGTTTCGTGAGACAGGTCATCCCGCAGAACAGAAACACACTTCAACTGATATGGAGGAAAACCATGAATCCAGTAGTCCACTTTGAAATGCCTGCGGAAGACAAAAACCGCATGGCTGATTTTTACACGAAAGCCTTCGGCTGGAAGATGCAGATGCTCGGCCCCGAGATGAACAACTATGTGCTCGTTACCACCACCGAGCCCGACGAGGACGGTCGTCCGAAAAACCCGGGAGCCATTAACGGTGGCTTTTACAAGAAATCCGCTGATATGCCGGCGCAGTATCCGTCCGTTGTAATCGGTGTGGGAAATATTAAGGAGACCATGAAGAAAGTTACGGAAGCGGGCGGCAAGGTCCTTGGCGAGCCAATGGAGATACCCGGCTACGGGCTTTACGTCTCGTTTTTCGACACGGAAGGCAACCGCGTGAGTATGATGCAACCAAAATAGCGAGTGGCTATCTGGCTGAAATCGAAGTTGTCGTGAACGTTAGAGGGCGAAGTTCGCGAGCGACGGCTCTGGATCAGTTCGGTTGAGACCGCTTCAGCCAACAGCTCCTCTGAATTACGCTTCCTCGTGGCCGATGACGAGATGAATCATGCCATTTGGCGCCGATATAAAAAAGCCGTCGAAATCTTCTCGTAATTGTTCGACTTCATCGCGCCGTACTACCCCGTTTACCTTTAGAAATGACGAAGCCGCTTCAGTGTCGTTGGTCTCTAATTCCAGCCAGATATCTGGATGACTGAGATTCGGCACCTTATCGATCCAGAGCCGGTTTGGACCGAACTGGAAAATGCAACCCTCCGCCTCTTCTTCGATCAGAGGTAGTCCAAGCGTATCGCGATAAAATGCGACCGTTTGCTCATAAGTATGGCTCGGGCATTTGATCGCGATGTTTGCGCCACCCGAAAACTGAGGCCCGTCAAGTTTGGCGACCATGGGATCCCGCGGAAGCAGGCGCGCCTAAGCTTCCTCGCCGCCCGGTTTCGTCATTGCAACCGGATCGAGCGCGCGCTCCAATTCTTTTTCGGACAGGATTTTTTTCTCCCGGGAAATTTCTCGTATGGTGCGTCCGGTCTTCGCGCTTTCCTTCGCAATTTCAGCTGCGCGATCGTAACCGATTTTGGGCGCGAGGCTTGTCACCATTGCCATGGAAAGCTCGACCAATTCACGGCAGCGCTCTTCATTCGCAACGATACCCTTGATACATTTGTCGCAGAAAACGTCGACAACGTTCGCGAGTAGCCGGATCGACTCGAGAAGATCATGCGCCATCACCGGCATCATTACGTTGAGCTCGAAGTTCCCGTTTGCGCCCGCCCACGTGATGCAGGTGTCGTTGCCGACCACCTGAGCGCAGACCATCATGACCGATTCGCACATCACCGGGTTTACCTTGCCCGGCATGATCGAGCTGCCTGGTTGCGTGGCCGGAAGTTGAATCTCGCCGATGCCGCAGCGCGGGCCGCTCCCAAGCCAGCGGATGTCGTTCGCAATCTTGAACAAACTGACCGCGATGGTTTTGAGATGACCACTCGCTTCAACCACCGCGTCTTTTCCTCCTTGCGCTTCGAAATGATTTTTCGCCTCGTGAAACGCGATGCCGGTACGCTGTTCCAAATGCCGCAGCATTTTGCCCGGAAGATCGACATGACGATTCAAACCTGTGCCCACCGCAGTTCCACCGAGCGCAAGCTCGCGCAAAGCCTCGATCGCTTTCTGCGCCCGTTCTTTGGCGTATACAACTTGCTGCGCATAGCCGGAAAATTCTTGACCGAGGCGTACCGGCGTCGCGTCCATCAAGTGGGTCCGGCCGATCTTGATGATCTCCCAAAATTCCTTCGCTTTGACTTCGACCGCGGCATGTAATTTTTCCAAAGCCGGGATGAGACGGTTTTTCAATTGTTCCGCTGCGCTGATGTGGATCGCAGACGGAATCACGTCGTTGCTCGATTGTCCCATGTTGACGTGATCGTTCGGGTGGATCAGTTCGCGTGACCCAATCGGTTTACCAGCAAGTTGGGCGCAACGATTCGCGATTACCTCGTTTGCGTTCGTGTTAGTGCTCGTACCTGAACCGGTCTGAAAAATATCGAGCGGAAAATGTTGATCGAGCTTTCCATCGACAACTTCTTCAGATGCCTGAACGATGAGGGCGCTGCGTTGCGCGTCGAGTAAACCAAGATCGTGATTTGCTTGTGCGGCCGCCCACTTGATCAAACCCAAGGCGCGGATAAACGGGCGCGAAAACCGATAACCGCTCACCGGAAAATTAAGGACTGCGCGGTGGGTAGACGCGCCATGGAGAGAGGATGCCGGGAGCGACATTTCGCCCATCGAATCCTTTTCCACGCGCGTCGGCCTTTCCGTCATGCCGATCGATGCGCGCCAACGGGTATCCGCTCTGGGGCTGGATATTCTCGGCCATTCATCATCGGCGTTTTTTGAAAAACGGTGATGAACATCGGCGGTATATTTTGCAGGAAGTATTCTGACTCAGCGTGCTCGAACAACGTGGCGTGTTGTTTCAGCTCATTCGTTACCTGATAAATGATAAAACTGCCGCCGGGCGCTAACGCGTCGTGGGTTTTTTGCAAGAGTGCACGTTTCTTGTCGATTTTAAGGATACTGAACGGAATGCCGGAAAGAATATAGTCGCAGTCGGCGATGCCTCGTCTTTCCAATTCGTGCGGCAAACGCGCCGCATCTCCATGGATCACATGCACGCGGCGATCCCGGGCAAACTGCCGTTCAAGGTCGTGAGAGAAAGCCGGATCGAGCTCGAACAGGAGTAAATGCGAATCCGGACTCATGCGTCGGGCGATCTCGCGTGAGTGCACGCCTTCGCCCGGACCATACTCGGCAATCACGCGTCGCTGGCTGAAGTCCATCTTGCTCGCGACGCGCTCAACGAGCCCCTTTGAACTCGGCACGATCGAAGCGATCTGAAACGGTCGCTGTAGGAAACGCTTAAAAAACAGGACGCTCATGGAAGGTAAGTAGAGTCAACCGCCGCCCGATCGTTGTCCAGTGGTGAAGTGTCCGCAAATTGCCGGGGATTTCATTGCAGTTGATACAGAAGCATTTGCCGCCCATGCTGACGAACAGCCAATGGCTATCACAAAAATCAAGCCTCTTGACTGTTCACTTATCACTCGTCACTTGTCACTGTTTTGGGCGCGGTTAGCTCAGTGGTAGAGCACTACCTTGACACGGTAGGGGTCACAGGTTCGAACCCTGTATCGCGCACCGCCTTTTTCCCTCAACATTCGCCGCATGTCTGATTTTTCTTCAACTCTCGAACAGGCGATTTACGGCTCAATCGAGACGCTGCAATCTTTAAAAAAAATCGAACCGGAAATCGCGCGCGCGGCCGAGATGATCGAACAATGTTTGCGCGCGGGAAACAAATTGCTCGTTTGCGGCAACGGCGGCAGCGCTTCGGACGCCGCGCATTTCGCGACCGAGTTGGTTGTGCGGTTCGCCAAAGATCGCCGCGCCTATCCCGCTGTCTGTCTCACCGGCGACGGTGGACTTCTCACCGCGGCGGCTAACGATTATGGCTTCGACGAAATCTTCGCGCGTCAAGTCGCGGCCTTCGGGCTCGAAGGCGATGTGCTCATCGTTCTCACGACTTCCGGCAAATCGAAAAATGTTCAGCGCGCGTTGGAAGAAGCGAAATCGCGTAAGCTTAAAACGGTTGCGTTTCTCGGACGCGACGGTGGATCGACGATTGGCCTCGCCGATGTCGATCTTTTGGTCGGAAGTGATTCAACCGCCCGAATCCAGGAAGCGCACAAGCTTCTTCTCCACGTCCTGTGCGAAACGGCGGAGTCGCGTCTCGCGCAAAAATAGTTCGCGACAGCTGCGTCCAGTTTTACTCCGATTTTTTCAGAAGGCGATCGCGTTCCCGGTTCAAGAGCCGGCGCTCGTTCGCGGTTAGACTCCCAATGCCGGATTTCGAGATTTTGTCGAGAATCGGATCGATCGAGGCATAGAGGTCATCCGGCTCGACGGCGCGACGCGACACGGATTTTTGCACGACATGCAATTTAGGCTTGGGTCCGAATCGCGCCTTCATATTATTCCACCAGGCAAGCTCTGGCCCAGCGCCCCGCCACTCAATAAAAAGGAAGGCGGCGCCGATGCTTGTCCAAACCACAGCCAAATCAGTCCAGGCGTGGTAGGCGAGAAGTTGGAAGGTGTAAACGCCAGCGAGAATGAGCGCGATCCATTTCGCCATGATTCGAAGGAATAACTCGACTCGCGGATAAATCGTAGCGAAGGCAACAAAGATCCCAAAGTGCAACGCCGGGGAACCAGCGAGGGCTGAACGCTGCCAAAGACCCCAGATAGTGAGCACCGCCGCCGGCGCAAACAACAATATGAAATAGAGTACGATGTAAGCGCGCCGGCCAATAAAGCGCTCCACTTCGCGGCCGAACACGAACAACATGTACATCTCGACCGCGAACCAAAGGAGGGCCGATGGAGCATGAACAAATGCGTAGGTGAACAGACGCCAGGCCTGTCCTCCGGACCAGACTGCCGCGGTGTCGAATTGCAGATACGCCAGCATGGAGCCGGCGCCGAACGCGATTAGGATGGCGGCCAGGACTGCACAGGCGACGTGCAAACCGACCAGGATCGTCGTTACGTCGACGGGATAGCGGCCCATCCACGCAACCGGGCGATAATCATCGGAGGTGGTCACTCCGAACATGCAAGAAATAAACAGCCAGCGTTCTGAACACGCAAGCCGAGTTCATCGCTACGCGAAAAATTTCTTGGAGAAGCGCACGAAGCAGCGAAAGTTACATTTTCGCTCAATCGCAAAATCGACAACGGAGCCGGTGGGAGCCGAACCACATCGATGGGAGGCCCGAAGGGTTGACGAGCGGGAGCGAGTCAACCAATCAACGTTCATGAAAGATATCGCGCCCACCATTTCGCTGCCCGCTGGAATCGGTGATGTGAAGCCGGCGAATCAAGCGGTGCTCGATTGGGTGCAGGATCTCGCCAAGCTGACGCAACCGGAAAACATTTTTTGGTGCGACGGCTCGGAACGTGAAAACGATTATCTCCTCGGTGAAGCAGGCCGGCAAGACGTTCTGATCAAACTCAACGACAAAAAAGTTCCGCGCTCTTATTTGCATCGGTCGAACCCGAACGACGTGGCGCGCGTCGAGCAATTCACATTTATCTGCACGCCTACCAAAAAAGAAGCTGGGCCGACAAACAATTGGTCCGATCCGGCGGAGATGTACACAAAGCTGCAGCAGATGCTGAAAGGCGCGATGCGGGGCCGGACAATGTTCGTCATACCATACATCATGGGGCCGCCGGATTCGCCCCTCACCAAAGTCGGCTTTGAAATCACGGATTCAATTTACGTCGTGCTCAGCATGCGAATCATGACCCGCATGGGAGATGTGGCGATTAAGCGGCTCGGCGATGATCCGACCGCGGAATGGAATCGCGGCGTCCACTCGTTGCTCGACGTCGATCCAATGCGCCGGTTCATTTGTCATTTTCCACAAGACAACGCGATCATTTCCGTGGGCTCAGGTTACGGCGGGAATGTTTTGCTCAGCAAAAAATGTTTCGCGCTACGCATCGGTTCGTATCTGGCGCGCAAACAAGGGTGGATGGCGGAACACATGCTCATCCTCGGCGTCGAATCCCCCGAAGGCCGCAAACATTATGTAGTGGCAGCGTTCCCGAGCGCTTGCGGCAAAACGAACTTCGCCATGCTCATTCCGCCAAAACATTTTAAGGGCTGGAAAGTGACTACCGTGGGCGATGACATCGCCTGGATGCAAATTCGCGATGGCCGTTTGTATGCGGTCAATCCAGAGAACGGCTACTTCGGCGTCGTGCCGGGGACGAGTTATAAATCGAACCCGAACGCGATGAAATCAATCGCGCACGATACACTTTACACGAACGTCGCGCTGACTGATGACGGCGACGTTTGGTGGGAGGGAAAAGATGGCGCCCCGCCGGCGCACGCAATCGATTGGCGCGGCAACGACTGGATGCCAGAGTCAAAAGAGAAAGCGGCGCATCCGAACAGCCGATTTGCTACGCCCATGTTTAACAATCCGGCGCTCGATGCCGATGTTGAAAAGGGTAAAGGCGTGCCAATCAGCGCAATCATTTTCGGCGGACGCCGCAGCAACACGATGCCGCTCGTGTTTCAGGCGTTCGATTGGAACCATGGCGTCTATCTGGGCGCGACCATGGCTTCGGAAACAACTGCGGCGGCGACGGGCGCGGTGGGCCAAGTGCGACGTGATCCGATGGCAATGTTGCCCTTCTGCGGATACAACATCGGCGATTACTTCCAGCATTGGATCGACATCGGAAAGCGCCTAACGAATCCACCGCTCGTTTTTCATGTGAACTGGTTTCGCAAGGGCGAAGACGGGAAATTTCTCTGGCCTGGTTTCGGCGACAACATGCGCGTCCTCAAATGGATCGTCGACCGCTGCGAGCAAACCGGCGGCGCGGTCAAATCGCCGATTGGCTGGCTACCGAGCCCTCACGATCTCGATCTGGCCGAACTCGATGTAGCGCATAAATCCGTGGTCGAGATCCTCGGCATTGATCATGAGGAATGGGAAAAGGAGCTCGCCGCGCATGAGAAGTTTTTCGATTCGTTAGGCGGCGTTGTTCCGGAAGAGTTAATGAAGCAGCGCGAACAGCTCGTAGCGCGCTTTGGAACATAGATTTCCAGTCTCTGGGGGCGATCAGGCTTCTTAGCCTAATCTACGTTCACGCAGACAAGATGCGCATGCCAAAATTTGCGAAGCGCGCCGGCATCTGGAATTGTCTGCAGTGGGTTTAAAGACTATTGCAAAAGAGTGCGCAAAAGCGCCCCATGAACGCGGCTGCGTCGAGATTCGCGGGGCGCGCCAAAACAATCTTAAAGGAATCGATCTCGATCTTCCGCTTGGAAAACTGACCGTTGTCACTGGACCAAGCGGCAGCGGCAAATCGAGCCTCGCCTTCGAAACGATCTACGCGGAGGGCCAGCGTCGGTACGTCGAAACCTTCAGTCCGTATATGCGGCAATTTCTCGACCGCATGGACAAACCGCGGGTGGACGAGATCCGCGGCATCCCACCCGCCATCGCCATCGAACAATCCAATCCAGTCAAGTCCTCGCGCTCAACCGTCGGGACGACGACCGAGATCAACGACTATTTGAAATTGTTGTGGCCGCGGGTCGCCCGCGCATTTTGTCCGAGCTGTGGACGCGAGATTCGGCCGGAAACTGCGAAATCAGTCGCCGATCAAGTTCTACACGACTGCGAAGGTAAAAATGCTCTGATCACCTTTTGGGTGGCGGTTCCCCCAAAAACGGAACCACGCGCGTTCTTCCAGTTTTTGCAACAGCAGGGGTATCTGCGCGTTTGGATCGATAACGCAATTGTGCGGGTCGATGTCGATCCAAAAATCAAACGGCTGGGGATGCGGCTGCAGGTCATTCAGGACAGAATCGCGATCAATCCACAAAATCGGGCGCGTCTGGTGGAAGCGATCGAAACCGCTCTGCGGTTTGGCAAAGGTAAGATCAACGTCATTCCAACGGCTGCAGAGGCGGGCGTGTCGCCTCCAATCTCGGCGGCTGCGGCCACCACAGGTTCTGCAGTCCGCAATCGGCAATCCGGGATGCCTTTCTCCACCGGTTGGCATTGCGCGCATTGCGATCTCGATATTCGCCCACCTACTCCCGGTCTCTTCAGTTTCAACAATCCGCTCGGCGCCTGTCCTGAATGCCGCGGATTCGGTCGCACGATCGCCATTGATCTCAACAAAGCGATTCCGGATCGCAGTCTCGCTATCAAAGACGGCGTCGTGCGCGTGTTTCGCGGTGCGGAGTTTGGCGAATCGCAAAAAGATTTGCTGCGCGCGTGCGCGCGCGAAGAGATCGACATTAACATTCCGTTCGAGGAATTACCAAAAAGCGATCAAGACTTCGTGATCAAAGGCCAAAAGCGATCGGGCGATTATACGGAGGACGACTACGAGAACGATCGCTGGTACGGCGTGCACGGTTTTTTTCGGTGGCTGGAGAGCAAGACCTACAAAATGCACGTGCGCGTTTTGCTCAGCCGATATCGCGCTTACACGACATGCCCGAGTTGCAGCGGCGGCCGGTTCCAACCGGAAGCGTTGAACTACAAGATTTCGGCTAAATCGGAATTTTTGTTGACGCTTCCCCAATTTGCGGCGCTCTCGATTTCCCAGGCATACGACTTTCTGGGCAAGCTCGATATTTCGCTTAACGACTCGACCGCTCAGATGCTGCGCAGCGAAATCTGCGCGCGCCTCAATTATCTTTGCGAGGTCGGAGTTGGCTATCTCACGCTCGATCGCTCCACCCGGACGTTGAGCGGCGGGGAAGTACAGCGGGTTAATCTGACGACCTGTCTGGGCGCGTCCCTCGTCAACACCCTGTTCGTCATGGACGAGCCAAGCGTTGGCCTGCATCCGCGCGATATTGGGCGGCTCGTACGCGTGATGCACAATTTGCGTGACAAAGGCAACACGCTTCTCGTGGTCGAACATGAGGAGCAAATCATCCGAGCGACCGATAATTTGATAGACGTCGGCCCCGGGCGTGGTGAGCGTGGTGGCGAATTGGTGTTTAGCGGAACCCTGGAAGACTTTGTGGGTGGCAAGAGCCGCTTCGCGGCCCCGGGTTTAGCATCGCGCGCGAAGCTCACGATCCACCGATCGCTGACGCGCGATTATCTGAGCGGCCGAAAATGGATTCCCGTACCCAAATCGCGCCGGAAATCGAGGTCGTTCATCAAGATCGCTGGCGCCTCCCAACACAACCTGAAAAATATCGATGTCGATCTTCCGCTTGGCCTCTTCACCTGTGTCACCGGCGTTTCCGGTTCCGGCAAATCGACGCTGATCCACGATGTTCTTTATCGAAATCTTCTGCGAGCGAAGGGCCAACCGTCCGATCAGGAACCCGGCGCGTGCAAATCTGTGACCAGCGCGCATCGAATCGACGACGTGGTAATGGTCGATCAAGCGCCGCTTGCCCGCACACCGCGTTCGACACCGATTCTCTATCTCGGCCTTTACGATCGGGTGCGCGAATTGTTCGCCGGCCAAACGGAAGCGATGGCGCAAGGACTTACTGCGAGCGCTTTTTCGTTCAATTCCGGCAGTGGACGCTGCGAACGTTGTTCCGGCACCGGTTTCGAAAAGATCGAGATGCAATTCTTGAGCGATCTTTACGTACGCTGCGCCGAGTGCGAAGGCCGCCGTTTTCAACCGCACGTGTTGAATGTGAAACTGCACGAGAAATCGATCCACGATTTGCTCGAGCTGACTGTGAGCGAAGCAATCGAGTTCTTCGCCCAAGTCGGCGAAGAAACGAGATTGTCCAAGCCGCTTGCTGTGCTCGAGGAAGTTGGCCTCGGTTATCTGCAGCTCGGTCAACCACTGAACACACTCTCAGGCGGCGAATCGCAGCGGTTGAAATTGGTTCGACATCTGTCCGAAACCGAAAACGTTCGATCAACGAATGGCGAATCCGCAATCGGTAATCTGTTCATCTTCGACGAGCCGACCACTGGTCTTCACTTCGATGATGTTTCGATGCTTCTGCGCTTATTTCAGCGGCTGGTCGATCGCGGCCATTCCGTTGTCGTAATCGAACACAACCTCGAAGTGATTAAGTGCGCAGATTGGATTGTCGATCTCGGACCCGACGCGGGCGATGCAGGTGGCGAAGTGGTCGCGAGCGGAACGCCAGAGCAAATCGCGAAGATAGACAATTCACACACCGGGATCTTTCTGCGAAGTGTACTATCGAAATCTCGCACGCCGCTGCATGTCATCCCGAGCCGCGGAGACGGCGAGGGACCCCACAAGATCTCTCGCGAGTTGGCGAGATCCTTCGCCTACGCTCAGGATGACAGCGCTGAGTTGACGCGTGCAGCGGAAACAGCGCCGCGTTTTCACGCGAACGAATTCAACGGCGCTATCTCGATTCACGGCGCGCGCGAACACAATTTAAAAAATATCGATGTGAAAATCCCGCGCGACCAAGTCGTTGTGATCACAGGATTGAGCGGCTCGGGCAAATCAACGCTCGCCTTCGACATTCTCTTTGCGGAAGGACAGCGCAGATTTTTAGACAGCATGTCGCCTTACGCACGCCAGTTTGTCGAGCAGCTCGAAAAACCTGATATAGATCTTGTCGAAGGTTTGCCGCCAAGTGTCGCGATCGAGCAGCGCATCACGCGTGGTGGCGGCAAATCGACCGTCGCAACGGTCACTGAGGTTTATCATTTTCTGCGGCTTTTGTTTGCCAAAACCGGAACTCAATTTTGCCCGGATTGCGACTTACCCGTCGAAAAACAAAGCGTCTCCGCGATCGTGAAGCAGGTGGAAGCAGCGGCCAAAAGGGGTCCGCTCAAAGTGCTCGCGCCGCTAGTCAAGGCCCGCAAAGGTTTTCACACAGATGTCGCGCACTGGGCCGGGCGTCAGGGGTTCGATACGCTTTTTGTCGATGGGAGACTCGTTCCGATTTCGCGTTTTCGAAAGCTCGAACGTTTCAAAGAGCACACGATCGACGTGGTCGTCGGCGCGATTGATGCAAAGCGAATTTTGAAGGCGCGTAACCTGATGCAGAGAGCACTCGAGATCGGCCGCGGCACGGCGCATCTCCTTAATACTAAGAACCGTCTCACGGTCATGAGCACAGAGATGAGCTGTCCTGGCTGCGGGCGCGCCTTTGAAGAGCTTGATCCCCGTTTGTTTTCTTTTAATTCACCGCATGGGAGATGCGAGGAATGCGGAGGGTTCGGCGAAATTTGGAACCGCGATCTGCAAACGGGCGCGGAAGATAACGGCGATTCTGCTCTTGAGAACGAACTCGCAGCCGAACGTGAATCTGAATGGATAGACAAAGAAGAAGGGTGCGAATGTCCGAGTTGTCACGGCTCGCGTCTGAACGCGGTCGCGCGTCACGTGCAGGTGCAAGGTTTTGCGATAGACGATTTTACCGCCCTTTCGGCGAGCGAAGCGCGCAAGGTGGTCGCTAAACTTCGGTTTCGCGGGACGCACAAAACAATCGCGCCGGAATTGCTCCCCGAAATCCAGCAACGGTTGAAGTTCATGGAAAACGTCGGGCTTGGTTATCTCGCGCTTGGCCGTTCCGCAAAAACGTTGAGCGGGGGCGAGTCCCAACGGATTCGGCTCGCCGCCCAACTTGGCTCCAATCTGCGCGGCGTGCTTTACGTCCTTGATGAACCAACGATTGGTTTGCATCCGCGCGATAACTTGCGCCTGCTCGATACGCTTACGACGCTGTGCGAAAAAGGAAATTCGCTCGTCATCGTGGAGCACGACGAAGAGACGATGCGCCGCGCCGATCACATTGTCGATCTTGGCCCGCGTGCCGGCGTGCACGGAGGCGAAATCGTCGTCCAAGGGACGCTGCGCGATATTGAACAAGCGACAAATTCTGAGACGGGGCGTTGTTTAAAATCGCCGATTTGTCACCCCACTCGAAAATCGCGGCGCTCGCTGCGAAGCGTTGAAGATTGGATCAAGATCCGCGGTGCGCGGGTAAATAATTTGAAAGATGTCGATGCCCGATTTCCGCTTGGCCGGCTCTCCGTGATCACGGGAATTTCCGGTTCTGGGAAATCGACGTTGATGCATGAAGTGCTGTTGCCTGGAGTGCGCGAGCAACTGAACAAAAAACGAGCGAGTGGCGACGGCCACCTATTCAAGCTCGTGAGCGGCGCAACTGAAATCGAAGCGGTTTACGAGGTCGATCAATCGCCCATCGGCAAAACTTCGCGCTCGACACCGGGCACTTACGTCAAAGTCTTCGATGAAATTCGCAATCTCTATGCGCAATTGCCGGTTTCGCGGGTGCGCGGTTATTCGGCGAGCCGATTTTCATTTAATGCCGAAGGCGGCCGCTGTGAAACGTGCAAAGGACAGGGGGCGATCAAGCTGGAGATGAATTTTCTGCCGAGCAGTTACGTGCCTTGTGAAGACTGCCATGGTCGTCGTTACAACCCGCAAACGCTGGAAGTCCTCTACAACCGAAAGAGCATCGGCGATGTCATGGAGATGACAATCGAGGAAGCTGCCGAATTCTTTTCCGCTCATCCGAAGATCGCTCGTGCGCTTTCGTTGCTGGTCGATACTGGCCTGGGGTATCTCAAACTTGGGCAGCCAAGTCCGACCTTGAGCGGGGGCGAAGCGCAACGGCTCAAGCTCGTGACGCAGCTAAAACGCGGCGTCAACCGCGCGTTGAACGAGCGGATTCGAAAGATGCGGAAGCCAAGGTCGACATTGTATCTGCTCGAGGAACCGACGATTGGGTTGCACATGGCCGATGTTGCGCTGCTGCTTAACGTGCTGCACCGGCTGGTGGACGAAGGAAACACCGTCATCGTGATCGAGCACAATCTCAGCGTCATCGCTGAAGCAGATTACATTCTCGATCTTGGACCGGAAGCCGGCGCGGAGGGTGGCGAGGTGGTTGCCTTCGGGACGCCGGAAGAAGTTGCCCAAAATCGAATCAGTCGCACCGCTCCATTTTTGCGGGATGTCCTAAAAGCATCCGCCTAACGAAAACGCTCCCGCTATAACCGCTTCGCCGGGCGAAACCATTGCGTGGCTCGCAGGCGCTGGCTAGAGGAGGTCGTTTTTATTGCCGTCGCCGAAAAGCTCGCACACAATCGGCAGACAAATGCTCGCGTATTACCTGGACGATCTCGATCCCATTATTTTCCGGATCTACGATAACGTCGGTCCGCGCTGGTACGGCTTGGCCTATGTCCTGGCATTTATCTCCAGCTTTGTCCTTTTTCTCTGGCTGGCGAAACGCGGATATGCCGATCTGCCCGTGGAGAGGGTCGGAGACTTCATCACCGGCGCCGCCCTTTTCGGCGTAATCATTGGTGGGCGGCTCGGTTACGTTTTCTTTTACAATCCCGAAATGCTGCGCGCGCCATTGTCGATCTTGCGGGTGTGGGAAGGCGGAATGTCGAGCCACGGCGGGATGATTGGGCTGTTGCTCTTCACGCTTTACTACGCGCATCGACATAAGATTTCGTGGATGAATTTGGGAGACAATCTTGGCGTGACTGCCCCGGCCGGTCTGTTCTTTGGCCGCTGCGCCAATTTCATTAACGGCGAGCTTTACGGCCGCATTACCCACGGTCCATGGGCGATACAGTTTCCAAAAGAATTGCTCGACCACCCGACAGAAGCGAACCGCGCAATTGCGTCGTGCAGCCAGATTGATCCATCGCTCACCACGCCGGAAGCGATTGTCGCCGCTGTCCATCGACAGCCGCAAGTCGCAGCGACGTTGCGCTCGATTTTGCCTCCGCGGCATCCGTCCCAGCTCTACGAAGCCTTTTTTGAAGGCATTGTTTTGTTTGCGATTTTGTGGTTCGTGCGCACCCGGACGCGACAGCCGAACGGAATGCTGACGGGACTTTTTTTTATCTGCTACGCGATTTTTCGAATCGTGATCGAATATTTCCGCGAGCCGGATGCAACGTTGATTGGTCCTTTCACGCGCGGCCAATTCTTTTCATTCTTTTTAATTGCGATTGGCGTTGGGTTTATCGCCGCGGCGAAAATGCGCCCAACATATCCGAGAAAGCATAATTAGGCGCACGAAACAGTTCGCTTTCTGCGAAATTGCAGTATTACTTATCCAGGTGACGCGGAGATGCTCATTGCGACGTTCTTAGCGGCCGGTGGTCTCCTTTTCGCGTTCGATCACGCGACGATAGCAGGAAAGCTCGTCCTGTCTCTCCTCGCCGTTTGCTCAATTTTCAGTTGGTCGATCATGATTACGAAGTTACGTGTCATCCGATTCGCGCGGCAACAGAACGCCCGTTTCCTTGCCGCGTTTCGGCAAGATCGACAGCCCCTGCGTTTGTTTGAGAAGAACGCGCGGTTTCCAGGGTCGCCTGTGTTTAATGTTTATCGCGCAGGATGCGAGGAAATGACATTTCATCTTCTCGGCTCGCCAGAAGTGGATGACACGTTTCGCGCGCGGCTCGAGATCGCGGACAAGATTTCGCCGGCCCAAATGGGCGCGGTGAACGCGGCGATGGAACGCGCCGTGGGCGAGACGGCGCTTGGGCTCGAATCGCAAATGATTTTGCTCGCCACTGCGGTCAGCGGCTCACCGTTTCTCGGATTGCTGGGAACAGTCTGGGGCGTGATGGACGCGTTTACCGGTGTGGCCGAGGCCGGTTCGCCCAGTCTCGTATCGATGGCGCCCGGTGTTTCCGGCGCGCTCATTACTACAGTGACTGCACTCTGCGTCGCCATCCCGGCGATGTTCGGTTACAATTTTCTCGTTACCAGCATTCGCGGCGTCATCGTTGAGATGGACAACTTTGCAGCCGAACTTGCCTCCGAATTTGAGCACAAGTATGTCGATCACAATGTGCGCGCGCCGGAATTTCGAAGATGAGGCGTTACTCCCAGCGCAATAATCTGACGACCCTCAGCGAGATTAACGTCACGCCGTTGCTCGATCTCGCGTTCGTGCTGCTGATCATTTTCATGATCACGACGCCGTTGCTCGAGAACAGCATGAACCTGGTGATCCCATCCAGCGGCGCGACCACTCCGCCGATCACTTCATCGCAAGTGCAAACAATCACGATCGATCGCACCGAAACGATCCGGTTCAACAATCAAATTGTCGATCCCGAAACGCTCAGCGGGCAATTGCTCGAGATGAAGCGGAGAAATCCAGATGTGGCGGTCGTAATTCGACCAGACCGCGAATTGCCCGTCCAAAAATTAGTCACCTTGATGGACGCATTGCAACGTGCCCAAATCACCAAGGTGGGCATCGCCACGAGAGCGGAAACGAAATAGACGATGTCGAAAGACGCCCGCTTCTGGCGAAACGTCATCCTGATAGCACTCGCGCATATTGCCCTTCTGGCGGGATTGATCCGCTGGAGTCTGCACAGCAAGAGGCCGTCAAATGCACAAAGCATCGTTTGGATTGGCGGCGGCGAAAATGGGGGCGAAATCAAGAGCGCCGCACCGACCCCGGTAAAAGTTTTAGCTGCTCGGGCCGAACCAACGCCGCTGAAATCGGATGAGCCGGAAGATGAAAAACCTCTCCTAACCGCGGCAAAGAGCGAAATCCAATTGCCGACGCCGAAGCCGGCGGCAACATCAACACCTACTCACAAACCGACTGCGAGTCCTACGCCAAAGGTCAAGGCGACGCCGGAGCAGACACCCAAGCCGACACCAAAACCAACTCCCAAGAAAACGGTGTTGGCAAAAGCTTCACCGAAGCCTTCGCCGAAAGTGAAGCCGACTCCGGCGAAATCCGGTGAAAAAGCGGAGCAAGCCGATATAAACACTGAGAAAAAGAAGATCGCGATAAATGCTACAGGCAAAGACGGATCTTCATCTCAGGCAAGCAGCGGGAAAACAAATTCAGCAGGCAAAGATGGACACGTCGGCGGCGGTAGTAGTGCATCCGAATTCAGCTGGTATGGCAATATGTTGCACGATCGTTTTTATAGCGCATGGATCCAGCCGACGACGAATATCGCCACCGGGAGCAAGATTTCGACGCTGGTCAAAGTCCGAATCGAGAAAGATGGACGCGTTTCTAACTTCGAAATCGTCAAGCCGTCCGAAAACGTCGTGGTGAATGAATCGGTCGCGGGGATTGGGAAGCGCGTGACGCAAGTTGATCCATTGCCAGCCGGGTTCGGCAACGGCGATCATTACGACGTGAAAATCAATTTCGAATTAAGTCCAGAATAAGCGCTGGCGAAATGATAAAGAGCGGTCGTTTCCGGGGCGACGCTATCCGTTTGCGAATTTATCGTCGACCAATCGGCGCAAATGATCAGCTATCGCCTCATGATCGAGCCGCTGAATCACTTCGTTCAAAAATCCGCTGACGATGAGGCGTTGCGCGACTGGAATGGAAATGCCGCGAGTACGCAGGTAAAAAAGCTCGTCTTTGTCGATCTGGCCTGAGGTGGCGCCGTGGGTGCAACGGACGTTGTCGGCGAGAATTTCAAGGCCGGGCATCGAGTTCGCTTCGGAATCGTCACTCAAGAGAAGATTGCGGACCTTTTGATAGGCGTCAGTGAAATGGGCGTGCGGCTCGACCCGGATAAGACCGCCGAAGGTGGTGCGGGCGCGAGCGTCGAGCGCGTTTTTGTAAAGGAGATCGCTGGCGGTATGCGGCGATACGTGATCCTGCAATGTGCGCGCATCAAACTCCTGGGTGCCGTTTGCGACCGAAATCGCAAGCAGGTCGCTGCGTCCGCCTTCGCCGCTGAGCCGGCTGAGACTCTCGAAGCGCGAATATTTTCCGCCAAGATGCAGATTCAGGCTCATGGCCGACGCGTCGTGATCTACGATTGTCGTGTTCATTTGCAAGGCGACGACGTTGGTTCCCCAGTCTTGCGCGCAGATGTAAGCCACTTTCGCGCCCGGGCCGGTAATTAAGTCGTTCACTCCGCAGGCAAATCCGGGCGCTTGTCGGTCTAACGAGCGAAACGATTCGATCACGGTAACTTTCGCGAGCTCATCGGTAACGAGAAGCAAATGCGGAAAGACGGAAGCGTTTTCGCCGTGCAACCAATGGAAAATCTCGATCGGCAGTTCGATTTCGACGCCCCGCGGTACGTAAAGAAATGTTCCCGACGAGACCAGCGCCTGATGTAATGCGGCGAACTTAGCCGAGCCGAGGATGGCTGGCTGGGACATGAAATGTTTTCGAAACAATTCGCGGTGCTCGACCATGGCGCGCTCGAGCGGCTGGAAAATGACGCCACGCTTTTTCAGCTGATCGGAAACAACATCGCGTTCGATGAGCTGGTCGCCAGCGAAAATCAAACGCGCCGCTACTTGGTCGAGACCGCGCGACTGCTCGAGAATCGCGTTCCGCTCCTTATCCGGCAATGCTCCGCCGAGTTTGAACGGCGCAAGATCGAGAACGCCGACATTCGAAAATCGCCAGGCCTGATCTTTTCGCGTTGGATTCGGCAACGCTTGAAATTGCTTCCAAGCCGCGGCCTGTTGATCGTGGAACCAATCTGGGAAATTCCCCGACCGGGTTGGGCCAGAAAGGATCGCGTTCGGAACGCTCGTCGATCCGCTTTCAATCGCTTCATCCAGAACTGTTGAGTCGTGGCGCATTGTCGATCTTAGACACAAATGGCGGTCCGCAGACCGCCGTTTGTGTTCGAGATTTAGCGGGGAAAGTTATCCAACCGAGCCTTCCATCTCAAGCTCGATCAGGCGCTTGAGCTCCACACTGTATTCCATCGGGAACTGGCGGACGAGATCGTTGACGAATCCGTTTACGCTCAAGCTCATGGCTTGCGCTTCGGTTAGCCCGCGCTGTTGCATGTAGAAAATCTGCTCCGCGCTCACCTGGCTGACGCTGGCTTCGTGTTGCACGGCGTTGCCGGTACCGCGCACGGTGATTGCCGGGTAGGTATCGGTGCGACTGGTCGCGTTAATGAGAAGGGCGTCGCACTCGGTATTATTCTTGCAATTTTTGAGATGTTTCGGCACGTGCACCAAACCGCGGTAAGTGGCGCGGCCTTTGCCGATAGAGATGCTTTTGGAAATGATGTTGCTAGTAGTCTCATCAGCGGCGTGGATCATCTTCGCGCCGGTATCCTGATGTTGACCGTCATTGGCCAGAGCAATCGAGAGAACTTCGCCGCGCGCTTTGCGTCCCTTCATGATCACGCTGGGATATTTCATTGTCAGGCGCGAGCCGATATTGCAATCGATCCATTTTACTTCGGCATTTTCCTGGGCCAGACCGCGTTTCGTCACCAGGTTGAAAACATTCGAAGCCCAGTTTTGGACCGTGATGTACTGAATCTTCGCGCCCTTTAACGCCACCAATTCCACGACGGCGCTATGCAGCGTGGGAGTGTTAAACTTCGGCGCCGTGCAGCCTTCCATGTAGGTCACTTCCGAGCCTTCATCGGCGATGATGAGCGTGCGCTCGAACTGGCCAAAATTTTCCGCGTTGATGCGGAAATAAGCCTGGAGCGGATGTTTCACTTTCACGCCGGGCGGCACGTAAATGAACGAGCCGCCGCTGAACACGGCGGAATTCAGGGCACTGAATTTGTTGTCGCCGACCGGGATGACCTTGCTGAACCATTTCCGGAAAATCTCGGGATGATTCTTGAGGCCCTCTGTTGATCCGACGAAGATGACGCCTTGTTCGCCGACCGCCTTTTTGATGTTTGAATAGACGGCTTCGCTGTCGAACTGCGCTTCGACTCCAGCGAGAAATTTTCGTTCCTGTTCGGGAATCCCGAGGCGCTCGAACGTGCGCTTGATGTCTTCCGGCACTTCATCCCAACTGCGTTTCGCCGCAGTCCCAGGCGCGAGATAGTACCGGATTTTGTCGAAATCGATCGCTTCAAGGTCCTTGCTCGCCCAATGCGTAGGAAGGGGTTTTTCCAGAAATGTCTTGAGGCCTCTGAGACGAAATTCGCGCACCCAGTCCGGGTCCTCTTTGACGTCCGAGATATACTGGATCGTTTTCTCGCTTAATCCGGCGCCTGCATCGCGGACGTGCGCTTCCGGATAAAAGAAATCCCCAATGTTTCGATTAATATTGACTGCTGAAGTTTCGGTTTTCATTGCAATCCTTTTACCTAAGCACTGGTTCAGCCGCCCCTTCGCGCGCCCAATCGTAACCCCTCTCTTCGAGCTCGAGAGCGAGCTCTTTCCGGCCGCTCCTAACAATTCGCCCCGCCACCATGACGTGGACGTAATCGGGAATAATATAGTTCAGGAGGCGCTGATAGTGCGTAATTAACAATACCCCAAGATCGGGGCCGCGCAACGAATTCACTCCGTG
>Ga0209473_1000448_pt1 | contig 24872 bp, 21 predicted proteins | sample GraSoiAngelo_133_FD_185890 | JGI IMG/M metagenome (GOLD analysis project Ga0209473, IMG submission 185890) | Grasslands soil microbial communities from the Angelo Coastal Reserve, California, USA - 14_0929_05_20cm (SPAdes) (version 2) | ecosystem: Environmental > Terrestrial > Soil > Grasslands ...
GTTGTCAGTCGCGGAATCGGTGAATGCTCTGAAGGACCGGAAGATCGACGCGTTCTTCTGGTCGGGCGGGGTTCCTACCGCGGCGGTCACCGACCTGGCCGCCACTCCCGGGATGAAGATCAAGCTTCTCGATCACGCCGAGGCGGTCCCGAACCTGATCAAGAAGTACGGACCGCTCTACGTGAAAGGAGTCATCCCCGCAAAGGCCTACCCGGGGCAGGACAAGGACGCCCACGTCGCGGACGTCTGGAACGTCCTGCTCGTGCACGAGAAGATGGACGAGAAACTCGCCCATGACATCACGAAGACCCTGTTCGAGAAGCAGGCGGACCTCGTCGCGGTGCACTCCGAGGCGGCCAACCTTAAGCTCTCGACGCAGTACGAGAGCGCGTCGCCGATCCCCTTCCACCCCGGTGCAATGAAATACTTCGCGGAGAAAGGGCTGAAGCCCAAGTGATCGCGATGGGCCGGAGCGCGCGGCGGCTGGTCCTCGCTTGTGCAGCGGCGTCATTCGTGGCTCCGGCGCCGACCCATCCGATCGCCTTCCTGGAGATCGGAAATTCTACGCGCGATGAGGCGGAGCTCATCGCGCTCCACGAACGGACGCCGTTCTCCGTCACCTCCTGGCATTCGATGTACGACCAGCCGGTCATCGAGGAGTTCGTGCTCGACGGTCGCTGCCACATCGTCCTGAAATCGGTGTCCAGTCCCAGCGCAGCAGTGCGCGAGTACCTGGGGATCACGTCTCCGGGAGAGCGCCACGCCGTCGAGCGGGCGATGGGGCAGATCGTCTTCCGGGTCGCCATGGGGACGCCGCAGCGGTTGAATGCCGGCGCGCGGGAACGATCATTCCTGGAGTTCGGCGATCACGGCGACCGCCTGGTCATGCGGGCGATGGGTCTCTGCCCCGACTCATGACGCCCAGCGAGCTTCTCGGCGAGCTAGGCGCCGCCGTCGACGAAGAGGCCCTGCGCAAGGCGGAAGAATTCATCGAGCAGGAAGAGGGCGCGGCGCGCCACTTCACGGGCTGGACCGACCGCGCAATCACGACGATCGCCGTGGCGATGTCCTTGTTTCACCTCTATGCGGCCCAGGCGATCATCCCGGCGCAGATCCTGCGGGCGATCCACGTCGCCTTCGTGCTCTTCCTCTGCTTCCTGTTGTTCCCCGCGGCGAAGCGGTTCCGCGACCGCGTCCAGTGGGTCGACCTGGCGCTGTCCGTCCTCGGCGTCGCGGTCATCGTCTATCTGTTGATCGATTTCGACGCATTCATCGAACGCGCCGTCACTCCGACTGGCTGGGACCTCTTTTTCGGCGTGACACTGATCGCGCTGGTGCTCGAGGCGACGCGCCGGACCTCGGGGTGGATCCTCACCGCCGTCGTCGTCGCGTTCATCGCTTACGCGTTCGCCGGCCCCTGGCTGCCACGTCCCTGGACGCACCGCGGGTATGACGTGGAGCGGCTGGTTGGCCACATGTACATGACGCTGGAGGGGATCTTCGGGACCGCCATCGACGTCTCGGCGACCTTCATCATTCTCTTCACCATCTACGGCGCCGTCCTGCAGTTCTCAGGAGCAGGCGAGTTCTTCATCGACTTTTCGCTGGCGGTGACCGGCGGAAGCCGCTCCGCGGCCGGTCGCACGATCGTGCTGTCGTCGTTCCTGCTCGGTGCGCCATCCGGAAGCGGGGTCGCCACCACCGTTGCGATCGGATCCGTCGCGTACCCGATGCTCGCGAAGTCGGGCTACGGCAAGAACGCGGCGGGAGGTCTGCTGGCCGCGGGCGGCCTGGGCGCGATCATCTCCCCTCCGGTGCTCGGCGCGGCGGCCTTTCTGATCGCCGAGTACCTGAAGATCTCGTACATGGAAGTGGTCTGGATGGCCACCATCCCGACCTTGCTCTACTACCTGGGTCTCTTCCTGATGGTCGAGCTCGACGCGCGCAAGCTCGGCATCCAGAAGGTCGAGCTGCGGCCGCGAGGGAATGCGTGGCGGATGGTCAAGGAGCGCGGGTTCCACTTCACGTCGCTGGTAGCGGTCGTGGTCTTCATGGTGCTCGGCTTCAGCGCAATCACCGCGGTGTTCTGGGCGACCATCGCCGCCGCCGCGCTCTCGTTCCTGCGCAGGGAAACGGCTCTCAGCTTCATTCCCAAGGCGGGCACTCCGCTGCATCGGACGCGCATGGTCGAGGCCCTGAGGGCAGGTTCGGTGGGTGTACTCGCAGTGGCGGCGACCTGTGCCGCCGCCGGGATCATCGTCGGCGTGGTCACGCTCACTGGCCTGGGGCTCAAGTTCAGCTCGATCGTCATCGATCTCGCGGGCGGGAATGTCCTGGCCACGGCCGCCTGCACCGCGCTGGTCGTCTGGGTAGTGGGGCTCGCCGTACCGGTCACCGCGAGCTACATCATCTGCGCGGTGATCGCAGCGCCGGCGCTGACGAAGCTCGGCGTGCCAGACTTTGCGGCGCACATGTTCATCTTCTATTACGCGGTGCTCTCAGAAGTTTCTCCACCGACCGCGCTCTCACCGTTCGCCGCGGCGGCAATCACCGGTGGCGATCCGTACCGCACTACGCTGCAGTCATGGAAGTACACCCTGCCGGCATTCCTGCTGCCGTTCGCCTTCGTCCTGGACCCCGACGAAGTGGGCTTGCTGCTGAAGGGCGGCTTCGGAAACGTGGTCCACGCCACTGCCGCCGCCGGCCTCGGCATCGCGGCGCTCGCGTGCGGCGTGCAGGGCTGGATGCTACAGCGCACCGCCTGGCTGGAACGAGGCGTGCTGATTGCCGGCGGGATCCTGCTCCTCCATCCCGCTACCGCCGTCCAGCTGGTCGGCTTTGTGCTGGTCGCGGGCGTGGCGGCAAGCCAATCCTGGAGACGAAGGCGAGCCTGAGCTCGATCAGCGGAACAGCGTCGCTCGCAGCGAGGCGCTGGTCTCCTGGCGGCCTATGCTTTCGGAACCGACGCCGCCGCCTGGTGCTTGCCGTCGCCGCCGCCTTGCTCCGCGAGCGCTTCCTTCCGCGAGAGGCGGATCTTCCCGGACCGATCGACGGAGACGACCTTGACCAGCACCTCGTCGCCTTCCTTGAGCACGTCCTCCACCTTCTTCACCCGCGTGTTCGCGAGATCGGAGATGTGCACGAGGCCGTCGGTCCCGGGGAAGATCTCCACGAACGCGCCGAACTCCATGATTCGCCGCACGGTGCCGAGGTAGGTCTTTCCCACCTCCGCCTCCTGGGTGAGCGCGCGGATCATCTTGATCGCCTGCTCCACGCCCTCGCTGTTGGGCGAGGCGATGGCTACCGAGCCGTCGTCCTGGATGTCGATGGTGGCTCCGGTGCGCGCGATGATGTCCTTGATCACCTTGCCTCCCGGCCCGATCACGTCCTTGATGCGACTGACCGGGATGCGGATGGTGGTGATCTTCGGCGCGTACTTGGAGATGTCCGCGCGCGGCTTCTCGATGGCCTTGGCCATCTCGGCGAGGATGTGCAGGCGGCCCTCGCGCGCCTGGTTGAGCGCGCTGGTGAGGATCTGCTTGTCCACGCCGGTGATCTTGATGTCCATCTGGATGGAGGTGATGCCCTTCGCGGTGCCGCACACCTTGAAGTCCATGTCGCCCAGATGGTCCTCGTCGCCGAGAATGTCGGAGAGGATGGCGATCCGGTCCTGCTCCTTGATCAACCCCATCGCGATCCCGGCCACCGGCGCGGAGATGGGCACGCCCGCGTCCATCAGGGAGAGGGTGCCGCCGCAGACCGTCGCCATCGAGGACGATCCGTTCGACTCCAGGATGTCGCTGACCACCCGGATGGTGTAGGGGAACTTGTCGTCCGCCGGCAGCACCCCGCGCAGCGCGCGCTCCGCCAGCACCCCGTGGCCGATCTCGCGCCGGCCCGCTCCGCGCAGCGGCTTCACCTCGCCCACCGAGTAGGGCGGGAAGTTGTAGTGCAGCATGAACTTGCGGAAGGACTGGCCCTTGAGACTCTCCATCCGCTGCTCGTCCTCGGAGGTGCCCAGGGTGGTGGTGACCAGGCCCTGCGTCTCGCCCCGGGTGAAGAGCGCCGAGCCGTGCGCGCGGGGAAGGATGCCCACCTCGCAGGAGATCTTCCGGACCGTCCTGGTATCGCGCCCGCCGATGCGCTGGCCTTCGTGCGCGATCATCCGCCGCATGTGGTCGTACTTGAGGTCCTCGAGCGCGGTCTTGACGTCCTTCTCCTTGCCGAAGAACGGCTGACCCTCGGCGCAGAGCTCGGCGACCAGGTCCTTCTTGATCTGCGCCAGCTGCCCGTAGCGGTCGTGCTTGTCGTGCTGCGTGTACGCGCCGCGCACCTTTTCCAGCGCCCAGTCGCGCACCCGGGCGGCGACTCCATCGGCCAGCGGGACCTTGTCGAATCCGCGCTTCTCCGCCTTCACCGAGCCGGCGATCTGTTCCTGCGCCTTGAGCAGCGGCTCGATCGCGCGCTGGCCGAAGAGCAGCGCCTCGATCATGTCGCTCTCGCCCACTTCCTTGCCACCGCCCTCCACCATGAAGATCGACTCGCGGTTGGCGGCCATGATCACGTCGATGTCCGACTGGTTGCGCTCTTCCTCGCTGGGATTGGCCACGAACTGGCCGTTCACGCGACCCACCCGCACGCCGGCGAACTGGAACGGGAAGGGAATGTCGCTCACCGCCATCGCGAACGAGGCGCCGGTGAGCGCAAGCACGTCGGTGTCGTAGGCAGGGTCGGCGGAGAAGACGGTGGCGATCACCTGCGTGTCGTTCTGGTACCCCTCGGGAAAGAGGGGGCGCAGCGAGCGATCGATGAGCCGCGAGATCAGCGTCTCCCGCTCGGTCAGCCGGCCCTCGCGCCGGAAGAAGCTCCCGGGGATGCGTCCGGCGGCGGAGAGCCGCTCCTGGTAGTCGACCGTCAGGGGAAAGAAGTCGAAGCCCGGCTTGGGCTCCTTCGCGGAAACCGCGGTCACCAGCACCATGCTGTCGCCGCTGCGAACCACCACCGAGCCATCGGCCTGCTTCGCCACCCTGCCGGTCTCCAGGTTGATGCTCTGGTTCCCAACCTTCGCGGAGACCGAAATCGCTTCTGCCATGTGCAACGTCCTTTCGCGCGGGCCCCGCCCGCGCTGCGCTCTACGTCGTTTGTCCGGGGTTGGATCCGGGGAACCGTGGGATCCTGATCGCAGCAGCGAAACTGCGTTCGCTGCTCCGATGAGGGTCCGGCGGGGCTCCCGGGTACAACCCTTTTGTCTTAAAACAGCCGAGAAGCATCTTTCGATGCCCCTCGCACATTCTCCTACTTGCGGATTCCGAGACCGTCGATGAGCTTGCGGTACCGGCTCGTGTCCTTGGATTTGAGGTAGTCGAGCAGCCGCCGGCGCTGGCCGACCAGCTTGAGCAGGCCACGGCGGGAGTGATGGTCCTTCTTGTGCGTCTTGAAGTGCTCGGTGAGGTAGTGGATGCGCTCGGTGAGCAGCGCGACCTGGACCTCCGGCGAGCCGGTATCTCGTTCGTGCGTCCGGAACTTCTCCACCACGGTTGGCTTGCGGGTCTCGTAGTGCAACGGGCCTTGGGACATCCTTGAATTCCTTTTGTTTCCCCCACCTTCCGCCGGCCGGGCGGGAAGGCGAGCAGGCGTTCCAATTTCCAGGCGAAATTGCCCGGAGGGCGCGGGAACCTACAGGCTTGGACCCTGCGGGTCAAGGGAAACACCCTGCAAGGTAATGACCACGGACTTCGAGGCCGGCGTGTTGCTGGTGTGCGCGACGTGGCGGGCTGGAACCAGCGCATTCGCCTCAGGAAAGTACGTGCAGGCGCACCCGCGCGGGATGTCGTAGGCGAGCGCGACGAACCGCCGCGCCACCCGCGTCTCGCCCTCGAAGCGGCTCTCGATGTCGACGGTCTGGCCGTCCTTCAGCCCCAGCGCGCGGAGGTCCTCCGCGTTCACCAATACCACCCGGCGATCGCCCTTCACGCCGCGGTAGCGGTCCTCGAGGCCGTAGATGGTGGTGTTGTACTGGTCGTGGCTGCGGACGGTCATCATCAAGAGCTCGCCGTCGCGGAGCGTATGGCGAGGCAAGGGATGGACGGTGAACCTCGCCTTGCCCGTGGGCGTGGTGAAGGTTCCCTCGCGTGGGCCGTTCGGAAGGTAGAACCCTCCGGGCCGGCGGACGCGGGCGTTGTAGCCCTCGCTGCCGGGGACGACCCGCGCGATCAGGTCGCGGACGCGGTCGTAGTCCTCGGCCAGCCACGGCCAGCGCACCCTGGTGCGCCCGCGCAAGGTCGCCTCGGCGAGGCGCGCAACGATCTCCGGTTCGCCGAGGAGGTGTTTGCTGGCCGGTTTCATCCGGCCGCGCGACATCTGGACGACGCCCATCGAGTTCTCGGTGGTGACGAATCGGCCGCGGTCGTCCTCGGTGCGACCGAGGCAGGGAAGGATCAGCGCCGTCGTTCCCGCGACGAGGTGCGCGCGGTTCAGCTTCGTCGAGACATGTGCCGTCAGCCGGGCCCCGCGCAGGGCAGTCGCCGTATACTCAGTATCCGGCGCCGCAGAGAGGAAGTTGCCGCCAAGGGCGAAGAACGCCTTTGCCCGCCCGTCCCGCAGCGCATGGATCGACTCGACCGTATCGAAGCCGTGCTTGCGCGGCGCGACGATTCCGGTCGCCTTCTCCAGCGCCTCGAGGAAGGCGGGGCGCGGCTTCTCCCAGATGCCCATCGTCCGGTCGCCCTGCACGTTGCTGTGTCCGCGGACCGGACACACTCCCGTGCCGGGCTTGCCGATGCTGCCGCGGAGCAGCAAGAGGTTGACGATCTCCCGGACGTTGTCGACGGCGTTCGCGTGCTGCGTCAGCCCCATCGCCCAGCAGAAGATGATCCGCTCGCTGTGTGCGAAGAGGCGCGCGGCGGCGCGGATGTCTCGCTCGGAGATGCCGCAGGCGGCGGAGATCTCCGCCCACTGCACGCGCTCCAGATGATCGGTGAAGGCCAAGACGTTCTCGGTCCGCTCGCGCACGAAGATCTCGTCCACGGCTGCGGCTTCGACCAGCGACTTGGCGATTCCTTGCAACAGGGCGACGTCGCCGTTGATCTTCACCTGAAGGAAGACGTCGGTGAGCGGAGTCGCCCGCCGCAGCGGGTGCTGGGGATGCTTGAACGAGAGCAACCCCGCCTCGCGCAGGGGATTGATGGCGACGATCTTCGCCCCCGCCATCTTGGCTTGCTCGAGGGCGGAGAGCATCCGTGGGTGGTTGGTTCCCGGGTTCTGACCGGCGACGACGATCAGCTGCGCCTTGGCGAAGTCGTCGAGGCGTACGGTCCCCTTGCCGATCCCGATGGTCTCGCCAAGTCCGCTCCCGCTCGACTCGTGGCAGAGATTCGAGCAGTCGGGCAGGTTGTTCGTGCCGAGCTCGCGGACGAAGAGCTGGTAGAGGAACGCCGCCTCGTTGCTCGTGCGCCCGCTCGTGTAGAAGACCGCCTCGTCCGGGCTGCCGAGCGCGTTGAGCTCCGTGGCGACGAGGGTGAACGCGTCGTCCCAGGCGATCGGCTCATAGTGCGTCGCTCCCGGACGCAGCACCATCGGATGCGTGAGCCGCCCTTGCTTGCCGAGCCAGTGATCGCTCTGTCGGGAAAGCTCCGCCACGCTGTGGCGCGCAAAGAGCTCCGGCGTCGCGCGCGCCGTCGTACCCTCCTCGGCGATCGCCTTGACGCCGTTCTCGCAGAACTCGAAGGTGCTGCGGCGGTCGTCCGGGTCCGGCCAGGCGCAGCCAGGACAGTCGTAGCCCTCGAACTGGTTGAGCTGCCGCAGGAGCTTCGCGCCGCGCAGCGCCCCGGGCTCCCCGGCGGCGTGGCGGATGGAAGCGATCACCGCGGGCAGCCCTCCTGCCCGTTCTTTCGGCGCCTCACGCTGGAGGGGAACGGCCGTTTCTGGCGGCTGCGCGCGCGCATCCCGCGCGTCGGCCGGCGCCGGCGGCGGAGGTGTCTTCAGGCTTTCCGCCACTGCGCGAGCGTACCACGTCAGGCGCTGAGCAGAGCTCCGGTCTCGTGGGACACCGGTTCCGACGGCGCCGCCTCGTCGAGCTCGAACCAGAAGAGGGCCCCGCCGCGGGGGCCGGCGCGCACACCGAGGGATCCGCCGTGCGATTCGACGAGCCGTTTCACGGTCGCCAGACCGAGACCGATCCCGGGAGCACCCGTGTGCGGCCCGCGAATGTAGGGCTCGAAGATCGTCATTCCGAGCGACGCCGGGATCCCCGGGCCGGTGTCCTCGACCTCGAACAAGACCCGGCCGCGCCGCTGGCGGACGCGAAGAGCGACCTCGCGCAACTCCGCGTCGCCCAGGTACTTGAGGCCGTTGCGCAGCAGGTTGCCGAGCACGCTGAGGAGGACGCCGGAGCTGCACGCGACGGCGCACTCGGGAACGTCCTCGAACCGGAGCACGGCGTCGCGTTGCACGGCGAACGGGGAAAGCTCGTCGAAGAGACCGGCGGTCACCGGGCGCACGTCTGCCTTGGCCGCGGCCTCGGGCCGGGCCCCGGCTCGCGCAAACTCGAGCAGTCCGTCGACGATGCGCCGCACACGCGAGAGGCTGGATTGCGCGCGCTCCAGGGCTTCGGCCGAGTGGGCCGGACTCTTCTCGACGATGCCCATCGCCATGCTCACCGCCGAGAGGGGGCTGAGGATGTCGTGGGCGACGCGGCCGGCAAACTGCTCCAGCTCCGCGGCCTTGCGTTCGGTCAGGTTCTGGTGCGCCTGCTGCATCCGATGGATCTGGCGCAGCGCGCGGATGGTGACGAACGCCGCGAACGCGGCGATCGCGGCGCAGAACGCATCGAGCTGCCAGGCCGTCCGGTTGCCGCGTCGCCGCGCGGCCTCGATTCGCTGCGCCGCCTTCTCCGCGGCTTCCACGTCGTACTGGACGAGATCGTTCGCCGCCGCGCCCGCAGCGTCCGCCAGACGAAAGACCTCGTTGCGCGCCGTCTCCTGCGCCACGTCGCGGTGTCCGCCCCGGGCCTGCTCCAGCGCTCTCTCGGCCGCTTCGTCGAACGCGCGCACCGCGCTGTGCAGCTTGCCGAGGAGGAGCGCCTCGGGCGCGTCGGTCGGCAGCGCCACCGCACGCTCCAACAATGCATCGAGGCGGCGGCGCGAGTCGACGATGTCGCTGGCCGGGAAGCCGTTCACGGTGCGAAAGACGCGCGCCTGCATCTCGCGCACCTCCGCGCGCAGATCGCTGATCACCTGGATGCCAGGCGCGGCGTCGCGCGAGATCATGACAGCGTCGGCGTCGATCTCCCGCGCCTGGTGCTGGACCAGGACCGTCGATCCGATGAAGGCCGTCACCACCCCGAGGAAGGCCACCGCCAGAACGCGCGTCGAAGTTCCCATGGTCGTAGTACAACACCGACCCCCACCGACTTCATCCCACCCGCACACAAAGCGAAACTTGGCGGACATGCGACCGCCGTCCCGGCCACCCTGATGATCGTCGACGCGCACGTCCACTTGCATCCACACCGCCTCGCGGAGGCGATCCGGCGCTGGTTCGACACGCACGCCTGGGGGATCGTCTACCGCGAAGACGTGGACGAATCCGTCCAGGTCCTGTGCGACGGCGGAGTCGATCGGATGGTGGCCCTGCCTTACGTGCACAAGCCTGGGCTCGCCCGCGCGCTGAACGAGTTCACGCTGGAAGTGGCGCGCCGGCACCACCCTCGAGTGCTGCCCTGTTGCACCGTCTTTCCCGGCGAGGAGGGCGAAGAGCAATTGCTCGACGAGGCGCTGTCCGGCGCCTTCCGCGGCGCGAAGATCCACTCGCATGTCATGAAGGTGGCGCCCGACGACCCGCGCCTCGACCCGGTGTGGCGCGCTTCGGCGCGGTTTCGCAAGCCGGTGGTCATCCATTGCGGTCCCGAGCCCGCACTGGCTGGCTATGGTGTCGATCCCCGGGCGGTTTCCGGCGCGGACCGGCTGCGCCGCGCTCTGGAGCGGCATCCGGATGCCGTCGTCATCGTCCCGCACCTCGGCTTCGATCACACGGCGCAGTTCGAGGAGATGCTCGCCGATTTCCCGAACCTGTATCTCGATACGACGATGGTCGTCGGCGGATACTTCGAGCGGCAGCCGGACCTCGCCATCCTCCGCCGCCACCCCGACCGCATCCTCTACGGGACCGATTTTCCGAACATCCCCTATTCATGGGACCGCGAGCTGCGGGCGATCCGCGCGCTGCGCCTTCCCGCGGGAGACGAGGAGAAGATCCTCGCCGGCAATGCGCTGCGGCTGTTCGGATCTCAGTAGCGCGGCACAGACGGATCGATCAGCCGCGACCACAGGTCGATTCCGCCGGCCAGCGAGACGGCGCTCTCGTACCCTGCCTGCCGCAGGATGGCCGCGGCGCTCAGCGAACGGACTCCATGGTGGCAGTAGCAGACGATCGGCGCGTCGGCTTGCAGCTCCTCGAGCCGCGACGGCAGCTCGTGGAGGGGGATCACCGCATGGTCAGACAGCCGCGCGAGCTGATGCTCCCAGTCGTGGCGAACGTCGAGGAGAAAAAGAGGGTCGCCCCGGCGGATCCTGTCCGCCAGCTCCTGGGGGGTGATCTCCATCGCGTCAGGCGAGGTCATATGTCAGTTTCCCGCGCTCGATGCGCGCGCAGATGGTCAGTTGGTGCGGACGAAGGCGATCGCCGACCAGCTCGTCGACGCGCCGCGTCTGCTGCACGACGAGGTAATCGGCGATCAGGCTCCGGTGGCAGCGCCAGGGAACGGCCTCGGCGCACATCACCGCGGTGCGCGACCGCCGCGCCAGGCCGAGCAGCTTCCGGATGCCGGCGCGGAACTCCGCCGTACGCATGTGGTCTGCATAATTGCGGAAGCCACGGTTGCGCCAGCAAGGTCGCGGCGACGGGTCCGGGCCCTTGCCGCGGCGGCCCGCCAGCTCCGGAACGGCGACATACCTGATTCCCGCGCGTCCGAGGGCGGCGCCGAGACGTCGTTCGCCAAACTGTGGCATCGCCCGCGATCCGCGCAGCTTCCTGACGTCCGCGACGATGCCGACGCGCTGCTCGTGAAGGAGCGCGAGGAACTCGTGCAGCGATCGGTTCGAATGGCCGACGGTGATGATCCGCGCGGCCCTCGTCAGTGCCCCCGCAGTCGCTTCTGCATCGTGCGGCGCACCGTCTCGTACCCCAGGTCCTTGAAGAGGTCGCGCGCCCGCCGGTTGTTGCCGGCAACCTCCAGCGCAATCACCTCGATGCCCCGCTCCTTCGCCTCCTGCTCGGCCTTCTGCATGAGTAGCCTTCCGTAGTTCTGGCCGCGGCCCTCGCGCACCACGCCGAGCGTCGTTACTTGTAGTGTTGGCGTCCCGTGGCGGGCGTCGTCGCGCTCGGTCAGCCAGAGGTGCCCGAGGTAGCGGCCGTCGTCTCCTTCGAGTACCCAGAGCTGTGCGCCGGGACGGCGAAAGCCGTTCCTGCTGAAGCCCATCTTCACGTCGAGGAGCGCGGGGAACCGCTCCCGGAAGATCGCGCGCTCCTCTTCCGTCGAGTCGCCGAGGGAGTCGAGCTGCGTCTCCAGCTCCAGCGCCGTGAACTGGGCCCAATCCCTGGGAGCGTACGGACGGAGGCGTGGCATGGCCGGGCGTGTTAGCGAAATGTGGGCCGCCATTCAAGGTGGGCCTTGCATCCGCCTTCAGTTTCCGCTTGAAGGAGCCTTCGGCTCGGAGGAGCGCGTGGCACGCAAGAAGGGCAGAGGGCCAGGACCGGGACCAGGCGGGCCACCGCAGAAGCCCGCAGGCATTGCCGGAAGCGGCGGCGGAGGCGGCTGGGCGCCGCTGCGCGACGCCATCCGGAGAGACGTCGAGCAGGCCGTTGCCGCGCTCGCCTTCGCCGAGCGGCTGCACCAGAAGATGGATACGCAGCGGCGCGCGTTCCTCGATTTTCCCCGCATCATGGAGCAGCTCCGGTCGGGCGCGATGGAGCGGCTGACCGCTTCGCTCTCGCGGCTGTACGAGGGAGGGCAGGGTTTCGACCTGCAGCGCTTCCTTCGCGATCTCCCTTTGGCGCTGGGCCAGCTGGCTGCGGCTGATAAAAGCAAATCGCAACCAGCAGCACCGGCGCCTGCGGAGAATGCACCGGCGCCTGCGGAGGCAGGCGCCGGAACGTTACTCGGGGCCGACTCGCAGGCGGAGGCGCCGCCGCCCGTTCCCGTCCCCGATGTTCAGCAAGCCGAAGGTCCCGGACCCCTGAGCCCCCGCCTGGAGCTCCGCGCCAAGCTCCTCGCCGCCGCCCCAAATCTGGCCAAGGCGGCCCAAAGCTACCGCCGCAACGTCGCCACCCTCCGGCGCGCCGCCCTACCGCGCCGCTCTCCAGGCCCGTGGCGCGCCGACCGCGAAGTGCTCGAAGAGGCCTCTCGCGCCGTCGAATTCGTGCAGAAGCTCCACGACGCCTACGCCGAAGCCTGGGCCGACCAGCCGCTGCCGAAGGACCTCGGCGATCAAACGGCGGCGGAGCTGGATCGCTTCCTCGCCTGGACCCAGCTCGACCGCTATGTCGAGCTGGCGGTGCTCGCGTCCACGAACACGCTGCGTCCGGGGAAGCCCGGCCAGCACGTCATCAGCGCACCCAAGGAAGCGGCATCTCATCCCCCGCCGGTCAGCGAGGCCTCGCCGGGAGCCATTGTGGCGGATTCCGATCCCGGACCCGCGGGAGAACCGGAAGAAGAGCGGTCCGCGCCGCCACCGCCCATCGCGGAACCCGAGCCAGGCCGCGCCTGATGCGCGCGCTCGCCGCCGCAATGGCGGTGGCGATGGCCGCCTCACCCGCGCTGGCCGACGAGAATCCCCTCTTCTTCCAGGCGACGGTGGCCACGCAGGCGCACCCGTCGTTCCATGCGCCGTACAGTGGGATGAACAGCCTTCATCCCGAGGCAGAATCCGCGCTGTCGGTCGTCATGGATTTGGGCGCCAGAATCCATCCCTGGATCGGAGCGGAGATCGTCGTGCAGCCCGAGCTCGCTGGCGGCCGCGGACTCAGCTCGACGCTGGGCGTTGCGGCGTATCCGAGCGGCGAGGTCTACCGCATCGGGAACCCGGAGCCCGCCCTGACCCTCGCAAAGCTGTCGCTGCGACAAAAGGCGGGCCCTGTGACTGTGACGCTCGGCAAGCTCAGCACGCCGGATCTCTTCGACAACAACCCGGTATCGAACGATCCCCACATGCGCTTCATGAGCTGGGGACTCTGGGCCTCCGCTGCTTACGACTACCCGGCCGACGTGCGCGGAGCCACCTGGGGAATCGCGCTGGACTACACCCATCTGTGGTGGTCGGCGAGAGCCGGGATGTTCCTCGAGCCCCAGGTCGCCAACGGAGCGACGCTCGAGCGCGACTTTACCAAGGCGCGGGGCCTGGTGGGGCAACTGGAAGCGCGCTCGGAGCGCGGCGCAGTGCGCGTTCTCGGTTTCATGAATACGGCGCACATGGGAAGCTACGCGCTGGCGACGGCGCGGCACGTCGACGTCTCCGAAACCCGCGCCGACGGGCGAACCAAAGCGGGCATGGCCGCGAGCGCCAACTACGACTTCGGAGGCGGCCGCGGTGCCTTCGCGCGGGCGAGCTTCAACGACGGCCAGAACGAGACCTGGGCGTTCACCGAGATCGATCGGTCGTTCGCCATCGGCGCCGTCCACGCGGGCGGCCCGTGGAGAAGGGAGCGGGACGAGGCGGGCGCGGCGCTGGTCTTCTCCGCGCTCTCGGCGGCGCATCGCGCATACCTCGCTTCCGGCGGTTACGGGTTTCTCATCGGCGACGGCGCCCTTCGTTACGGGACGGAAGTCCTGGCCGAGGTGTTCTACCGGGCGGCCCTCAGCGAGCAGGTCTCCCTGGGCGTGAACTACCAGCCGCTCTTCAATCCGGCATTCAACCGCGACCGCGGTCCAGTGCACATCTTCACAGCCCGGGCGCACGTGGCGTTCTGATGCCCGTTGCGCTAAACGAAGCGCGCGCGAAGGAGACCGCTCGTGAGCACCAGCCTCCGGCCCGTCCGCTCGCCCCCCGCGGCGGAGCTCTCGCCAGAGCTCCTGCTCCAGATGCATTCGCTGATGGTGAAGGCCCGCGTCCTCGAGGAACGCCTGATCCAGATGTACAAGCAAGGCGACGGCTACTTCTGGATCGGCGGACCCGGCGAAGAGGCGTTCAACGTGCCGCTCGGGCTCCTGATCCACAAAGGGCAGGGCCCGCAGTACGACTACTGCCACTTCCATTACCGGAACTCCGCCACGCTGCTGGCGATGGGCGCCGATCCACTCGATGCGATGCGCCAGATGAAGAACACCTCCACCGATCCGTATTCGGGCGGGCGGAACTTCGTCGGCCACTACTCGATCCGGGAATGGAACGTGGTCCCTGTCTCCAGCCCCATCGAAGTCCAGTACTCGATGGCGCCGGGCACGGCCATCGCCAACAAGCGCGCCGGCGGGCGCGGCATCACCATCGTGACCGGCGGGGACGCCGGCACCGCCGAGGGCGATTTCTCCACCTGCCTGATCTGGTCGTCGCGGCCCGCCAGTCCACTGCCGGTGCTGATCGTCGTCACCAACAACAAGTGGGGGATCTCGACGCAGTACCAGGGCCAGCACGGCGAGAAGCGGATCAGCGATCGCGGCAAGGCCTTCGGCATCGAGAGCAAGACCATCGACGGCAACGATCCCGAAGTGAGCTACCGCGAGCTCTCCGCCGCGATGGAGTACGTGCGGGCGGAGCGCAAGCCCTTCCTCCTGGAGGCGGTGCTGAGTCGGCTCTACGGCCACAGCTCGGCGTCGGGTGCCAATCGCGTGAACGACGAGGCCGACTGCATCACCGGATTCGAGCGCCGGCTGGAGGAGCGGGGCCTGCTCAAGCGCCAGCAGATCGACGAGCTGCGCGCTCAGTTCAGTGCCGAGCTGCTCGCGGCGCACAAGCGCGTCAAGGAGGAGCCGCAGCCGGATCCGAAGAGCATCTACGAGCACGTCTTCGCCGAGCGCGACCTGGTGGGGGGCGGGGAATGAGCAACATGGTGCAGGCGATCCGGATGGCCCTGCACGTCGGCGAGGAGCGCCATCGCGTCACCGACATCTTCGGCGAGGACGTCGGCCCTCCGCTCGGCGGCGCCTTCACTGCGACGCAGGGCTTGAAGACGGCGTGGAACACGCCGCTCGATGAGCGTGGGGTGGTAGGCACCAGCATCGGCCTCGGGCTCGCCGGCTGCCGCAACGTCGCGGAGATCCAGTTCTGCGACTACGCGTTCAATACCATCGATCTGCTCAAGCTTGCGGGCATGCAGTACTGGGCCTCGAACGGAACCTGGAACTGCCCGATCACCATCATGACGCCCGTCGGGTCGGGCATCCGCGGCAGCATCTACCACTCGCATTCCTTCGACACGACGGCGACGCACATTCCTGGCTTCAAAATCGCGATCCCTTCGACTCCGCTCGACGCGTACGGGCTGCTGCTGTCGTGCATCGTGGACCCGAATCCCTGTTTCTTCCTCGTGCCCAAGGCGCTGATGCGGGTGCGCTCGCTGCCGGGGGAGGAGATCCCGGGCGAGCCCGGCGACGACCGCGCGCTCTCGAAATTGATCGATGCTCCGCTGGGCGATCGGACGTCGTGGAAGCCGCAGTGGCCCGATACCCCGGATCACTTCGTGCCCTTCGGCGAGGGGCGCACCGTCCGGGCTGGCCGCGATCTCACCGTGGTCAGCTATGGGCGCACGCTGCCCTTGTGCGTGAAGGCGGCCGAAGCACTCGCCCCCGAGGGCATCGAGGCGGAAGTCATCGATCTCCGGTCGCTGCACCCGTACGACTGGACCCGCATCGCCGAGTCCGTGCGCCGCACCGGACGCCTCCTGTGCGTGAACGAGGACACCGAGATCACCAACTTCGGCGAGCACCTGATCCGGCGCACCGTCGAGGAGCTCTTCTACGAGCTGATCGCTCCGCCGCGCCTGCTGGCCGGAGCGCACGTTCCGGGCATCGGGCTGGCCGACAATCTGGAAATGGCGTCGGTTCCGCAGCTTCCGTCGATCAGCGAAGCCATTCGCTCACTGGCGAGGATCGAACCATGACCGTCGTCGCCTACCTCTTCCGATCCGGTATGGCGCAGGCCCGCATCCCCAGGGCCGCCGAGATGCGGTGGCGGTTGCGCGCGAATCTGTCGTAGCACCAGCCGGCGAGGTTGCGGATGCCCGGCGCGCGCAATAGCGCCGCGATCGGCGCCCACGCCGGGAGCTCGCGAAGCACGCGCGCGACCCCTTCGGCGCGCACCAGCTTCCGCGCGCCGTCCAGGACGATCATCGTATGCTCGGTCTCTTCGCGCGAGACCCCGGACGGCAGCTGGGCGAGGTCGTTGCCGACGAACTGGAACACGCCCTTGCGGTCGCGCTTCCGCAGCCACGCGACCGACGCCTGGCAAACCCCGCAGTCTGCGTCGTACACGACGATCATTTCGATTCCCTGCCTGCGCCCGGCAGCTCCGGAAACAGGACCCTTTCGATCGGCACGATCCGGCGCCCCCGCTCCTCTTCGTTCCGTTCGCTGGCGAGCGACACGGAACTGACGATGCCGCCCACATAGAATAACGATGCCACGAGGCCCGCGGCGATCGCTGGCCACACTAGTCCGGCGCGCGCAAGCTCGACGGTAGAGCCAATGGAGACGGCGTTGAGGGTGAACGCGACTGCTGAATCCGACCAAAGCCCCAAGCTTGCATGACCTGCGCCGGGAAGCGCGGCGCTCAAGACACCGACGAACGCCGGCGATATCGAGGGTCGCTCGCGCAGGTCTCGAGCCTGCGCCAGCAGCGAGGGCGGGATCGGACCGTCCCGCTCTTTCACGAGATTGAGATAGAGAGCCGCTCGCCCGCGAAGATCTTCGTCATGGGCGCTTTCGATCCAGCGCCGGAAGGCCGTTTCATCGCCTCCTTTCAATCGCAGCCACGCCGCCGTGAACGTCAACAACTCTCGATCGCGTAGATCAGGCGCGGCGGACAGTTCATGGAACGCAGCGTCGGAATCGCCCAGCATCCAAAGACTGTAGGCGTCACGGATCGCGTACCAGATTCGGGCCCCCGGCGTCGATGCGAGGGATTGACCGACGATGCAGTGGACGTGCGCATCGAAGAACCTTTGGCGTGCGATCAGGCTCTCGATCCGATCGCGGGCGGCGCCGTCGGTGGCCTCGACGACGAGCGACGCCGCGAACAATGCCGCGATCACCTCGTGCATCGCAGCTCGCTGTCAAACCAGCGGAGCCGACCGCGGTAGATGGCATGAGACGGCTGCGATCGAGAGATATCCGGCTCCTCGAGCAGGCGTGCGAACGCGGCGTACGTCGACGGGACCACGCCGCAGGCGCGCATTCCTCGCACCAGGAATTCGCTGTCCGAAGGTAGCCATGGACAATTGCTGCCGAGGATCGGCCGCAGCAAAGCCCGATACGCTGCGACGGCGCTGCCGGCCGGCGCCGCTGTCTCCAGCGTTCCATGACCGCGCGCCAATTCGTCGATGACGCTTGCGGCCCTCGGCGCACGCGGACCGGCGCAAGCCGCCGCTACGATGCACAAAGTCAAACGACCGATCACTGTCCCGCATCCGCCGCACGACTGGGCGCGGGCGGCGGGGCTTCGGTGCTCTGCCGCTGAACCGGCGTAGACTGCTGCTGGGCCAGAACCAGTTCGTAACGATGCTCGGGCTTGTAGTTCATGATCCAGAGAAAGGGAACCAGCACGAGGGCGCCTCCGATGCACGCTCCGACGGAGAATTCCTCGTTGCGCTGAAGCGCCGCATTGGTTTCCTGATAGCCGTCCTTTACCAGCCTCAAGTGCGTGGTTGAGCCGACGATCTTCTGGTCGGAATAGGAGTAGGGAGTCTGTCCCTTGAACTCGCCGTCCGCGTAGACCTTGGCCCCCTCCGGGACGGTGTGGATCACCGTCATGCTGGCGCAGCCGTGGAGCAGCGACCCAGCCGCCATCGCGCAGGTAACGTGCATACGAATGGAATGCATTTCCCCCTCCAGAGTACGAGCCCAACGTTTTAGTCAAACGGGTAGGGAGATGTAAACACCCCAATCCCACCGCGCGCGCGGCCCGCGGTGCAGCAGCTCGCCGGCCTCGCGGAGCTGGCTTTGGTCGTGCTTCGGCGCGACGGACCCGTTCCGCCCGAGGGAAGGGATACGCCGCGCTCCGCGACCGTACCCCGGGGTGCGTGTTAGAGATCCGACATGGTGCCGGAGAAGTATCGCCTCGCCGCAGTGGGGCGCTTCCTGCTCGAACAATTCGAGCTGCGCCGTCCTGGCATTCGGGAGTGGTCGCCGCAGATCGAGGCCTCGCTGCGGCAGGACGCCGAGAGCGAGCTGCAGCTGATGGAGAAGCAGGTCCGCGAGATCGGCATCGACGACGCGACCTACTGGCAGCGCGTCCGCCGTGCGCTCGACGAGATCCTTCTTCCTCGCTACGCGGCACTGGCCACCGGCGAGATCGAGCTGGCGAAGCGCGACTACGGCATCTGGCGCGGAGGCGACCTGGTCGCGCGCGCCACCTTCGCTCTCGCCGGATTCATCCTCGGCATCATCTGCGTCGAGGTGCCGTACATTCCCATCCAGGCCAAGTGGTTCCCCGCGCTACTGTTGGTGCTCGGGCCCTTGTTTCCCGACGCCGTGATGTGGCTCCACCGCCGGCGGTGGCGGAGAAGGCTCGAGGCGCTGGTCGGCGATCTCTACCGCGCCAGCGAGACGCTGGAGACCTACCGCCCGATGTCCGAGCTGACGCGCGCGCTGGGAATACCTTCCGAGCTCGCGGAGGCGCCGCCCGTCGCGGCGCGAGAGAGGGGCTGACGTGGACTTCAACCTGAACGTCCCGCGCGTGACCGTCCCCGGCGGCGCGAGGATGCGCGTTCTCTGGATCGCCGGGGCGGCGGTGCTCGCCCTGCTGGTCGGCTACAACTCCTGCACCACCTACGTGAAGCCGGGCGAGGCGGGCGTCAAGCAGATCAAGTTCGGTCTCGGGAAGGGCATCGACCCGACGGTCTACGGCACCGGGCTCCACTACGTGGGAGTGGGCGAGACCATGCACCGCTTCCCGCTGCGGCTGCAGGTACTCGAGCTGAGCAACTCGCGCGGCGAGGCCGGCGACCTGGAAGGGCACCGGGTGGCGCCGGGGGTGAACATCCAGACGAGCGAAGGCTACACCGTGCAGGCCGACCTCACCGTCCTGTACCGGATCGCGGATCCCCTCAAGGTGATGCAGACCATCGGACCGGGTCGGCTCTTCGAGGACAGCGCCGTGATCCCGCGCGCCCAGCAGGACCTGCGCCGCGCCCTGGGTGAGCTGGACGCGGAAGACTTCTATCGCGGCGACAAGCGCGTGGAGAAGGCGCGGGCCGCGCAGCACGCGCTGGAGGTGGAGCTGAAGGACAAGGGGATCGAGGTGCTGCAGGTCCTCATCCGCCGGTACACCTACGACCAGCGCTACCAGCAGGCCATCGAGCAGCGAAAGATCCAGGATCAAACCGTCTACAAGAACGAGGCGGAGGCAAAGTCCGCCGCTGCCGCGGCTGCCAAGAACAAGATCATCGCCGAGGGCGCCGCCTCTGTGCAGGTCGAATTGGCGCGCGGCGAGGCCGAAGTGAAGAAGCTCGAGGCCGATGCCGACCTCTACCGGCGGAAGAAGGCCGCCGACGGCGACCTGCTGGTGAAGCTGGCGGAGGCGCAAGGGACCGAGCTGGAGAACCAGGCGCTGCGCGGCGTGGGAAGCGAGAACATGGTCGGCCTGCGGATGGCGGAGGCGCTGAAGGGGACGCGGCTGATCGTCCTGCCCTCCGACGGCGAAGGCGGCATGAACCCCCTCGATCTGAAGACGCTGATGCGGCGCTTCGACGTGAAGGAGTGACCATGCTGACGCGCAAGACCACTCCGCTACTGCTCCTTGCCGCCGGCTGCACCTTCCACAGCACCGACTCGACCGAAGTGGGCGTGCTCACCCGCAAGATCGGAATCGTCGGCAAGGGCGGCGTGCAGCAGGAGACGTACCTGCCCGGCGCCACCTACACCTTCCCGGCCTTCATCACCGACTGGAACGTCTACAACGTCGCGCTGCAGAACCTGGCGATGGTTCGCACGTTGCAAAAGGGTGACCGCGGCTCGCGGGACGACGTGGAGTTCAAGACCCACGACGGCAACGACATCGCGGTGGACGTGACCGTCGCATGGCGCATCGATCCGGCGAAGTCGCCGTGGATTCTCGAGCACGTCGGCGGCTCGACCGAGGAAGTGAAGGAAAACCTGGTGCGGCCCGCCTGCCGCAGCATCGTGCGCGACGTGCTCAACGCGATGACCAGCGAGGAGTTCTACGTTTCCGAGAAACGGTTCGTGAAGGCGGAGGAAGCGCGGGAGAAGCTGGCGGCGGTGCTCGGTCCGGAAGGAGTGATCGTGGAGCGGGTCATCCTCGGCGAGCACCATTTCCATCCCGACTACGAGAAGGTGATCCACGACAAGAAGCTCGCGGAGCAGACCGCGGAGCGGATGGTGAGCGAAGGTCACGCCGCCCTGCAGGAGGCGCTGCGAAATCTGGAGACGGCGAAGGGGCAGGTGTCGCAGAAGATCGCCACCGCCCGCGGCGCCCTCGATCAGGTGAAGCTGCACGCCGACGCCGACTACTTCCGCGCGCAACGCGAAGCGGAAGCGATCCTCGCGGAGAAGAAGGCGCGGGCGAAGGGCGTGGAGAAGACGAACCAGGCGATGAGCGGCGCCGGCGGCCGCACGCTGGTCAAGCTGAGCGTCGCCGACGCGCTGCTGGGCAAGCAGATCTTCTTCCTTCCCTCAGGGGGAAAGGCGGGAGGGCTGCAGACGATGAACCTGAACGATCTTCTCGCCCGCTTCGCGTTCGCGGAGACCTCGTCCAAACCCGCCGCGGTGAAGGTGCAAGACGACGCGAAGTGACGTTCCTCAAGCTCACGCTGGAGTACGACGGCACCGACTTCGTGGGCTGGCAGCTGCAGCCCAACGGCCGCAGCGTGCAGGAGGAGCTGGAGAAGGGGCTCGCGCGGCTCTGCGGCGAGCCCGTGCGCGTCACGGGCGCAGGCAGGACCGACGCCGGGGTGCATGCGCGCGGACAGGTGGCGTCGTTGCGTGTCCCGCGCGAGCTGCCTCTGAAGGCGTGGACGGCCGGGCTCAATGCGCTGCTTCCCGACGACATGGCCTGCGTGCGGGCCGAGTCCGCTCCCGAAGGCTTCGACGCGCGCCGCTGGGCGCGGGGCAAGCGCTACGCGTACGCAATCCTGGTGACCGCGGTGCGGTCCCCGCTCGAGCGGGGCCGCGCATGGGAGATCCGCCGGCCGCTCGACGTCGAAGCGATGCGCCGTGCCGCTCCGTCGCTGCTCGGCGTGCACGACTTCTCCGCTCTCCGGGCCGCGGACTGCCCGGCGCACACGACCGTGAGGGAAATTCGCAAGCTGGAGATCCGGCAGAGCGGGCGGCGCCTGGAGCTGGTCGTGGAAGCGACGGCGTTCCTCAAGCACATGGTGCGCAACATCGTGGGAACGCTCGTGGAGGTCGGACACGGGCGCCGCGAGGCGGGGTCGCTGACGGCGCTGCTCGAGGGTCGCGACCGGACGCTGGCGGGCCCGACAGCGCCGCCCCATGGGCTCGTGCTCGACGAGGTCTTCTACCTGCCTGGAAACTCCGACCCTAAGCAGGATCTCGAGGACTAGGCGGGCGGATCGGCTCGGGGCCGCGATCGCGCCCGATGCGAAATCTCCGCGCGCCGAGCTCGAGCAGGAAACCGTGGCGGTCTTCGCGCAGGTAATCCGCGAGCGAGAGCTGCGCGTCGCGCGTCAGCCGCGCACGCTCGCCGCCGACGCGCACGTAGAGCACGTCCTCGACGCCGGCGGCGAAGGTCGACGGATCGATCTGGACCCACTGGCCCGAGGCGAGCTGGCCGCGCAACGTCGCCCCTGAGGGTTCGATGCGCCGAATCCAGAGCGCCGCGTCCTCTACATCGAGGTAGGCCCAGTCCTTGCCGATGCGCGTCGCCCAGCGGCCGTCCGCTGCGCGGTGGATGCCCTGATGCAGCACGGCATAGGTGCGCGCGTGCTCGACGAGGCCGTCCCGATGCCAGAAGCGGCCCTCCTTGTCGAGGCGAAGGCCGCTCTGCTCGCGCAGCTGCCGCAGCGTGTCCGGATCCACCATCGGAGGATTCTAGCCATGCTGCGGCGAGACCTGCGAGAGCGCCCTCAGTTCCCCTGGTCGTGCGGCACGGTGACGGCGACGGTGCCCGTCGAGCTGTTGTTCGAAGCGTCGGTGCAGGTCACGGCCACGTTGTACACGCGGTCGCCCTTGCCGGAGCGCTCTGCGCGCAGGCTGGCCGTCATCCTGCCGGTGATCTGGGAATCGGCCGCGCTGCCTTCGTTGCTGCTGACGGAGACGATGCGGCATGAGCTGGCCACATTCGCGTCGCACGCGTCCGCGACGGACACCCCGAGGGAAACCGCGACCATCTTGTGATTCGGCGGCCAGAGGACGTTGGGGGATGCGGTCATCTTCGAGATGCCCGGAGGGGTCCTGTCGACGACCGTGACCGTTGCCGCGCAAGATGCGGCTGAGTCGAATTCGTCGGTAGCCTTCAGACTGACCGCGGTAGCGCCGAGCGGATAGGGACCTGCCGGCGTCTGCGTGACTACGAAGGGATCCTTGTCCGGGTCGAATGATCCATTGTCCACGGACGCCGTTGCGGAGCACGTGGACTGCGGTGTGGCAACCGTGACGTTCTGGCAATTGGCGATGGGTGGGTTGTTCACGGGGACGCCCCTTGCGAGGCCGTTCGAGATCAGTCGATTGAACTCGCTGTTGACGTCTTCCGGGAGCATCAATCGATCGGCGACCATCCGATCGAGTGCGGCAGAGATCTTGTGATAGTAGTTGCCATAGGACGGGTACCTCTCCCCCCCAACGGCCTGACGTGGGTCGTTGGTTGCCCGGTCCGCGGCGGTCGCCGCAAACGGAATCATCTGCCCGGAACCCTCGCAGCCGTCGTTCGCCTGCGCACCGGCGCGCAGCGCCCAGCCGGTATACGTGGCGAGAGGCACCGTGACGTCCACCAGGCGCACGCCGGCGATGTCGTTACCGTCGCCATCCGTTTTAGGAATGAAGCTTGGATAGATGGGGCCGTTGGCCGGGTTGTCCTGGTAAGTGGACTGAGCCGGAGTCCGAACATCGATCACGGGCGGGTTGATCGTGGCGATGCCCGTTTGGTAGAAATTCGGCCCGTAGTCAAACAGGTAGCGCGTCGTCTTCAGGCCGGTATAAGTGACGAGCCCATTCGGAGTGTGATTGAGCTGCGTGAACGGGTCCGGAATATCCGGGAAGCCCATGCCCGATTGCGGCAGCGGCGGCACCAGGGTGCCATTGTCCAACCTGGGGACGCGACTCGGCGGCGGCAGGATTCCGTTGGTCCAGTCGTCAAGCGCGATGAACAATGCCCGCTGCACCGGCGCCGAGTTGAGCGGGTTTTGGGACTGCTGGCAGGCTCCTCGGCTTGCGCCGTTGCCCGTGCCATGCTGGTGGCTGGAGATGAAGTAGTTCCTCGTGAACGGCGAATCGGGCAGATCGACCGTGCCGGTCGGGTCGGTATGGAGCAGCGACGCCGCTTTCACCCAGTATTCATTCGCGGAGTAGATCTCGGCGCCGAAGGGGCAGGTTCCGCTCGCTTCGCACTTCGCATATCGGCTGTCGGTCTTGCCGCTGATGGGGTCGTGGGTCATCACGTTCGCGAACGGGAACACGCCCTCGACGAAAAGATGATCCTGGCGGTTGCGCTCGGTGCGGCCCGGCTGGGAGAACCGGTAGTTCATGTTGATGCCGTCTCCCGCGGCGATCCACTGCATCATGCCGTCGAACACCTTTTTGCCGTTCTCGGCCTGGTTGAACCCGAGGTGCCTGAAGTCGTTGAGCAGGCGGCCGGGTTGCGAGACGATCTCGGTGTAGATGCGGGTGATGTCGCCGGCCAACGGATTGGCGGTGCCGGAATCATCCGACAGCTCGTAGCGGAGCCAGGCATTCCAATCGCGGATGGCGGCAAAGCCGAGCCCGTTCACCGTCGGGTCTTTGGCCGTGTACGAAAATTCGTAGATGTCGTTTGCGAGGAAGCTCGATCCGACGAGGCTGATGGCGGTTCCGGCCGCATTGTAGGTCCAGCCAGAACTCGGAACCACGGCTGGCGCGTCGCCGAGGTGAACGTGATGGGTCAGGGTCGCCTGGCTCTTGTCGAGGGTCGCTGCCGGATAATTCAGCTGATACGAGGCTCCCGGGCTGACGATGTACTCGAACGCCGGTCCGGTGATGGTAGAGCCATCCGGGTACTTCGCGATCGGCAGCGTGATCGTCGTGTTGAAGTTTGCCGTGCTGGTGCCGGCCGCAAAGTCCCACCCGCTCCAGACCATCGTATATCCGCGCGGCATCAGGAATGAGTTCGCCAGGACCGTCGAGTCGGTGATCGTCGAACCGGGATCGTTTGTCACGCCCCCGCTGACGCGGCCCAACCCAGTCCACGTCTTGCCACCACGATTGGGTGGCTCATACATCACCTTGTGGGCGCCTTTGGTCAGATCGATGGGCTTGAGGATGTAGAAGTCGAACGAGTACTCCACGTAGCCCTTCATATTTCGCGGCGCGAGGCCGATGTCGACGATGACGGAGTTCAGCGGCCCGGTCGGGTCGACTTCGCCAAACGCCTTACCGACGATCTTCTCGTACTGGCCGACTCCCGGCCACGAGTAGCGGCCGAAGGTCGGCGATTCCACCGCGGTGATCTGGATTCTGGTGATGCGAGCCTGTGCCGGCGCTGCGGGAATGAAGCAAA
>Ga0209473_1000449_pt1 | contig 24872 bp, 26 predicted proteins | sample GraSoiAngelo_133_FD_185890 | JGI IMG/M metagenome (GOLD analysis project Ga0209473, IMG submission 185890) | Grasslands soil microbial communities from the Angelo Coastal Reserve, California, USA - 14_0929_05_20cm (SPAdes) (version 2) | ecosystem: Environmental > Terrestrial > Soil > Grasslands ...
TGAAAGACAGTCTCTGGAGCATGGATCTATTCCGGTGCGAGTCGGCCACGCTGCGGACCCATTGGGTCCTGGTGGTCATGGATCAATACACGCGCCGGATCATTGGGTTCGGCGTTCATGCGGGCGCCGTCGATGGTGTGGCACTCTGCCGGATGTTCAACCGCGCCATTCGAGGGCAATACTGGTTGCCGAAGTACCTTAGCTCCGACAACGATCCGCTTTACCGGCTCGACCAGTGGCAAGCCAATCTGCGAATACTGGAGGTGACACAGATCAAGTCCATCCCCTATGTTCCCCTGTCCCATCCATTTGTGGAAAGGCTGATCGGCACCGTTCGACGCGAGTATCTGGATCATACGTTCAGAGGTCTGACGTTGTTTTGGACGACAGCAGATCTCGAAAACAAGCTGCTCGATTTCAGGACCTACTTTAACAACCATCGCACGCATACCTCGCGGGAAGGGCGAACGCCGGATACGCCCGTGTCAAGACCAGTCGCCAATCTCCGCTCGTTTCAGTGGCAACCACACTGTCGAGCCCTCTATCAGACACCGGTGGCCGCCTGACTTGTCAAAGACTCGCGCTCGCTGCGGTATCCGGTTAACCTCCGCAAACACCTGAAATGAAATCATCCGGCGTTTGCGCTCTTAGTTGCAGTGCGTTTTGCGGATCCGATCATTTCACTACACCGTATCAATTCGCCAGTGACAGGTTGCGCAATCCCGAAGCGTTTGGGGGCTAAATGCGTGGTTAAGACAGGTGGGTCGCAGTAAGATTCTGGCTTGCCTACTTTAGACGCTGGCCACAAGCGAAACGTTTCATCTGCAAAGCATGAAATTCCCTAGGAGCGGCTTTCAGAAACGAGAGTAGCGCAAATCCGGCACGGACCCAGTATTCATAGCTATAGGAATCGTGCGAGTAAGCGTATATTTCACAAAGGCTTGGCAGTAAAAGACGGCCACCGATGGCTGCCCGCTGCGAGATCGATTGGGGAACCTGATTTATTTCCAACTCTCGAAACAGCAACTGATGTACGGCCCCATGCAGATTGAGTCGCGCATCGATCAGGACCAGAACATCTCCAAGGATCTCAGCCTGTGGAACCAGCAGGGCTCGCACGTTCTGCGCGGAAGCATCATTGCTCTGCCGGTGAGTGGCGGCTTCCTCTACGTCGAGTCCATTTACATTCAGGCCACCGAGGCCCGTATGCCACAGCTCAAAAAGGTTGTACTGGCCATGGGTAACCGGCTGATTTATCGGGATACCTTCGGGGAGGCCCTGGCCGAGCTAACTGGCGGCCCCGCGTCGGGCGCGCCTGCTCTCGCCGCGGTTACATCCGCCCCTGCTCCGGCTTCGGCGGCCGCTGGGCAAGGCTTACCCGCGCTCGCTGAACGCCTCCACAGTCTTCGGGACCAGGCCGAACATCTGGCCCGGGAGTTGGAGACGCTAGAAAAAGAAGCGCGGAAGAAAGAGATTTGAGTCTAGATCTCACCCGGGTTGTGCTTCCTTGGTGGTCCTCTATCACATGGGCCACGCCGATGCGAAAGCGATCATCGCTTACCTCAAGTCATTGCCAACGCCGATACAATAGGCTGGCTCGCCAATTTCGCCAAGCGTCGTCCGCGCGTTCTCCAAATCTTTCGAGAAAGATTCGAGGCCCTTATCTGTGAGCGGATGCCTGAAGAGCTGCTCGAAAACTTTGAACGCCATCGTGCCGATGCATGGGAGACATTCCTTTGGTTGTTAGGGCTTGTTGTGTGTTAGCGCAGACGGCAGGCCCGCTTAGTTTACCTACTGTAAGTTTTTCATCAGTTTGCGCACTCGCTTAATGTCGCGATCACTCCAGAGCCGGACCTTCACCCCGCCGACTGTCTGCAGCTTCGGAGCCTTTATCCAGCTCCCGTCCGCGATGCAACGCTGCAGTGTCATCAGGCTGACTCCGAGCTTCTTTGCGGCCTCCCGTGATGAGCAAGCCTTCATTGTTACAGACCTATAGAACACTTTTTCATGACATGCCACGCCATTTTATCCGCTCCGGCGACAGCCGACAAAAAACGCCGCGCTAAGGCGCACAGGTAGGGCCGTTACCCGTCAAGAAACAACTTCTTTTCCGAACCCTTCACCGAACCCAATCGGCCGGGTTTTGCGGCTCGGGCCTTGTTGTAGCGAGAACAGACTGTACTTCCACGAAAGTAGCGCGCACACTTCAGTCAGCAAATTCTCGGAGCCACTAGGATTAGTTGCTGGTCCCCGGCGCCAAGTCTTGCATATTCGAGCGCTCAGCGCGCAAGCGAGATGCACGGTCGTTACGGCAGTTGCTGGCCGAAAGGACGATTTCAGCCGGGTTTCGATGCCCTCGAGCGAGCAGAAGGATCTGCGGACAGTTGCTCATTCATCGTTACAAGCTTGGTGCGGATTCGCGTGCAGGTGAAGAACGAGCTACAGCACTTGGTCATGAACCAGCGTGTGACGAAGAAGAAAAAACTATGGAGCAAAACGAAAGCGCACGTGTTGATGACGCAGCCAGGCGTGGGGCCAATCACGGCAATGGCGTTTGTACTGACGATGGGAGATGTTTCTCGTTTTCAGCGCGGGAAGCAGGTGGCGAGCTATTTGGGGCTGATTCCGCGGGAGTAGTTCGGGCGGGCATCGGCGGCTGGGGGGTGTGATTCGGGATTTCGCAACGAATATTTGCATCGCTGCCACAAGAAAGGCTAGGGAATTGCAAAAGTGGCCGCGGCAAGAAAGTTGACCGTACGACTCTACTGGATGCTGCGCACGAATACCGCGTATCCAGAGACCATTCGTGTCGAGAGCAGCTCGCGGGTGGCCTTGGTCGGCGGATCGTTCCGCCAACCATCGATACGGCCTTGTACTCAATTGATATCAAGTCGATTTTTGATTGCAAATCCGACCGATGTTATCGTGAGGTCTGCTCAGACAATTCTCCGATCATAGGACAACCGCCGAATGCGATCTCCCGCCGTATCCTTGTCAGGGGCAGCTCACACTCAGTGCGTAGATCTTGTTTTTTTTGCTGGCGTGAACAGTCCATGAACCCCATCGCTCATGAACATACTTGACCTCGTTGTCGGTGAGCCCATCAAAACCAGTGACGAACGCGCCGAGCAGATCGGTCCGACGCAGGGTGTCCCTATCTTTGGTCTCGACGCGCTTAGCTCGGTTGCTTACGGCCCGGAAGCGGCCCTCAGCCTTCTGATTCCCATTGGCCTTCTCGGCGTTCGGTATATCATTCCCATCAGTGCCGCCATCATTACGCTGCTCGTTATCGTGTACTTCTCCTATCGCCAGACCATCGCCGCCTATCCCTCCGGCGGCGGCTCCTATACCGTGGCGCGCTTCAACCTTGGCGCACCTGCCGGCCTGCTTGCCGCGGCCGCGCTCCTCGCCGATTACATCCTCACTGCCGCCGTTGGTATTTCCGCCGGAGTCGGAGCCTTGGTCTCGGCCGTTCCGTCCTTGCTGCCGCACACGGTTTCTCTCTGCGTTGGCGTTCTTATGGTCATTACCATCCTCAATCTCCGCGGCGTGCGCGATGCCGGCCTTGCCTTCGCGGTTCCCACGTATCTCTTTCTCGCCACACTTCTCATTACCATCGTCGCAGGCGTTCTCCGTGTTCTCCTCAGCAGCGGGCATCCAACGCCGGCAGCTCCCCTTCCGCCTCCGCCGCGCATGACTGAAGCCGTCAGCTACTGGCTGCTGCTGAAGGTTTTCGCGAGCGGTTGCACAGCATTGACAGGCGTGGAGGCTGTCAGCAACGGCGTGCAGGCCTTCCGCGAGCCCGCCGTGAAAAACGCTCAGCGCACTCTCACCGCGACTATTTTTCTCCTGGCGGTGCTGCTGGCGGGAATTTCCTATCTCGTGAAGACTTACGGCATCGCTGCAACTGATGCTGGCCAGCCTGGCTATCAGAGCCTTCTCTCCATGCTCATCGCCGCCGTTTTCGGCAAAGGCGTTTTCTACTACCTGACTATCGCCTCAATTCTTTTCGTTCTCTCGCTCTCTGCAAACACCGCCTTCGCCGATTTTCCGCGCCTCTGCCGCGCCATCGCACAAAACAACTACCTCCCGCACGCCTTCGGGTACCGCGGGCGGCGACTCGTCTATACGTACGGCATCGTCGTCCTGGCGGTACTCTGTGGCGGCCTTCTCATCCTTTTCGGCGGTGTCACCGATCGGCTCATCCCGCTCTATGCTATCGGCGCCTTTCTGGCCTTCACGCTCTCGCAGTCCGGCATGGTCATGCACTGGCGGAAAAATCGCGGTCGGCATTGGCTGAAGAGCGCACTCGTCAATGGGCTCGGGGCGCTCGTCACCGGTATCACCGTCGTTGTCGTGCTGGCTGCGAAATTCGTTGAAGGCGCCTGGATTACGCTGGTTTTCATTCCGTTGACGATTGTTTTCTTCACCGCTGTCCGCCGCCACTACCATTCCGTAAAGATCCTCACCACCTGCAAGGTTCCCGTCCACGCGGAAAGTCTCAGCCAGCCTCCCATCGCCGTCATTCCCATCGACCACTGGAGCAACATCACCCGCCAGGGAATTGAATTTGCCGCTCGGCTTTCACCAGAAGTGATCGCTCTACACGTCGAGCCCACCGAGCACTCCGAATTGCTTCAGGAGGACTGGGAGCGCTACGTTGAGCAACCCTTCCGCACTGCAGGCAAGGAGCCGCCAAAACTCCGTGTCCTGCCTTCACCCTACCGCTTCATCATCATTCCCATCATTCAGTTCATCCTCGATCTTTCGGAAAAGCATCCCGATCGCAGCATCATCGTGGTCATACCCGAGCTCGTGGAAGACAAATGGTATGAATACTTCCTTCACAATCAGCGTGCCCGGCTTCTGGAATGGATGCTGCTCGTGCGCGGCAATGAGCGCATCTTTGCGGTGAGTGCGCCCTGGTACGTCGGGAAACGAACCTAATTCCATCTGGAGGTGCGCATGACGATTAAAAAGGTCCCGGGGCAGGTGTTGTTTCAGAAATCAGCAGGGCTCACGATCAGAATTGTGCCGAGGGGACAGGTCGAATTCTGTGTAGCTCGTACTGAACTTTTTCAGACCGCGCGTGGTATTCATGAAGCATGCTGGCTCATTTCGCGTTGGGAAGGTGCACCAATAAGATTAATGTGCTTCCGTGGGCTGAAACAACGCCGCTCAGCGGCTTTTCAATGCAGACGATTGACGGGCTGGTCGGATACTATTACTACATTTCCCGTCGTACCTTCAGCGTATACGAATCGCCCAGAGAACTGGCTGGGCGCGTGGGCTTGGATTCTCACGGGCTTCGCCCGGCCAGCGGCTCTATTCACGCAACGCGCCCGTCTATCGGCGTTTTCGACGTTACAGCAGCCACGAACTTCGTCCGCCAGGACTTGGGCGTAGTTTTTGATGAGTTGGTACGCGCAGGTATGCTGGACGCGTTCGGTGGCGACTTCTACGCGCTGACAGAGAAAGGCAAAGGAGCAGTCGCTCGGTCTTGAGTAAGGACCAACACCTGCCGTAGCTGAACTTTCGGGCATGATCGCGAGCCGATCTTGCGCAATTTGCAACGGGATTCTCGTCTGCTTATTGCGCTGGGAAGGGGTTAGGACTTTGGGATGGCGTCTTTCTTTTTCCCCTTAATCCATCGCGCTTCAGCCAGATTGCGCGCTCCCAGTTCGCCTTCTTTCTTGGTCCGCTTCTTGGCCGCTGCTGTATTGTTCTTCGCCATTTGACGAAATTATCCCTAAATGCTCAGCGGCGTGCAAAGCCCCAATTTTCGCAGTATAGGTATATGGCATGAAGCAGGCCGCGAAGCTGCCAGCATAAGTGGTAGGCAGATTCTGTAGCAAGCACTCGACACCCTCAGCATAGAGTAGACGGGCTAGGAGCCGACATGTTCAACGGGAAACGGCCGACAGCACTTTACTATAACCGTGAACTGCAGAACCTAAGAGGCCCGCTCCATTTTGGTGGGGAAAGATCGATGAATCTACGCCTGACACTAGCGATGCCGCCTCACTGTCTCATTCTAGGGGTTGCTCAGCATGAGCTTTCTATGCAGCAATCGGCGAGGCATTTCTGCTTTGCCAAGGACTCTTGCCGTCGTTGGCATTTTGCTCAAATTCAGATTTCGATTCCTGAGTTGCCCTTCTTTCAGCGGGGTTGCCTAGGAATCCAGGAATGGTCCTCATTCCATCTCATCTCCGCGAATGCCGTTTCTCGGGACTTGGCCGTCAAGAACGCGCGGAAAAGCGTACGATGCGCGAGACAGAGGTCCAAATCGCAAATTCCGGCTTAATTGAGATATGCTTTGACGATGCCCCATCCTTCAGAGTCCGAAGTTAGGCCGGCCACCATCCTTATAGATGTGCAGCTCCAGAAGACGCCCGCCGAAGAGCACGATGCGTCGCTTCAGGAACTGAGGCAACTCATTGAAACGCTGCGGTGGGATATCGTCGGAACGCTCACGCAGAAACTGCAGTCCCCTACGGCCGCGTCTCTCATCGGGCCGGGAAAACTCGAAGAGCTGAGCGAGCTCGTGAAAGCGCCCCGCAAAGCCGAAAGCGTAGTATTCGATCACGAACTAACCCCCACACAAGTCAGAAACATTAGAGAAGCGACCGGCGTGGAGGTTTACGATCGGCCGGCCGTCATCCTCGAGATTTTTCATCGGCATGCTCGCACCAAAGAAGCGCAACTTCAGGTGGAGTTGGCAAGGCTCAAGTACCTCGCGCCCCGCGAGAGCGTGTCGGGGGCCAAAGAGCGAAAAGGTGGGGGACGTAGCGGGCGAGGGGTCAGCGAGTCCTTTCACGAGATCGAGCGCCGGGAAGTGCGGGACCGAATCAGCGAACTGCAACGAGAACTCAAAGCGGTCCATCGAGAGCAAGTCGAGCGCCGTCGTCATCGCGAAGGTTTGCCCAAGGTCGCCATCGTCGGCTACACCAACGCCGGAAAGTCTTCAGTCATGCGGGCGCTCACCGCGAGCGAAGTGCTCGTGGCCGATCAGCTCTTTGCGACCCTGGATACCACCGTGCGAGCGTTGCAGCCGGAGACTCAACCTCGGATTCTCGTTTCCGACACGGTTGGTTTCATTCGAAATCTTCCCCACGATCTGGTGGCCTCATTCCGGTCGACTCTCGATGAAGCGCTGGACGCCTCCCTTCTGCTCCACATAGTGGATGCGGCGGATCCGGCGTTGCGCGCCCACATTCAGGTGACGAAAGAAGTGCTCGAAGGAATTGGGGCGGGAAAGCTCCGGTCTCTTCTGATTCTAAACAAGATCGACGCTGTCGATATTTCGCAAAAGGCATTGCTGAAAAAAGAGTTCCCCAAGGCCATTGCGATGTCCGTGCTGAACCCCAAGGACGTCGAAGCACTTCACTCCCGTCTCGTCAGTTTCTTTCTAGACAACATGGCTCAGGTGGAGCTTGTTGTTCCCTACGGCAAGGAAGGCGTGCTCGCCGACATCCGCAAGAACATCCACGTGCTCAGCGAGTCGTACGAGGAAAAGGGTGTTTGTCTCAAGATAAACGCGAATCCCGGCACCGTTACCGCCTTGAAGCGACGGCTCGCGTCGTAAGAACTCCGACGAATTCCGTGTATGGTGTGGCGGCACGCAGCGAGGGGGCAGGGCAATGGAGTGGCCGAAGACTCTTGGAATGCTCATATCGGCTATCTCGAAAATGAAGTGAAGAAGATCGACGAGCGGGCCGATAAGTTGGAAGCAACGATCCCAGACCTGGAAAACGAACAGAAGAAACATGCCTTGCGAGAACTCGTCAAACATCTACGGGATGAGGCGAGCGAACACCGCAAGTATCTCGCGCTCGTGAAGCAGAAGTGACCGTCCGCACCAACTCCCGAGTCCTTTCCTGAGAAACTGGGGAGCTAAGTCTTGTGTTTTCTGTCACAGCTGTCCAAATTAGCTGAAAACTCTTCGCCGACATATCCAGAGTAAGGGCAAAATTCGCTATCTGAGCCCTGGACGTAGGGCAGGTTGGCGGTCCCGAAGAGTTTCTCTTGATCTGATGCTGTCTAAATTCCCCCTCTTGAAATCTCGTAGTTACGTCGAATTGTTGGCACATGGGTTATCGCTGCTGTCCAATTCATTGACCCCCTTAGATCAGTTGCAGCGTCAACTGCTCTGACGAGCTTTCTGGTATCGGTGGTGGTTGGAAAGGATCGTCGATCCATGCCCACAGGTCGCGGTAGACATTGTTATGAAAGCAAGGCAAATCTCCCCGACTCCCCAGGGGTTCTCCTCTGGCGAGGTACGGCGGCACAAATTCCCTCCAACTCGTTTCTGGAAGTTTGACTTTTAGCTGAACTTCTACGCGTAGCGGACCACACGAGCAAATCGATGAATCTAGTGAACTTGGCTTAGTGGTGTTGCCTCAATCAATCTTCTCAGTTCATCCACAAGCTTCTTAGCCTCTTTCATTCTGTGCTTATAGAACTTTGGGCCTATAGGGACTTTTTTGTCTCCTGCCCGGACATGTTCTTTGACGTCTCTCTTTGCGAAGAATAAGGCTAGCGCCATGTAAGTCTTAATTTCCTTCTCCAAAAACCGAATGACTTGTCGCTGAAATTCCATTTTTCGCCTCCACTCGACAACAAAACTTAAGTCAAAAACCCAATAAGGCTAAATGCCTTCAGCTTGTGACTCCCTTCCTGGGTCGTGAGCCTTTCCTTCAAGCGGGCGGTGCAACAGACTCAGAAAGGGCTCAGTGAAATAACTCCTACTGCACAGGTTCGTTGGGGCATCCTTCGTCATCCATTCGCGACGAAGCTTCTTCGTCGAGGCAGTGATTTTCCAGCCGTTCGGGAGCGTTCCGCCCTGTCCTTGCTTTGCCTTCCAGCCCCTTCCGAAATTCTCGAACAATTTCACCCGTCATATAGAAAGAGGTCCAGGGCTCGCTTTCGAATAGCACCGATTCCGGCAAAAGAGTGGCTACCTCGATCGGCCTGGTTCCCATATTGATTGTGTGCGGCATTAAGTCACTTTTAGGTCTTCACCCAATCGCCCTTTGTGTTCGCATAGTGACCATAGTCGCAGCCCTTCGACACCGCAACTCCAACCAACGCCCGGTTCGGCGTGGATATTCTCTCGGCGATATAACCAGTGGTCGTGTCGAGGGCACTTAACGGTGTTCACGCCAGGCTCGTCGACGGGGTTCGCGTGGTTAGGCATTCCAATGAGCACGTAATATCCGTCGGTTGGGTCATAGCGAAAACTACAACCTTCGAAACCGCAATGGTATGACGCTTGGTGCCCGGCATTTGACCTGGATCTGCGGGATTCATACCTCATTACGTGGTTGTCGCGTGTGCAAAGCGGTCGCAGGTGGCTGCTCAAAACATCTACTGAAGCGGTCATCATAGAAATTCTCCAAAACAACCAGCTGCGTGGCAATCCTGACCAGAAGCTCTCGGGCCGCCCTGGCGTTCCACACTCTGTGCCACAGTCACATTGCCGTCCGAGCTCCAGCGTAACGGATCAGTTCGTTCCGCTTGGTAAAACCTAGGAAATGCAATATCCAGGCCGCGCACGCCTGGACGCTGATTTCCGTAAGATTCAGTTTCTCTGTGATGTCGCGATCGCTGAAGCCCTGGCCAACCAAACGATAGACTGGGCCCAACACTCCCACTTTTTCCCAAAAGGCACGCATGAGGTTAACCTCCACGTCAGATTCTTCGAACGCAACCGGGGTGCAAATAGACCAGCGTTTAGTACGTTCCGCCCATGCCGCCGCCGCCGACAGCCGCGGCCTTCATCCCCTCTTCCTTGATGTCGGCTATCAGGGCTTCGGTGGTCAGCATCAGGGCGGCGATAGACGCAGCGTTCTGCAGTGCGAGGCGGGTGACCTTGGCTGGATCAATTACACCGGCCTTGACCATGTCGCCAAAATCGCCAGTTTCTGCGTTGAAGCCAAAGTTCTCATCCTTCGATTCGCGCACGCGTCCTACAACTACCGCGCCTTCGTGACCAGAGTTATGGGCAATCTGCCGCGTGGGTTCTTCGAGAGCGCGCTTTACGATGTTCACCCCGATGGCTTCATCGTCGTGGAGTTTGAGCTTCTCTAAGGCCGGCAAGCAGCGCAGAAGAGCAGTACCGCCTCCAGGGACAATGCCTTCCTCAACTGCCGCACGGGTGGCGTGCATGGCGTCCTCGACGCGAGCCTTCTTCTCCTTTAGCTCGGTTTCGGTTGCCGCGCCCACCTTGATTACCGCGACGCCGCCAACCAGCTTGGCCAGGCGCTCCTGGAGCTTTTCCTTGTCGTAGTCCGAGGTGGTCTCTTCGATCTGCACACGGAGCTGCTTGATTCGGCCTTCGATCTCACTGGCCTTGCCGGCGCCCGCGACGATCGTCGTGTTGTCCTTGTCGATGGTCACTTTCTTGGCCTTGCCCAACTCCTCGACCTCGATGTTCTCAAGCTTGATGCCCAGGTCCTCCGTAATGGCCTTCCCACCGGTAAGAATGGCTATGTCCTCGAGCATGGCCTTGCGGCGGTCGCCGAAGCCCGGAGCTTTCACCGCGGCGCACTGCAACGTGCCGCGGAGCTTGTTGACCACGAGCGTCGCCAGAGCTTCGCCATCGACGTCCTCTGCGATGATCAGCAGTGGCTTGCTCATTTTGGCCGTCTGCTCGAGCAAAGGCAGCAGATCCTTCATTGAGCTGATCTTCTTTTCGTGGATCAGGATGTACACATCCTCGAGGACGCACTCCATGCGTTCCGGATCGGTCACAAAATAGGGCGAGAGGTAGCCCCGATCGAACTGCATGCCTTCGACCACTTCGAGGGTGGTCTCCATTGTTTTGGATTCCTCGACGGTGATGACGCCATCCTTGCCGACCTTCTTCATCGCTTCGGCGATGATGTTGCCCACCTGCTTGTCGGTGTTGGCACTGATGGTGCCCACCTGCGCGATCATGTCGCCCTTCACCTCGCGGGAGAGCCTCTTGATCTCCCCGACGGCGACTTCCACGGCCTTATCGATGCCGCGTTTGAGCGCCATCGGGCTCGCGCCGGCGGCAACCGTTCGTACACCCTCACGGAAGATTGCTTGGGCCAGCACGGTCGCGGTGGTGGTGCCATCGCCGGCCACATCCGAGGTCTTGGACGCAACCTCGCGCACCATCTGTGCACCCATGTTCTCTAGTGGATCCTGCAACTCGATTTCTTTTGCCACAGTCACGCCGTCTTTGGTGATGACCGGAGCACCAAACTTCTTCTCGATTACTGCGTTGCGCCCCTTCGGGCCAAGCGTGATCTTTACGGCGTCAGCCAGAATGTTGACGCCGCGCAAAATCGCCTGTCGCGAATTCTCACCAGTTACAATTTGTTTTGCCATTAGACCTCACCCTCCCGGGTGATTGAGCACTTCTGCCCCGTCCGAAATCTTCGGTTCGGGTGAAACCTACTTCTTGCCGGATGCCGCTTTGGCCATTCCGCTCAGTTTCCCCAGGATTTCCTCCTCGCGGAGGATCAAATACTCCTGGTCGTCGATGTTGATGTCGTTGCCGGTGTATTTGCCGAACAAGATCCGGTCACCCACCTTCACGTCGAGCGGGATACGATGGCCCTTTTCAATCTTGCCGGCTCCGATGGCCATGACCTCGCCCTCTTGAGGCTTTTCCTTAGCCGTATCGGGGATTATGATCCCGCCCTTCGCGGTTTCTTTCTCTTCCAGCCTGCGTACGAGGACGCGGTCATGCAGAGGAGTGATATTCACATTCATTTCTTTGACCTCCGTTCAATCCATTCCAAAACTCGAACAATCAACTTTTTGTGGCTCTAGGCCAACCCTACGGGCGAAAAATCTTCCGATTCTTCTGCCGCGCCACTTCCAGGTCGTCTACTTGCTTTTTCTGACGCTCGGCTTCTCTTTGCGGGCCCTCTTGGTCCTCCAGTTTCACAGCGTCCACTGTGGCAAGCTCCGCTGCCGCGTTGACTCGCTTGGAATAAATGATGAGCCCAAGATGATCGGTGAAGGAAGAACGGACGAGATTGAAGGAATATTGTGCATCCTCCCAAGACGCGACAGGCTTTTGCGTCACGTCATACCGGTCGTTCGTCACGAAGTCGATCGCTAGCGCAATATATGTCGCCGGGCCGTATTTCGCCGAAATGGACTTCACCATGTCCTCCTCGGTGAGCCCTTCCGTGGAGTTTTGATCGTAGGTCACAGAAATCTTGTAGAGTTCGCCGTTGTAGAAGGAGAAAAGAATCTGTTCGACGGTATCCGATTGGAACGAAATCCCGGGAAGGTTCGGCGGCCACCAAGTCAGTTCCTGTATCAGCGCTGGACGTCCATGAGCCACCTTCACATCAGCCATCTTTTGTTCAGTACGCTCCAGCACTCTGGCCAAGCTCATTCCAAGGGTGAAGTGCCGATACTTGGAAAGATCCTGTGCACGGAGCAATGGCGCCGCGAACAGCAAAACGACAAAACAAATAATTGAACTGCGAATCGTTTTCATTTTCAGATCTCCCACGAATCCCTAAGAACTTGAAATCAGAGCCACATATTGCTTTGTGACCACTTCTGCGTGATGTTCTTCCCGGCCGCTAGCCAACCCGGATTCTGGCACTTCGGCAACAGGCATACTCAAGACAAAATCCTTGGCCGGGACTAGATCCATACCTTGCTGGATATGCCGGGCATGGGCGGTAACGCTCATGAAAGGAATGCCGAGGAACCGTTTCGAAACGACTTTCGTAATCTCCAGAGAGTTAAACTTCTGCCCTCCCTGCTTCGCCAGAACACACTTCACTGCCCTGCGCAGCGTTCGCGGCTGGTTGCGACCCAAGACGGTGGCTCTTATTTCACCGGCCAGGTAGAAAAAATTCCAATTCACACCCTCGATGTTTCGAGCCAGCGTAGAGCGATCAAGACTCTTGACGACTCTCCACCTAGGCAAGAAGGTTTCACTTTCGATCGACAGGTTCGCCGGCAAACGTGTGTCTTCCCTGATCAAAATGGTCCCTGCACTATTGGTGTCTGACATTTGAGTTTTCCATAGCTACGTGACGTTTAGAGTTGCCGCGCGTAAAGCCTTCTGCCGTTCACGTAAGCGGTGAGCACAGTCAGAAGCACTGCCCCAATCAAGGCAACGATAGTTGTAACGATCGCTCCACCGTAGCCGCCAAAGCCCGCGGAGCGCATGAAGAATCCGCCCGCTACAGCGCCACCAACGCCCATGAGGATGTCCATGGACCGGCCATAACTTTCACCCTGAAGAACTCTTCCTGCTGCCCATCCAACGACCACCCCGATGAAAATCCATGCGAGTAAATACATACATTCCACCTTTCACTGAATCCAGGACTTACCTACTTGCGACTCGATTACTTGCTCTTTCTTCTCCGCAGAAACCTTCTTGTGAACCACCCCACCCCGACGCACTCACAGGGCGGCAAACTAACGAAATGGGTTCTTCCTCACACCGGCTTCATCCCGTACAATTCGCGGTCTGCCGTGCGAAGCACGGCCTCATCGTTTCGCCGTCCTGGGGATAGACAGCCACGCCGATGCTCGCGGAAAGCCGTGGCTCGAGACTATCCGCGGCTAACCGGCTACGGATACGTGATGCAACAAGCTTTGCCGCCACCGCCGTTGTCTCGGGCAGAATGACGACAAACTCATCGCCACCGTAGCGGGCGGCTGTGTCGATAGCTCGACAAAAAACGCGGAGTACATCGGCGAGGCGGCACAGCGCCTGGGTTCCAATCAAGTGGCCGTAGCGGTCGTTGATCTTCTTCAGCCCATCCAAGTCAAGCAGCAGAACGGCAAACGGTCGCCCGGTGCGTTTCACCTCTGCGTCGAGCGCTTCAACGAGCCGGCGGTAGTTACCTAAACCAGTAAGCGGGTCAGTCACGGCAAGAAGTTGTACCTTCTCTTCTGCGTGTTTGTGCTCAGTGAGGTCGAAAGCGGAAACCAGACTGGCCGGCATTCCATCAAATTCAATCGTCGCTGTACTGATATCGAGCCACCGCTCGTCGCCGTTCTTCGTGAGAATCTTGACCTCATGCCGCTCGGCGTCCCCATGCCGCGCGCCCCCTCGGTGTAAGACCAGTTCTCGACAATCCGGATGGACTAGATCCCAAAAGCTCATGGACAAAAGCTCTTCTCGTACATATCCGGTGATAGTCTCGGCGGCATGATTAACATAATGCAGCCGCTCGCCTTGACTAATGAATACCGCACATGCAATAGCTTCAGCTAAGGTGCGGAAGTTTGCTTCCCCGCATAGGAGCTCTGGCCGTAACAGCGCATCTGTACCCCGTTCCCTGATCATCGTAAGCATTGGAAATCTCGCGTGCTCCTGCGTTTCCCCTCTGCCGGACAACTTGAGGGGCGGACTTAGCCCACCCCCCTCCAAACGAAAGGACCTGCTGGCTTCAGGCCGCCACCGCGGCGGCGATCATGTGAAAGGTTGAATTCACAACCTCGTAGGTATCAACCTTGGGAGTTCCTTCAATGAGTGCTGCCAGCTTTCTCAGTACTGCCGGATACGTTCCGCGGCTGTAGGCTTCCGCGTTCGATGCCTTGTCCCACAGACTAATTCCCGTCACCGCGTCCTCGCTGGGTGCAAAGAACGTAAGTTCGTCCCGGAATCCGTTCTGCTTCCGTAGCATGGGAATGACTTCTTCTTCCATCAAGCGGCTGAATTTTGCAATGCTGTTCGGCTTTAGAAGTGTCGTTACTTTGCGTGCAAACATGACACTCTCCTTGGTTCTCGATGCTAAGGGGGCATTCAGATAACCGCTATTGGTTCAGATTACCTGAGAACCGCCTCAGTCTGTTAACCATTTTTAGCTAATTTACTTGCTTTGTCAAGTACAATCTGAGATTATTTGCTATGGTTAACCTGTCCCAATTAAGTCAAGTGGAGGGGCGCTGTGGACGTTTGCTTGGTGATTAAACGGCGCCTGGAAGAATTGGGCTTGGAGCAAAAAGACTTAGCGAGCGCCTCCGAAGTTACGGAGTCCTATATTTCCCAGCTGTTGGCTCGCAAAAAACTGCCCCCCGCACCTGACCGAACAGATATCTACGAGAAAATGGCGAAGTTCTTGAAGCTTCCGAGCGATAGGCTTGCGAAGCTGGCCGAGCATCAGCGCAGGGAAGAATTGAAGAAAGGCTTGGCAGGCCCGCCCGCGCCGATGTTTGCAGAAATTCGAGAATTGATTCTCCGTAAGTGCGTAGCAGCCAAAGCAAAGCAGGTAAGTGCGATTTTTGAGAAACAGCCATTCGGAGAGCTCGAACGCCTCGTCACACAAAAGCTTTTGGACGTGGTCAAGACGGTGGTCAGAGAAGAATTGAACAGCGAAAATTGGCTGCACTTGATGGCTCGACTCGCCGGCCGAAGCTACGAACAAATGCGGGTCACCCTCCTTGAGTTCCTGGACACGGATGTTTTCAGCTTGTCGCCTGAAAACTGCGTTTCCTTTCTTGATCCACTGATTGAATCCTGGGACGTCGATCTAACGACCTTTGGTATGGAAATTGTGTTAAATCGGAGAATAGCTTCGGGAGATCCCAGGAGATTTGCCTTTGTTGAAACGGGACCTGGCCAACTGGAGCCAGAGCCGGGGTTCAAAGAATTCCTTAAGGATCGTTCCCTCAGCGGGACTGCCACCACGGAAGAAAAGGAGTTGCTAAGGAATCTAAGGTTTAACGGAAAACGCCCCACTTCCCTCTATTATTACCGAGAATTGCAAAGCCTCAGAGACCCGCTCCATTTTCGTGCGGAAAATCGATCGTCGATGCAGAATTCGGGACGAAAATGAGTGTTAACGACGCCTGAGTATTCCTCGCCGGCAGATTTTGGATTCAGAGGGTTCTAGGCCGGCAGCGAGGACGGTTACTTCTCCGTGGTTGAGGATGAGCCAGCGCCGTGCGGGTTGCTTCCGCAACCGTCTTCGTGCCCGCTCCTGGTGCGGTAAAGGCGGAGCGCAATCTCACGTTTTCACTCTCCGGAGAAGCTGCTTGTGATTTCAAGGGTTCCTTTCACTCGCTTCTGCAACTCTCTTGACGTGGACAGCCTTCCTGGCAGCGTTGATCTCGACATCGGCTCTGGCCCTTTGCCCCTCAAGACCACTCAGAGTGGAAGGGTTGTCTATGATCCAGACGCTGCGGTCTGATTCTTTGACCAGAACCAGGGGTTAGGACTTCCACTCCGGGTGGCCGATCGCGGCGCCGCCGCGAATACACTTACGTATGCAATCAGCATGGCCCGATTCGCTATGTTTCGTGCCGCAAGCATAGTCGCTGACCCAAGCGATCCAGGTTTCGGCATGAGGACGAGCCAGAAGAGGCAAGGAGATGCTCGCAAACGCAACTGCAAAAAGTGCTAGAGCCCACCGATATCGCGTCATGAATAGCACCGCCCAATAGCAAATATTCTGATCAATCGGGAGAGTGCGTTGTAAGGGGTTCCGGCTTTACTACTTCGAGTTGTAGTCTCATCTTCAAAACGTTTCCCTTGGCATCTTGCACATTCAAAATTAGTGGGGGCTCGACTTCACTTGCAATGGGCGGCGTCACCGCAGTTGCTTCGTCTTTTAGTTGCCAACCGGCTGCTTGAGACCGATTGCCGCGAATTGCCCGTATGCATCTAGCTTGGTTATCGAGTACTCTGATTGTGATGGGAGCTGTCATCTTGTATCTTTCGAGCATACTCCATAGCCGATCAAGTCCCGCGTACACCTTCAATTCGCATTCGGCGATGTCGGTCCATTCAGAGAGAACGATTGTAAAGTCATCGATTTTTTGCGGCATTTTAACCAATGCTTTCCGTCAGCCTCCACCTCGCAAAGCCAAGCGTTTTTTGGGCTGTTTTTAGACAGAGAAGCTAGCGACCGCGCCTGCTTCGGTGTTGCACACCTGGAATACCGTCGCCAGCCGGGTGATTTGCAGGACTTCCTGAAGCTTGCTGCGCAAGTGGCAGAGCTTGAGCGAAGCGCCTTGGGACTTGGCGTTCAAATGCACCTCGATCAAGGTTCCCAGCTCAGCGCTGTCGATGTACTCAATGTTATTCATATTAAGGACGAGTTTTCTTGCCGTCGTGGACCAAGGTCTGCAATTCCTCACGCAGAGCATCGCCTTCAGCGCCCAGCACGATGCGACCTTCCAGTGCCAGCACGGACGCGCCATTCACTTCGCGGTTCGTGATCTTCAATGGTATATTGTTTCCTTCCTGCCAGTGCACCGACGACAAAAACCCTGTCGGGTGGTCCTCAGACTTTCCAAACCTGACGAAAAGGGGCTGGCGACATCGCCAGCCCCTGCCGCTTCGCTTTCGGTCCAGGTCTCTTCAGCGAGCCCCTGGTCCTGCCGAGGCGGCCATGGCACGCGCCGGCGTTCCCGCGGCTTGCGTCCCCAGGGCCTGCGTTCCCACATTCACCTTGATCTGCTTGGGCTTTGCTTCCTCGCGCTTCGGGATGCTTAGCGTCAGCACGCCATTCTGATAATCGGCTTTGATCGCATCCGATTTCACGGAGTTCGCCAGTGAGAAGCTCCGGCTGAACGGGCCATACGCGCGTTCGACGCGCAGATAGTTTTCCTCGTTCGCCTTATCGCCATCGAACTTGCGTTCGCCTCGAATGGTGAGGATGTTGTTCTCGACGCGGATGTCTAGGTTCTGCGGATTCACACCCGGCAGGTCCGCGTTCACGATCAGCTCATGCTCAGTCTCGAAGATATCTACGGCTGGCGCCCAATGGGTCAGGTTCGATCCGTCGTCCGCACGCTCCAGCATATCGCCAAACACGCGGTTGAACTGCTCTTGCAGTGTCGTCTCGCGCGACGGTTCCCAACGATTCAGTATTCTCATTTTGCTACCTCTATAAACCTTTTCTGTCTTAGCCAAGGGCAATTTCAGATGACTCACGTCCCTCAGATTGCCGTTTGTCTTTATCGGTACGTAGCCACAGTAAGCCACTTAACTTATGGTGTCAAGTGAAATCTTACGGCATTTTATATGATTAACCACCGTAAGTTAACGGGCGCTGGTTGGATTCGTGAAGCAGCCTAGGCGTTTCGCCGGCCTTTTATGCCCATTAATTTTCAAAACACACCGCTCTGCAGTCTTCATAAGCTTTTGCCAAATCCTGCTCTTGCAAGATCAGACGCGCTGGATTACTTTTGATGCTACGTATTTCCCTCGGACAGTGAGACCAAGTGGGTGCGCGACTTGGGGTCGCGGTGGGGGCGCACATCAGATTTAGGGAAGTCATGCAGCCACCTGCTTTCGCTCTGAGCGGCGTTCCCAGAAATCCTGGAAGCGTCCGCTGAGCTTGCTGCAGCGCAGGGCGATGATGGCGTTGGCGCCCTTGACGGTCCAGTGCATGCCTGCCCGCTTGAGCCGCGTCCCAACTACGATTTTGCAACCAGACTCCACGACGCCGGTCGAAGTACAGAAGCCTTGTTTTTCGAACTGGGGATACCGCATGCGCCGTCGATTTCTCCACATGTATTGAATACATTCTCGCGCCTCTTTGTGTTGACCGATGTGGCTGCGCAGCGCGTGCACCAAGGATTTCAAGTGACCTTCGTCAAGCTCCTCACAACGTGCATCGATCCATGCCTTACCCTTGGGGCTATCTCCATAAATGACCTTTCCCACTTCGCCGAGATGTTCTTTGGCATGAAAGCGATCGAGAATCTGAGTGGCTTGCGGGAACAGTTCGGTAGCCGTGTTCCAAATCCAGGTCGCGCCATCGCCCAACACCACCTGACGCAGGGCTTCGGTGAAACCGCGGCGGCTGGCCTCGCGCTGTACGCGCGCGGCAAAATCCGACAGGTGGGGGCTGGTATCCGGAGTGGCGGCGCTTTCCATCGCACTCGAATAGCTGATCGATCCTGGATCGCGCACGGGTTTGCCTTCCCTATCTCGCGATTCCGCCGTCCAGACAGTGACCAGCTTGGCTTCGCGGGTTTTGGCCGAGCCGTCGGCTTGCTTGCCCGCGCGGTCTGCGACTTCTTGCGGGCGCATGGGCACCCCGGTGCCATCCAGGCCCAGATACAGGGTGGGGGCCACTTCGCGCATCCTTGCAACGTCCTGGCGTTCATCCACGGCGATCTCCGCCCCCAGCGCTTCGGCGGCCCGTTCCACCTGCTTGACACTGACTTCCACGCCCGCCAATTCGTGCAATAACCCGCTGCTCTCCTCGAAGCTCACCAGCGCTGCCGCGCTGGCAGTCATGCGCAGCACTCCGGGCGTCAGGGAAAACGATTCCAGTTTCAGCGCTCGGTCCCGCGGGCAGAATCCCTGGTGGCATCGGCCACAGTCGTAGTAAGCCCGCTTCAAATGCAGAGGTCCCAACACGCTTTCGAAGGTCTTCCCGTGACGGCCGTGATAGCGGGCCACACCGCCGCAGGGGCAAGGTAATTCCGGTCCAACATAATCGCTGATGTCGGTGTTCAGCCGTTGTTCCAGCGCACGCGCGGCCAAGCGCAAAGCCTGGCACCGCGCCGCCATCTCTAGTGCTTCCAAATCCAAGTCGGCGATCGACGGGCGTGCTAAGAGGTCTTCGATCTCCTGGACGATTTCGTTTTGAAGGTCGGTTTGGAGCCCCCTTTTTCGGCCGCCTCTCGGGAAGCTGCCTGGGGCCGTTCCAGTTGGGCATCCGCCCATCGTTCACAAGCCTCCCGATACTGCTCCACCTGCTCCCGAAACTTATGCCCTTGCTCAATTTGCTTCCGCGCCAGCTCGGCTTGTTCCGGACTTAAATACCGGGACTGGGTTTTGCCGGCCATCGGCCGGGTCAAGCTGTAATAAGGGCCGTGACGTGCTTTGGGATCCTCTTGGCAGGGGCAGCTTGCTTTACCGCATTTCATGGTGCGCTCGGAGACGGACCCCCGGCGCATCGGTTTAGGTTGAGACAAAACTACGGCCAACTCACGTACGGACGAAGGTACTTCAGGAGGAATCTTCATGGATCTATCCTACGGCATATAATGCCGTAGGAACATACAAAAAAAAGAGCGCTTTTAGCCTCACACCATTTTATGTCGTGCGCCCACTTGGGGTTGGAAGATTGCGTGAATGGCGCAATACTGAGTATATATACTAACTCAGTAGTTTCCCAACGTTATGCGAACAAAATCAATTGGTTATCGGAAACGGGTTGAATTTGTTCGCTGATCGTTTGTGCAAGTAGTTGATCAAACGGGATTTTCTCGAACACGGTCAGGCTGAGGATCTGTAGGATTTCATATAGGCTGGCCGAGAGCTGCAGTCGCTTCTTGACGATGGCGACTAGGACGTAGGCAGAGACGGCGATCCAGATTTGTGACCTGACCGCGTTTTCCGAAGTTCCGAAGAAAGCTTTGATTCGCAGATGCTGCTTGATCCATTTGAAGAAGAGCTCCACTTGCCAGCGGCAGCGGTATAGTTCGGTGATCGTAAATGCTGGCAAGACAAAGTTGTTGGTCAGAAAAATGAGGGTCTTGGCGGTTTCAGGATCCTTGAAGCGGATGCGGCGCAGCGGTGCCTCGAAACCTTGATGCGAATAGAAGCCAGTAAGGACGACACTCTGGTCGCAGATCAGCCCGGTCTTGCGATCGACTGGATGCGAGTAGCGCCGTTGGACCCGGAGGTTCGACTTGCCACGGGTCACGAAGAAGCTGCCGGCCTCGTGGAAGCGATAGAGGCGCTCGAAGTCGAGGAAGCCACGATCCATGATGTAGAAAGCGCCCGGCTCGGGCAGCAGTTGGTCGAGGATGTTGACCTCGTGCACCTTGCCATCACTAATGTGAATGAAGGTAGGGATGTTGCCGCGCAGATCAAGCAGCGTACGCAGCTTGATGGCTGCCTTGGCCGTGCGGAACACAGCCCACGGAAATACCGACAGACACAGATCGATCGTCGTGGTGTCGAGCGCGTAGACGGTTTCTTGCAGATCGACGCCGAAGGACTCCTGCGCATACAACGGCCGGGCGATGCCGATCAGGCTCTGGGCAAAATCGGCATAGATGCGCCAGTCGCGCACAGCCTTGGCATGGGCCAGCGTATTGCGAGCCACCGCGGAACGAATCCCAAGATGATAGAGCTTGGAACTTTGCGCGCGCAGGCATACTTCGATGTCTCGAAGGCTCTCCCGAAAAGTCAACTGTGCAAACGCCATGCACAGGAATTGATCCAGGCACGAGAAGGACTGCACTTTGAACGCGCCCCGATAGCGGGTGACGCAACGGCGGAAGGTAGTCAACGGAAGATGTTGCATCAGCTGTGCAAACACCAGCTTGCCTCGGTTCATCGATGGCCCCCACGGAGTTATGCTTCGCAGGGTGGCAGAATCGGCATTCGCCGTTCAAATCGAGACCAAGAGAATTCGCTGCTTATGCGCTTCTCATCAATAATTTACGGAAGGCAAGAGGCAAAACGTTGGGACACTACTGATACTAACTCAGTATTTGAGCTGTTTTATGCCAGAGACCTTGAATTCTTTGGAAGTCCAACGATCCAAGACTCTGCCAGCAATTCCTAAGTTTGGGTGATTTGCGCCCCGGTTCCATCTCTGCCGTTGTTCATCGTTGCGGTAAGTCCTACTGCCATTGTGCGAAGCCCAAAGATCCTGGGCACGAACCGCAGATTCGTGTTCTGCGCAAGGTGCATGGCAAGTCCGTAGCGGAGACCCTTTCCAGCCCGACGGCATTCCGCAAAGCGCAGGGAGAGGTTTCCGAATTCCACCGCTTTCAGGAGCTCAGTGCCGAGCTCGTCACCATCAACGAAAAGATCTGCCGCCTGCGACCCCTGGAGCAGGAGCCCGGGGGCTGGACAGCGGAGGAAAAAAACGGCTGCTGCGATCCATCGGGAAGTCGCGCGGGAAATAGACGCGCTGCTGCGAGTGATCACTGCTGTCCGGTTAAAACTCGAACAAAATCAGCTGGTTAGCGTCTCCCCCTAACTCGTTATGGGAGTCGATCGCTTCCAAGGCCTGTAAAATGGGCATTTTCTCGAAAAGGGTGAGACTCAAAATCTGTAGAATTTGGTAAAAGCTCACTTCCAGTCGCAGACGCTTCCGGACGATCGCAACCAGTACGTAAATGGAGACCGCGATCCAAATCTGGGTCTTCACGGCGTTCTCGCTGGTGCCATAGAACGACTTGATGCGGAGGTGCTGTTTTATAAATTTGAAAAAAAGTTCCACCATCCAGCGTGACTTGTAGATTTTCGCAATCGTAAGGGCGGGAAGAAAGAAGTTATTGGTCAGGAACTTCAGCCGCTTTTGATTCTGGAGATCGAAGTACGTGACACGTCGTAGTGCATCCGGATACACCTTGGCCGATTCGCTGGCCGTAAGGATGACGGTGTGATCAGAGCGCACCCCGCTGCTCCGGTCCACGGGATGAGAGTAGCGTCGCTGGAGCAAAATGTTTTCTTTGCTGCGCACGACAAAGAATGCGGAACACAGAGTGAACAGGTGAAGGCGTTCAAAATCGACATAGCCGCGATCCATCACGTAGTACGAACCCGCCTCGGGAATGATCTGGTCGAGAATATTGACGTCGTGCATTTTTCCTTCTGTAATGCGGATAAACGTAGGGATGCTGCCATGCAGGTCCAGTAGGGTATGCATCTTGACCGCCGCTTTGTGCCGGCGAAACCGGGCCCAGGGAAACAGTGACAGACACAGATCAATGGTGGTGGAATCCAAGGCATACAGGTTCTCATTCAACTCCACGCTCAGGGGATCGTCGGCATACAAGGGGCGCGCGATACTGATGAGAACCTGCGCGAAGTCGGCATAGATTCGCCAGTCGCGCGACTCGTTGGCATCGGCGAGAGTCGCGCGGGACACCTTACCGCGGAAGCCCATGTGATACAGCTTGCTCTGCATGGAGCGTAGGCAAGCTTCGATATCGCGGAGACTTTCCCTGTAAGTTAATTGTGCGAAACCCATGGCGAGAAGCTGATCCCAACAAGAGAAGCTCTTCAAGTAATAATCGCCACGATAACGAGCTACGCACTTTTGAAACTCTTTGGGAGGCAGATGCTCGATCAATTGGGAAAAGACAGTTTGGCCAAGGTTCATGGTCCATTGTCGCTCCCCGACGAAATGCCTCAAAAATGGTCATTTTCCATCCAATCAAATTCAAATCGTTCCCGACTCCAATTGCTGTAAGCTCTTCATGGACAATGGATTGCCGGCGGGAGCCAACTTTTCCCCGGACACCAGTGGCGAGTGATATTCACCGCACGTCACAAGACTGGCGTAATAGACCTGGAAGCGGTGGAGATGGCCTTACGAGCAGCCCTGCAGCAGGCCGGTGCCGCGGGTCTGAGTCAACTGCTCCGGACAGGAGTCCCCGGCGGAATCGCAAGGACCTTGCTCCTGCGGAGGGCTGGCCGGCTATAAGGGGATGCGCACCAAGCCTCTGCTTGGCGTGCTGGGACGCGCAGAAATGCGGCGCGCTTGTTACTCGTGCTCCCCGCTGTCAGCAAGGGGGATGCCCCACCGACGTGGCGCTGGATGTGAAGAACACCGAACTCTCACCCGGGGGGCGCCGCATGTTGACCCTGGTGGGTAGTGAGTGCTCCTCTTTCGCGCGCGGCCGCGAGCAAGATGAAGCTGTTGGCCGGACTGGAAATCTCTACCAAGGCTGTCGAACGGACTACGGAAAGCATCGGTGTGGATATTGATTTCGATACTCTCATTTGGCCCGATTCGATACTTTGATTTGGCCCCACCCTACTGAAAACCATATACCGTGGACTCTGTTACGCGCTTAACCGCCCCAAGGGAGGACCGCGGGGATAGGAGAGCCAAGGTGGAGCTATTCGAGCAGATCCGACGCGAGTATGAGCATGGTGGTGGAACGATTCGAGGGATCACCAAGAAGTTGGGGATTCATCGGCGGGGACGTTCATTCCGCAGTCCTACGATTGGGGCGAAGAAGCGCAGGTGGACTGGTATGAAGCTTACGCAGATATCTGCGGAGAGCGGGAGCTGGCCTACGTATTTTGCATGCGCAGCATGGCCAGTGGAGGAGCGTTCCAATGCGCCTTCCCGCACGCGAGCCAGCAAGCGTTTCTGGAAGCGCATGAACGAGCGTTTCTCTATTTCGGTGGAGTATTTGCTGTCTTGAGGTATGACAACCTTAAGAGAAGAGTGCGGTGAAGAAGATTTTGCGAGGGCACCAGCGAGGGGAGACCATGCGATTCATGGCTTTCCGATCGCATTGGGGTTTCCAGTCGGAGTTCTGCACCCCGGCGGAAGGCCACGAGAAGGGTGGGGTGGAAGGAGAAGGGGGATACTTTCGCCCGGAACCACATGGTGCCGGTTCCTCAGGTTGCCAGTTGGGAAGCGCTGAACCTTTTCTTGCTGGAAGCATCCCAGATCGATGAACAGCGTTTGCCGACCGCGAGGATGCCCGACTTCTGTTGAAGTTACTGCTGGAAGATCGCTTTCCGCGAATCTGGGTACCGAGTCCGGAGAATCGTGATCTGCGACAACTGCTTTGGCACCGCCATCGGCTGGTGCAGATGCGGACGCGGATCATGAATCAGCTACAAGCGGTGGCGATGAACGAAGGCTATCGCTGGAAGTAGAAACCGTTCAGCGGAAAGGGGCGAGCCCAGCTAGAGAAACTCTCGTTGGCTTCCTGGGCCAGTCGGCGCCGGAAAGAATTATTGGAACTGCTGGACCAGCTGGATCCCAAGATTGCGGAGTTAACGGCAGCGGTCGAGCAAGAAGCCCATAAACAGCCCGAGGTGCTGCTGTTGATGACGCATCCTGGGGTGGGGCCCATCACGGGGCTGGTCTACGTTCTGGTCATTGGGACGCCAGAGCGGTTTCCTTGCGGCAAGCAGATCGGCAGCTACACCGGGCGGATTTCCAGTGAGGACCCCAGTGCCG
>Ga0209473_1000453_pt1 | contig 24794 bp, 19 predicted proteins | sample GraSoiAngelo_133_FD_185890 | JGI IMG/M metagenome (GOLD analysis project Ga0209473, IMG submission 185890) | Grasslands soil microbial communities from the Angelo Coastal Reserve, California, USA - 14_0929_05_20cm (SPAdes) (version 2) | ecosystem: Environmental > Terrestrial > Soil > Grasslands ...
GCCGGTCGATCCGCCGGCGGTTCGCGTTACGTCCCAGGGATTGTTCGTCGTTCCATAGACGGGGTTATAGCTTTGCCAGTCTCCGAGCAAGACCGGGACGTTTGTCTTGCCGATGGTGATTGCGCCTGCCGATTCCAAACGCTCGACCGCGGTGGCGGTTCGCGGACTCCTTCCGTCCTTCAGCGCCGGCAGTCCCCAGGTATTCGGGGATCCCCGATAGGCGAACGACTCCTTGATCGTCACAGGCACGCCGTGGAGCGCACCGACGGCGTGTCCTTTCGCGAGCGCGTCATCGGCCCGCCTTGCGCGGGTCTTCGCCTCTTCGCGAGATTCCCAGACGATGGCGTTGAGCGTTGGATTGATGCGATCGATCCGCTGAAACGTCAGCTCGAGCAGTTCGGCCGCGGAAATCTGCTTCGTGCGAACCGCGAGCGCCAGCCGATCGGCCGTCGCGAAAGTCGAGACGAGACTGTCCAATTATTCGATCCGGACGAGGCCGCGGCGCATGGCGACCTTGATCGCCTCGGTGCGGCTGGTGACGCCGAGCTTCTCGAAGAGATGTCCGAGGTGCGTCTTGACCGTGCGCTCGCTGATCGAGAGCTCGGTGGCGATTTCCTTGTTCGCTCTGCCGTCGGCCATCAGCTTCAACGTCGCCATCTCTCTCGGCGTGAGCTGCACGCGCGTGACGCCTTCTGCGAGCTTTGCCGCCGCCGACGGCGCGAGATAGGTCTTGCCGGCGAGGACATCGTGAATGCAGTTGATGAGATCGTCGGCGGAGATGTCCTTCAGCACGTACGCCTTGGCGCCCGCCTTGAGGGCGCGCGCGATCTCGTGGTCGGTGTCGTAGGTCGTCAGCACGATGACGCGCGCGCGCGGATCGCGCTCGCGGATCTGGCGCACCGCCTCGACGCCTTCCATGACCGGCATGCGCAGATCGAGCAGCGTCACGTCGGGGTGATAGCGCTCGTACGCGGCGACGGCTTCGACGCCGTTGCCGGCTTCGGCAACGACCTGCAGATCGGGTTCCTGATTGATGATGTTCGCGACGCCGGTGCGAAGCAGCGCGTGATCGTCGACGACGAGCACGCTCGCCTTGCCGGCGGCGATCGAAACGCCCGCATCAGCCAGCAACATGGACCTGCGTCGGAAGAGACGATGGTTCCCAGGCCAGGACGACTTCGGTGCCGCCGCGCGGGGCGGTGACGATCGTCAGCGACGCGCCGATCCGTTCAGCGCGCTCCTGCATGCTCGTCATGCCGAAGCCGGCGGAGCTCCGGTCGCGCGCGAACCCCCGCCCGTCGTCGGCCACCGACAGCCGGAGGCCGATCGAGCGCACCGTCGACGCGCGGACGCTGATGCGGCGGGCGCGCGCGTGGCGCACGGCGTTGGTCAGCGCTTCCTGCGCGATGCCGACGATTTCGCGCTCGACCGAGTCGCCGACGCGCGGGAGCGCTTCGAGGTTGATGTCGATCGGCACGCTGGTGGTCAGCTGCGCGAGATCGGCGATGCGCTTGAGCGACGTCGAGATTTCCTCGCCGTCGCCGACGTTCGGGCGCAGCGTGCCCACCGATCGCCGCGCTTCGATCATGTGCGTGCGCGCGAGGTCGACGGCCGTCTCGAGCTTCTGCGCGAACGGCAGCGAAGGCGTGCCGATCTCCCGCTGCGCCGCCTGCAGCTGCATCAGGATCGCGCCAAACCCCTGCGCGAGATTGTCGTGGATGTCGCGCGCCAGGCGGTTGCGTTCTTCGAGAATCGCCTTGCGCCGTTCCTCGAGGCGGCTCCGCTCGACCAGCCGGTTGTGATGCAGCGCGAGCGCAGCCTGCCGGGCGATCGCCTCGATCAATTCGATGCGCCACCACTGGGCGTCCTTGCACGGCGGAATGCCGCGGCTCGACAGCTTGATCCAGCCGAGCGTGCGAGTGCCGAGCAGGAGCGGCGCGATCACCATCCCGTGGATGCCGCCCTTGCGATGAAACTCGCGGACGGCATCCGGCAGTCGAGCGTCGTCGCACTCGTACTCGATCGTCTCGGTCCAGCCCGGCGCGTAGCCGAGCAGATGTTTGCCGAGACTCTCGTGCGGAAACGCGAGCCCGTCGAGACCGCCGTGACGCCGCAGATAGAGACGGTCCGCGACGTACGCCATCCACAAATCGCACCGCTTCTCGTCGTCGTCCATCAGCCAGACGCCGCAGACATGGCTATCGCTTTCCTCGACCATGGTCCGCGTCAGACCGCCGAAGAAGCTCTCGATGTCCGGTTCGCGCACGAGGAGATCGAGCGCCAGCTGAACTACTTCAGTCTGCATCTTCGCGAGGCACTCAGCGCGGCGATACGCGTCGTGCTCGCGAACGAGGGCGGCGCGTAACACGTCTGAATCGTTCGATGAGAGCTCTTGCGGCGGGACGTCCTTCGGTCCGCACGACGGCGTTTCCGGTTCCACGGTCCCATTATCGAGCAGTTCGACCGCGGACGCATCGTCCAAAAGTCGTAGACGCGCGTCGCCAGTACGTCCATCGTCCGCATCGCGCGCACGCCCGAGCGATCGATCCGGCACCTGCCTGATTGCGCGCGCGTCATACGAGGAACGAAAGTGAGGGTCGCCCTTGTCGATTTCCGCGAGTGCCGTTCGTCAATCCTTCAGAGGCATCGAGCGGAAAGATAACAACGGTGTAAAGAGGAGCGCATGGCGAAACGGATGATAGTGATGTTGGCCGTGACGGCGATGTTCGTCGCGGCCCTCGGGTTCGTGAAGTTCAGACAGATTCAAACCGCCATCGGGCAGGCGGCGGCGTTTCAACCGCCGCCCGAAGCGGTGACGACGATCGTTGCGGCGCAGGAGCAGTGGCCGTCGACGTTGAGTGCGATCGGCACCATCGCGGCGGTGCAGGGCGTGACGGTGAGCGCGGATCTGCCCGGAACCGTCGACAGGATCGGCTTCGATTCAGGCAGGTCGGTTCGCGAAGGCGAGGTGCTCGCGCTGCTCGACACGCGTCAGGAACAGGCGCAGCTGGCGGCGGCCGAAGCCCAGCGCGAGCTCGCGCGCCTGAATTTCGAGCGGATGCAGGGGCTGCTCGACGAGCGGGTGATCTCACGCGCGGAGTTCGATCGCGCGACCGCGGACTCCCGTCAGAGCGACGCCCGCGTCGGCGAGATCCGCGCGACGATCGAGCGCAAGACCATTCGCGCGCCGTTCTCGGGACTGCTCGGCATCCGCCGCGTCAATCTCGGACAGTACCTGTCGGGCGGCGACGCGCTCGTGACGCTGCAGTCGCTCAATCCGATCTACGTCAACTTCGGCGTGCCGCAGCAGGCGATGACCGAGGTGCGGGCGGGCAGGAGCGTCCACGTCACGGCCGGAGACGTCGCCGGCGCCGGATTCACCGGGCGCATCACGGCGATCGATTCCGTCGTCGACGAGTCGACCCGCAACGTGCAGGCCCAGGCGACGCTCGCGAATCCGGACGGCAAGCTGCGGCCGGGGATGTTCGTGCAGACGGAAGTCACGCTGGCCGCGGCCAGTACGGTGATTTCGCTGCCTGCGTCGGCGATCAGCTACGCGCCGTACGGCGACTCGGTCTTCGTGGTCGCCGATCTGAAGGATCAGGGCGGCAAATCGTATCGAGGGGTGCGCCAGCAGTTCGTGAAAGTCGGCCCCTCGCGCGGCGATCAGATTTCGGTCGTGTCGGGCCTGAAGGCGGGCGACGAAGTCGTCACCTCCGGCGTCTTCAAGCTGCGCAACGGCGCGGCGGTCCTCGTCAACAACAAAATCCGGCCGGCCAACAGCCCGAAGCCGAGACCTGAGAACAGCTGATGAAGCTCACCGATATTTTCGTCAAGCGGCCGGTCCTCGCGATCGTCGTCAATCTCGTCATCCTCATCGCGGGACTGCAGTCGATCCGCTCGCTCAGCGTACGGCAGTACCCGCGCAGCGACATCGCCGTCGTCACGGTCTCGACGGTGTACGTCGGTGCGAACGCCGATCTCGTGCGCGGATTCATCACGACGCCGCTCGAGCGCGTGATCGCCAGCGCCGACGGCATCGACTACATGGAATCGTCGAGCGCGCAGGCGCTCAGCACGATCACCGTCCACCTGAAGCTGAATTACGACACCAATGCCGCGCTCACGCAGATCCAGGCGAAGGTCGCGCAGGTGCGCAACGATCTGCCGCCGGAGGCCGAGGCGCCGATCATCGATCTCCAGACGGCCGACAACCAGTTCGCGTCGATCTATCTCGGCTTCTCGTCCGACGATCTCGATCCGAATCAGATTACCGACTATCTGACGCGCGTCGTCCAGCCGAAGCTGAGCGCGATCAGCGGCGTCCAGCGCGCCGACATTCTCGGCGCGCGCACGTTCGCCATGCGGATCTGGCTGAAACCGGACCGGATGGCGGCGCTCGGCATCGCGCCCTCGGCGGTCCGCGACGCGCTGGCGCGGAACAACTATCTCTCGGCGCTCGGGCGGACGAAGGGATCGATGGTGTCGGTGAATCTCGTGGCCAACACCGACCTGCGGACCGCCGAGGAATTCCGCCAGCTCGTCGTCAAGGAGCAGGACGGCGTGATCGTGCGGCTCGGCGAAATCGCCGACGTCGTCCTCGGCGCCGAGAACTACGAACAGGACGTGCGGTTCAACGGCCAGTCCGCCACGTTCATGGGCGTGTGGGTGCTGCCTGCGGCCAACACCCTTGAAGTGATCGGCCAGGTGCGGGAGGCGATTCCGCAGATCCGGGCGCAGCTGCCGGCGGGCATGAAGGTCGGTGTTCCGTACGACTCCACCGAGTACATCAAGGATGCGATCAACGAAGTGCTCAGGACGCTGACCGAGACGCTGCTCATCGTCATCGTTGTCATCTTCCTGTTCCTCGGCTCGTTCCGATCGGTGCTCATTCCGGTCGTCGCGATTCCGGTGTCGCTCGTCGGCGCGGTGTTCCTGATGCTGGTCGCCGGGTTCACCGTGAACCTGCTGACGCTCCTCGCCATCGTGCTCTCCGTCGGTCTCGTCGTCGACGACGCGATCGTGATGGTGGAGAACGTCGAGCGTCACTTGCACCAGGGCAAGCGGCCCGTGCAGGCGGCCATCGACGCAGCACGCGAGCTCGTCGGGCCGATCATCGCGATGACGATCACGCTGGCCGCCGTGTACACGCCGGTTGCGATCCAGGGTGGATTGACCGGATCGCTGTTCCGTGAGTTCGCGCTGACGCTTGCGGGGGCCGTCCTCGTCTCTGGCGTGGTCGCGCTGACGCTGTCGCCCATGATGGGGGCGAAGTTACTGCGTACCGGCGATACGGAACGCGGCTTCGCCGGCTGGATCAACCGCCGGTTCGACAGCGTGCGGCGCGGCTACACACGATCGCTGACGGCGACGCTTCGTTACCGCCCCGTCGTGCTCGCCGTCTGGATCATCGTCGCGCTCCTCATCGTGCCGTTCTACCTGTTCTCCCAGCAGGAGCTCGCTCCATACGAGGATCAGGGCTTCTTCTTCGGATTCGTGCAGGCGTCGGCGAACTCGACGCTCGATCAAACGAAGCTGTTCGCCGATCAGATTCACGACGTGTATCGATCGTTTCCCGAGAGCGGCAGCATCTTCCAGATCACGTTTCCCAACGGCGGCTTCGGCGGGATGACGACGAAGCCGTGGAGTCAGCGGACCAAGACGACGCGGCAGCTGCTGATGGAGTCGATGGCCCCACTGTCGAAGATCGCCGGCGTGCGCGTCGTTCCGCAGGCGCCGCCGCCGTTGCCAGGCGGCGGCAGCTTCCCGGTCGATCTCGTGATCGCGTCGGCAGCCGAGCCGGAGCGACTGAGCGAGTTGGCAGATCAGCTCGTGAAGAAGGCGTTTGCGAGCGGTCTCTTCATCTTCGCCGACGCGGATCTCAAGTTCGATCAGCCGCAGGTCGAGATCGTCTTCGACCGCGACAAGCTTCGGTCGCAGGGGGTCGATCTCAGTCAGGCCGGCCGCGATCTGTCGGCGCTGCTCGGCGCAAACTACGTCAATCGATTCAGCATCCAGGGACGCAGCTACAAGGTCATCCCACAGGTGGCGCGGGTCGAACGTCTGACGCCGGATCAGTTGTCGCAGATCTACGTCACCGGCTCCCAGGACAAGCTCGTGCCGTTGTCGACGTTCGCGACGCTGCGGACGACCACCGAGCCGCGCGAGCTGAAGAAGTTTCAGCAGCTGAACGCGGTCCGCATCCAGGGCGTCATCCCGCCGCCGGTGCCGCTCGACAAAGCGCTCACGTTCCTGGAAACGGAGGCGAAGTCGATCCTGCCGCAGGGATTCAACATCGACTACGCCGGCGAATCGCGGCAGCTCAGGACTGAAGGGAGCAAGTTCCTCGGCACGTTCCTGCTCTCGGCGGTGCTGATCTATCTCGTGCTCGCGGCGCAGTTCGAGAGCTTCCGCGATCCGTTCATCATCCTCGCCGGCTCGGTGCCTCTCGCAGTGTCCGGCGCGCTGATGTTCTCGTTCCTCGGGCTGACGACGCTCAACATCTACAGTCAGGTCGGGTTGATTACGCTCGTCGGCCTGGTGTCGAAGAACGGCATCCTCATCGTGCAGTTTGCGAATCAGCTGCAGGAGTCGGGGAAGGACAAGCTCGCGGCGGTCATCGAGGCAGCCGCGACGCGGTTGCGGCCGATTCTGATGACGACGGCCGCGACGGTCGTCGGTCATTTTCCGCTCGTGCTCGCGACCGGTCCGGGCGCCGGCGCGCGCAACAGCATCGGCATCATGCTCGTGACCGGCATGGTCATCGGCACCGTGTTCACGTTGTTCGTCGTGCCCTCGATTTACGTGCTCGTCGCGCGGACGCATACCGCGGTCATTCGCGAGACGGAGCGAGCGGTTCGAGTTCCAGAGTTCGCGGAGGCGTCATGATCAAACGTGCAACCATCGTTGCGGTCGCGGCCGTGCTCATGACCGCCAGTCCGCTTCGGAGTCAGACTGCCGGTCCGACTCCGACTCTAACACCGAGTCCGGCACCGACTCCGATCCCGACTCTGACACCAAGTCCGGCGCCCGCTCTGACCCTCACGCTCGAGGACGCTGTTCGGCGGGCGATCGACCACAACCCGGAACTCTCGATCGTCCGGCTCGGCACCGAGGTCGAGGCCGCGCAGGTCGGCGCGAGCGAGAGCGCCTACGCGCCGGTATTCTCGACGACGCTGGGCCGATCGAGCACCGTCACGCCGCCGTCGAATTTCCTGCTCGGCACGAGCGGCGTCGATACGCGCGATTGGTTTTCGTCGACCGGTGTCCGCCAGCGCGTGCCGTGGGGATCGGGAACCTGGAGCGTCTCGTGGGATGCCGCTCGAACGACGAGCAACAGCCCGCTGAACAGCTTCGATCCGAGCGTCCAGTCGGGCGTTCAGTTCGCGTTCTCCCAGCCGCTGCTGCGCGATCGGAAGATCGATGCCGCACGTCAGCAGATCGTCATCGCGAAGCGGAACCAGGAAAGCTCCGAATTCCGCTTTCGCGAATCGGTCGTCCAGACGGTGGCGTCGGTCAAGCAGGCGTATTGGACGTTGAAGGCGCTGCGGGCCAACGTCACGCTGCAGGAGAGCTCGCTCGATCTGGCGCAGAAGCTCGCCAAGGAGAACGAGGTCCGTGTTCGCGTCGGCCAGGCGCCGCCGCTCGATCTGGTGCAGGTCGAGGCCGAGGTCGCCGATCGACGCGAAGGCCTGATTCGCGCCCGCGCCGCCGCAGAGGACGGCGAAGATCGTCTGCGCCGTCTGATCATGGACCCGCACGACGCCTCCTTCTGGCAGGTCCGCATCGATCCGGCCGACGAGCCGGCCGGTCGCGATCCGCTTCCCGATCTCGACGCCATCGTGGCAAAGGCGATCGACGGACGCTATGACGTGGCGCGCGCGCGAAACGAGGTGGCGAACGCGGCCACGAGCGTCGAGTATTTCGGAAACCAGAAACTGCCCGACGTTCGACTCGAGACGTCGTATCGCGGCAGCGGGCTCGGCGGATCGCAGCTGCTGCGCACCGGCGTGTTCCCGGGTGTCATCACGGGGCGCGCCGACTCCGGGTTTGGCGACGTGCTCGGCCAGGTCTTCGGACGCGATTACCCGACGTGGAGCTTCGGCCTTACCGTGAGCTATCCGCTCGGGCACAGCTACGAAGAGCTGAGCGCGGTGCGCGCTGGCGTCGAGCGGCGGCAGGCAGCCGCGCGCGTCGCGAGCCTGCAGCTCGACGTCGCCGCGGCGCTGCGGCAGGCGGCGCGTCAGATTCGCAGCACGGCCGAGCGCGAGGATGCGGCGCGCGCCGGCGCTGCGCTGGCCGCCGAGCGATCGCGCGACGAGCAGCGGCGGTACGAAGCGGGACTTTCGACGAGCTTTCTCGTCACGCAGGCGCAGCGCGATCTGCTGCAGGCACAGGTCAGCCTGCTGCAGGCGACGCTCGAATATCAATCGTCGCTCGTCAACTTCGAGGCGCTTCAGCTCGCGCCTCCGCTGACGGCCGGTGAGTCGATCGCACTCCAGGGATCGAACGTGATGCCGCTGCCGACGCCCGCACCGCGCGGCCTCTTTCGGCCGGGCGCCGGCACTGGATTCTGACCGTGCCGACCGCTGACTGCACTGCCGCCATCGACAACTCCGTAGAGCTGCTGCGGACAATCGCCGCCGTGCTCGACATCCGGGACGTGTTTCCACAGGTATCCGAGATCGCGAACAAGGTGCTCGCGCACGATCTGCTGACGATGATGTTCCACGATCGCGGCGGGCAGATTCTGATCGAGGCAGCGTCGACCGACGAGTTCAAGGGGCTGACCCGCTTCATCAAAGCGGACGACTCGCAGCCCGACGAAGGATTCGTCATCATCGACGACTTCACGACGGCGACGCTGCCGATCGTCGAGCCGGTCGATCTGCGCGAGCGCATCGTGGCGGCCGGATTCCGATCGCTTCTGGTCGTGCTGACGCGCGCGCGCCACCAGGACATGGGGCTCGCGTTCTGGTCGAAGCACACCAGCGCGTTCTCGCGAGACGACGTGCCGGTCGCCCGGCGGATCGCGGATCACGTGGCGCTGGCCGTGTCGCACGAGCAGCTGGCCGAGGCGGCGCGTCAGGTTGCCGACGCGCAGGCGCGTGCCGAGCGGCTCGAGGCGCGCGTGCAATCGCTGACGCAGGAGCTCCACGCCAGAGCCGAGCACGCGCGCGTCGTCGGGCGGTCGGCGCAGTGGCACGACGTCCTGAAGCGCGCGACCCAGGTCGCCGAGACCGAGACGACGGTTCTGCTCAGCGGCGAATCCGGAACCGGCAAGGAAGTCGTCGCGCGATTCATTCATCGCGCGTCGCCGCGAAGGGGCGGTCCCTTCGTCGCGTTGAATTGCGCGGCGCTTCCCGAACAGCTCCTCGAGTCGGAGTTGTTCGGCTACGAACGAGGCGCGTTCACCGGCGCCCAGCAGGCCAAGCCGGGACAGATCGAGCTCGCGATGGGCGGCGTGCTGTTCCTCGACGAGGTCAGCGAGATGAGCCCGTCGGCGCAGGCGAAGTTCCTGCGCGTGCTGCAGGAGCGCGAGTTCCAGCGCCTGGGCGGCGTCCGGCTGCAGAAAGCGAACGTCCGCGTGATTGCCGCGACGAACCGCGATCTGCAGAAGGCGGTCGAGCGCGGCGACTTTCGCGAGGATCTCTATTACCGGCTGCAGGTGTTCGACATCCGCATCGCGCCGCTGCGCGAACGTCCTGCCGACATCCTCGACCTGAGCGAAGCGTTCCTCGACGAGATCGGCCGATCGTTCGGCCGGCCGCCGGCGGGCCTCACGCGCGACGCGCGCGAAGCGCTGCTGCGGCACCACTGGCCCGGCAACGTGCGTGAGCTGCGCAACGCGCTCGAGCGCGCGGCGATTCTGTGCGAGGGCGGGCTGATCAGCGCGGCACACTTGTCGCTGCAGCCGCGGCGGCAACCGCCGCCGGCGGCGACCACGACGAACCTGCCCCTCGTCGAGCGCGACACGATCGAACAGGTGATGCGCGACTGCGGCTGGAACAAATCAAAAGCGGCGAAACGTCTCGGACTGTCGCGGACGCAGCTCTACGTGCGGCTGCGCAGGTACGAGCTGGAACAACCCGCGGCGAATTGACACGACGAATCCGCCGCGCCGCGCGAAGCACATCAGGCGTGTCGAAGACTGCACCGCTGCAGCCGCGGATGGATCCGCCGCGCCATCGACGGCCAGGCCCCTGGATCGCTCCGGACCAACGCATCGATTTCGTCCGCGGTCAGCTCGTAGCCCTGGTCGCGCAGATCCACCAGCGTCTCGCGCGGCCGCTCGACGAATCGGAGCCGCAGGTCTTCGTCGGTGAGCAGCCGGCCCATCACGAGTTGAACCGTTTTCTGAGACATGTTGCAGTCATTCGCAAGCTGCGCGCCAGCGTCCGCATGGCAGACCAGACGGAAAACCGGATCCCGGCGATCGAGTGACTGCGTAGCGCTGCGCACCATGCGCACCGATGCGCACACGCCTGGTGCGCCCCTTCGATCGCGATGCCAGACAAAAGTCACGGAACTCCCTGAATCGTCGATCGATCCTCGATCACGCCGCTGGCGCGGCGCTGTGGATCGTCATTTGCCGTTGCAGGTGACGGCCATGCCAGCCACCACCTACACGCCCACACGTCCCGCGACTTGGACCGACGCGTCGAGCCTGCCGCTGACGTTCGCGTGGACCCGCACGAAGATCGTGGTGCTCGCCATCGCGACGACGCTCGCGTTCACCTTCAGGGTGAGCGGACTGTCGACGTACGGCTTCAGCGAAGACGAGCTCAACAAAGTCACGGCCATCGAACAGTACCGGGCCGGCCATTTCAGCGCCAACGCCGAGCATCCGATGCTGATGAAGCTCGCGATGTGGGGCAGCGTCGACCTCGCCGCGGCGTGGAATCGCGTCGCGCCAGAGCCTCGCGCGATGTCGCTCGAGACGGCGCTGCGGCTGCCGAACGCGATCGCCGGCGCCGCAACGACGGTCGGGTTGTTCGGCGTCGCCGATCTGCTGTTCGGCGACGCGGTCGCTGCCGTCGTGTCGGCGCTCTGGGCATTCGACGTCAACGCGATCGCCATCAATCGCATCGGCAAGGAAGACACGCTCCTCCTGTTCTTCTTCGTGCTCGCCGTGTTCTGCTACGAGCGCGCGAAACGCGCCGGCGTCACCGACGTCGTGGCGGCGCAGCGGTGGTACACGGCGAGCGGCGCAGCGTTCGGTCTGATGCTCGCGTCGAAGTACATGCCGCACTACCTCGGCATCTACGCGCTCTTCAACGTCCTCACCGATCGCGAGCCGGGCGCCAACAAACCGGACCGCCTCCGCCACTACGGTGCGATGGCCGCCGCCTTCGCGATTGCCAACGTGGCGATCGCGTTGCCGGAGACGTGGCGCTATATCGCCGGGTATGTCCGCGGCGACATGCTCGCGCATCACGGCTACTCGTACGCCGGCGCCTTGTACGTGACCGATGTGCCGGTGTCGCCGCTCGGCGTGCCGGTGACGTTCTACGTGCGTCTGCTGGCGACGAAGGTTCCGCTCGTCGTGCTCGCGGCGGTCGTCCCGGGTGCGATCGAAATGGTGCGACGGCGCGACGAGCGCGGCTTCGTGCTGCTGCGCGTGCTGGCGGTGCTTCTGCTGGTGCCGTACTCGCTGATGGCGGCGAAGTTCCTCCGCTATTCGCTGCCGATGTTCGCGACCCTCGATCTCATCGCCGCCGTCGGCCTCGTCTCGGGCATCGGCTGGCTCCTGCGCAAGCAGTGGCTGACCGTTGCCACCAGAGTGACAGTTGCCACGGTTGGCGGCGTGGTGTTCTTCGGAGGACTGGCCGCGGCACAGCAGACCGCGGCGCCGTTTTATTCGCTGTTTCAGAACGCCATCGGCGCGGACGCCGATCCGCGCGCGGCCGCATTCCCCGAACAGACCTACGACTACGGGGTGCGCGAAGCGATTGAAGCGATCGCACCGATCGCCGAGCCGTCGGCGGTCGTGGTCACCGACGCGCCGGCCGTCGCGGCGCACTACCTCTCGAGGAGTGGTCGGCCGGACGTTGCGGTCCATTCGCTGTCCGCGCACGGAATCACCCGCGACGCGCATGAGGCGTGGGTCATCGTGCAGGACGAGCACGCGACCTTCGAGAACCAGCCGACCGTCGATCAACTGCGCGCGCGCGTGCGGCCGTCGATCGAATTCCGCATCGACGAGGCGCTCGCCGCTCAGGTGTTCCGGATTGCGAGGCGATGATGCTGCGGCAACTCGTCGTCAACGCGGACGATCTCGGGCTCACCCTCGGAGTGAACGACGGGATCTTCGACACGCACGATCTGGGCATCCTGACGAGCGCAAGTCTGTTCGCCAACGCGCCGGCCACCGTCGACGCGATTCGACGCGCGCGTTCGCGCCCGTCGCTCGGGATCGGCGTCCACCTGGCACTCGTCGACGGCGTGCCGGCGCTTCCAGCCGCCAGAGTCCCTTCGCTCGTCGGAGCTGACGGACGGTTCCGTCCGTCGTGGAAACCGTTCGTCGTCGACGCGCTGCGCGGACGGATTTCGCCGGCCGACGTCGAGCGCGAGCTGACTGCCCAAATCGAGCGCGTCGTCGGCGCCGGCATCACGCCGACGCATCTCGACGCACACAAGCACGTCCACGGGTATCCGCCCGTGTTCGCGATCGTCGCTCGCCTCGCCGTTCGGTTCCGCATTCCGGTCGTCCGCGTTCCATACGAGCGAGCTGTGGGCCGGCAAGCCTGGCTGAACGCCGCGATGTGGCCGTGGGCCCGACGAAATGTCCGCACCGCGGCGTCGCTGGGACTCCGCACGCCGCATCTCGTCGGGCGTATTCACACGGGCGCGTTCGATTCCGATCGGCTTCGCGAGCTGCTGCGTGCGACGGGGCCGGGCGTCACGGAGCTGATGGTTCATCCCGGGTACCTCGACGAGGCGCTGAAGCGGACGGGCACGCGCCTGCTCGAATCGCGCGCGCAGGAGATCGAGCTGCTCTGCAGCATGAAAACGCGCGCGATCATCGCCGGCGAGCGCATCGAGCTGGTACGCCACGACCTCACCCATCCCGCCAGAAGGAGCTTTCGTCATGTCTCGTAATCGATCCGGCCGGCCGCAGGTGTCTGTCGTCGTGCCGCTCTTCAACGAAGCAGGAACGATCGACGAACTGCACCGTCGTCTGACCTCGGTCCTGTTCCTCATCGGACTCGAGTCGGAAGTCATCTACGTGGACGACGGCAGCAGCGACGGGACGGGAGAAGCGCTGGCCGTGCTCGGCGCGCGCTATTCGCACGTGCGCGTGATTCCGCTCGCGAAGAACTACGGGCAGACCGCCGCGCTCGCCGCCGGCTTCGATGCGGCCGCCGGCGACGTCGTCGTTGCGATGGACGGCGATCTGCAACACGCGCCGGAGGAGATTCCGAAGCTGCTCGCCAAGCTCGACGAAGGCTACGACATCGTGAGCGGCTGGCGCGAGCAGCGCGTGGACAACCTCTGGACGCGCCGCCTGCCGTCGCGGATCGCCAACTGGCTGATGGCGAAGCTCTCGGGCGTGTCGCTGCACGACTTCGGCACGACGTTCAAGGCGTATCGGGCGCCGGTGATCAAGCGCATTCGTCTGTATGGCGATCTGCATCGGTTCATTCCGGCGCTGGCGAGCTGGGCCGGCGCGCGCATCGCCGAAGTGCCGATTGCCAATATCCGGCGGCCGCAGAATCAATCGCACTACGGCCTGTCGCGGACGTGGCGCGTGGCCGCCGATCTGATCACGGTGCGATTCCTGTTGCGGTACGTCACGCGGCCGCTGCACTTCTTCGGGCCGATTGGATTCACGAGCGTCGCTGCAGGCGTGCTCGGCGGCGGGTGGGTGCTCGTGACGAAGATCGTGACGGGTGCGCCCGTGTTTCTCGCGCACGGACCGCTGCTGTTGCTGAGCGCCGTGCTCGTGCAGACGGGCGTCGTGCTCGTCGGCCTTGGCCTGCTCGCCGAGCTCCTCACGCGCATCTACATGGACGGCCGGCACCGTCGCATTTACACCGTCGCGCCGGCGGAGTCGCGTCTGCAGAAGCAGTGGATCGGACCGCGACCGGTACCGGTTCCGGCGCGATCGGGGGTACTGCAGTGAATCGGCGATACACGTTCATCGCCGCCGTTGCACTGGTGCTGGTGACGTCGTCGACTCAGGCCGCAACGACGGTCGATCGCCATCATTACAGCATCACGGCCCGGATTCGTCCGCTCGTCGTGTTCTGGATCACTCGGAGCGACGTGGGAGATGCGGTCGTCACGCGGCGACTCGGGCCCGGAGAAGCGTCGTACTCGCTGCTGATCGGATCGGATCCGGAGCGTGCGCCGCTTCACATCAACCGGTGGGGCTACATCAGAGAAGAGATCCACGGCGCGGAGAGCCGGCTGATCGGATTGATGACCGAGTCCGACGAGGACTCGATCGAACAAGCCGAAGCGAACGTGCGGAGCCAGGCGATCGGTCGCCACCCGTTCAAGGTGATCGAAGCGACTGGCGACGGCGAGCAGGCTCGTTCACGGGTGCGATCGATTGCGGCGCCCGAAGATTACACGTTTCGGCATCTTCCGGTCGTCCTCGATCTCGCCGCGCGTAATCCCGCAGAAGGTCGATCGCGTGTGGTTCGACTGCCGGCGGGCGCACGTCCGGGATTCCTCTCCGCGCTCGCCGACGCGATGCGCGACTCGTCGGGCAGCCCGATCACGTACGCCTACTTCGGCCGTTTGTACGAGCTGCGCCGGACGCGAACCGAACGCATCGGCAGCGTGCGGATCGGTCAGCGGTCGTACGGACCGTCTATCGCGGCCGACTTCGTCACGACGAGCAGCTACGACGGTCAGCGGACGCGCTTCTCGATCACGTACGGAGCCGACGGACCTCTCGCCGAGGTGCCGCTGCGCGTCGTGTATCAGCCGCGCTGGTGGATGCAGGTGGAGTTGACGATCGACGACGCCGCCGCACCGGGCGCGCTGGGCGATGGAGGGCGGCCATGAACCGGACACGTATCCTGCGCCTCGCGATCGGCGTCGCGGCCGCCGCGCTCTTCGCGGAATCGCTGCGCGTGCTCGGCGTGGATCAGGTCGTGGCCGGTGTCGCTCGCGTCGGCTGGGGATTCGCGATCGTCGTGCCGCTCTCCGCCGCGCGTGATGCCGCGCGCGCGCTGGCCTGGACGAAGGCCGTGGATGGTCCAGCCTCATTGCAATTTCTGCCGGCGTTCCGCGCACGGCTCGCCGGCGAAGCGCTGAACACCCTGCTGCCGATCGGCATGCTCGTGGGCGAGCCGGTCAAGGCATTGCACGTCAGCGAACAGATTTCGTTCGCGTCCGCCGCGCGCGCGCTCGTCGTCGAGTTCGCGTTTTACACGGCGTCGCTCGTGCTCCTCTTCGCTGCTGGAGTTGCAGCGTTCGCGTTCGTGAACGGCATCGCGATCGGAATCGCTGCGCTCGTGTCGATCGTGCTGGGCACAGGCGCTGTGGCCGTGGCGATCATGCGACGCCGTTCCTTCGCATCATCACGGCCTTCCGGGCACGTCGCGACGATCGTCGCGTGCGAGATCGCCTACCAGGTACTGTCGGTCGCCGAGCTGTATTACACGCTGCTGCTCATCAGTCCCGTGCGGCCGACACTCGCGTCCGCACTGGTGCTCGAGACAGTGAGCCGCGCCGTTACGATGGTCTTCAAGATGGTGCCGCTGCGCGTCGGCGTCGACGAGGCGAGCTCGTCGTTCGTTGCCGGCCGTCTCCAGCTGGATCCGGCCGTGGGACTGGCGCTCGCGCTCGTGCGGAAACTTCGGTTGCTGTTCTGGAGTGCCGTCGGTCTCGCGCTCTTCGCGCGGCGGCCGGCGCGAGCGGTCAGGCCGGCGTCCGTTCGCGCCGGCGCCGGCCTTTCGGCTCTTACCGCGCTTCTCGTCCTGCTCGCGGCCGGCAGCGCCTCGGCCCAGGACGTGAGCGGCGCGGTCGCGGGATCCGTCTCGATTGCGGGCGCGGACGGCGCGCCGCTCCTCGTGCCCGGCGTGACGCTGACGCTGACATGTCCGGCGCGCGCGGCGAGAGTGGAAGTGTCTGACGATCGCGGCGGCTTCCGCTTCAGCGATGTGGAGACGGCGTCGGGCCCGTGTTCGATCGTCGCCGATCTGCAGGGCTTCAACTCAGCGGCGACCGCCGTGGCGATCAGGTCTGGAGAGACGACGACAGTCGCTCTGCAGCTTCGGCTCGATTCACTTCGCGAAGAAGTGACCGTTCAGGCGCAAGCCGGCGTCGTCGATGAGAACGCGGGCGGCGCGCGCGTCGAGCGAATCACGTCGTCCATCATGCAGACCGCGCCGATTGCCAGCGATCGGTTCCAGGATGCGCTGCCGTTGATTCCCGGTGTCGTTCGCGGTCCGGACGGCCTGTTGAACATCAACGGGACGCGGAGCAATCAGAGCGGTCTGACGTTCAACGATGCCAACGGCACCGATCCGGTCACCGGCGAGGATGCGATCGAGCTGCCGATCGACGCGGTCAGCTCGGTGCAGGTACGCGGCGCCGCCTACGCGCCCGAGTTCGGCTTGTCCTCGGGTGCCGCCACGACCATTGAAACGCAGCGGGCAGGCGACGCCTGGAACGTGACCGTGAACGATCTCGAGCCGCGCCTGCGGCGGCGGGCGGGTGAGTTCAGAGGCATCGAATCGTGGACGCCGCGCGTGACGTTCGGCGGACCGATCGTGAAAGGGAAGGTCAGCCTGCTCGAATCGATGCAGTCCGAGTACAGCCAGACGCGGGTATTCGGTCTTCCGCCGTTCGAGAGCGATACGAAGCTCCAGAGCTTCGAATCGTTCACGCGCGCCGATTGGATGATCGCGAGCACGAACCGGTTCACAGGATCCGCGATGGTGTCGCCGCGAAAGACCACTTACGCCGGCTTGAACACGTTCAATCCGCAACCTGTGACCGCTAACATCAGGAACCACAACGTGCTGGCGGGCGTGTCGGATCAGACGATCGTCGGCGGCAGCGGTGTGTTCGAGACGCGCGTCAGCGTGAAGCAATTCGACTCGACGATTTATCCGAGCCAGGGAAGCGCGCCGATGGTGCTCGCGCCCGATCGAAATTCCGGCAGCTACTTCAACGATCAGAATCGAAGGAGCCGGCGGGCGGAGTGGTTCAACACGTACTCCTTCACGCCGCTCGGACCGCTGCATCTCGTCAAGGTTGGCGCCGGCGTCGGATCCGAGACCGTCGATGGCTTCAGCCGCAGCCGAAATGTCGACATCACGCGCGAAGACGGCACGCTCATCGAGCAGATCGCCTTCGTCGGACGCGGCGCGCTCGACCGGAACAAGATCGCCTTGCGCGGATATGCGCAGGACGCGTGGACGGTCGCGCCGAGGCTGACGGTTCAGTACGGCGCGCGGTACGACTACGAATCGATCGTGGGTGACCTCGACGTGGCGCCGCGGGGATCCTTCACCTTCGCCGCTGCGTCGGACGGACGCACGGTCGTCCGTGGCGGCGCCGGCGTCTTCTACAACGCCGTTCCGCTCAACGTCGCCGCGTTCGATCGGCTGCAGACGCGGCTGGTTTCGCGATTCGCGGAAGACGGCGCGACGCCGGCCGGGCCGACCGTCGCGCTCGTGAACGTCGTCGAATCCGAGCTGCGCGCGCCGCGCAGCGTCAACTGGAACGTCGAAGTCGATCGCGAATGGCTGAAGAACCTGTTCGTGCGTGTCGGCTATCAGCAGCGTGACGAGCGTTTCGAATCGGTCGTCGACGCGACCGAATCCGCGATTCTCCTGCGCACGAACGGTCGCTCGCGATATCGCCAGGCGCAGGTCTCGGCGCGGTACCAATTCCACGACGCCGACCAAATCGTCGCGTCGTACACCCGATCGTCGGCGATCGGCAATCTCAACGACTTCAACAGCTTCTTCGGCAACCTCGAGAACCCGGTGATCCGTCCCGACGAGCGCGGTCCGCTGCCGTGGGACGCGCCCAGTCGCATGCTGGTGTGGGGCAGCTTCACAATGCCGCGCGGGTTCGCGATCTTCCCGGTGATTGACACGCGGACCGGATTCCCGTATTCGAACGTCGACGCCAATCGCAGTTTCGTCGGATCGAGAAACGCAGCCGGTCGCTATCCGACGTTCGTATCCGTCGACGCCCAGATCACGAAGAAGCTGCGCCTGTTCGGCCACAACGCGACGATCGGGCTGAAGGTGTTCAACATCACGGATCATTTCAATCCGCGCGACTATCAGGGCAACCTGGCGAGCGCGGCGTTCGGCGAGTTCGACAACAGCGTCGGGCGGACGTTCCGCGGAAAGTGGATCTTCGAGTTCTAGCACCCGCCGGGTTCGGGGTTCCGGGTTCTCGGTTCGCAGCGACGCATCATTATCTATATACGTCGTGGGGCGCCCAGCTCAGCCATTCGCAGACTGTTACTTCTCGACCCGCTGCGGGATGTCGTCCGCGCGCTGGCTCGCGCGAAACTGGACGATGCGAAAATCGGCGAGCCCGCGCTCGTAGAACGGATCTTCACGGACGATCGCTTCGATTTGCTGTCGGTTCCTGCCTACCGCCAGAATGATTCCACCATCTCGCGGGATCTTCCGGCCGGAGATCAGGAAATTACCGGCAGCGTAATATTTTTTCAGGAAGTCGACGTGCGCCGGCATACTGCGGTCGATTTCGGCGAGAGCGGCTTTGTAGATCAGTTCGATGACGAACATGATGACGCCAGCTTGCATCAGCGACTCGGCGGCGTAAACACCTTCCGTCGCTGAGCGCGATATTCTTACGCGATCACGTGGCCGCTTTCGAGACCGCGCCCGGTTCGGCACATCCGCTCGGTGTCGGTGTCTACCCCGACGGCGTCAACTTCGCGCTCTTCTCCGAAGCCGCAACGGAGGTCGTGCTGTTGCTCTTCGATTCCGCGACCGTGACCGAGCCGCTGCAGATCGTTCGGCTGGATCCCTTCGAGAACAAAACGTTTCATTTCTGGCATGTCTTCGTTCGCGAATGCGGCCCCGGGACGTTCTACGCGTTTCGGATCGACGGCCCGAGCGATCCGTCGGCGGGCCATCGCTTCAACGCGAACAAGGTTCTGATCAGCCCGTACGCACGCGGCATCAGCCGGGCGCTCTGGAACCGCGGAGACGCGATCAGTCCTCGCGACAACATCGCCGCCTCGATGCGCTGCGTCGTCGTCGATTCCGCTGCCTACGACTGGGAGGGCGACCACCCGCTGAAGCGGCCCATCCACGAATCGATCATCTATGAGATGCACGTCGGAGGGCTGACCCGATCGCCGAGCGCGGGCGTCGCCCGTCCGGGCACGTTCGCTGGCGTGATCGAGAAAATTCCCTACCTGCAGGCGCTCGGCGTGACGGCCGTGGAACTGCTGCCGGTTTTCGAATTCGACGACTCCGGCGTCGCGCTCAGTCCAGCAGGCGAAACGCTGCGGAACTACTGGGGCTACAGCACCATCGGGTTCTTCTGTCCGCACTCGGGCTATGCGGTCGACCAGAGCGGCCCTCTCCATCTCAACGAGTTTCGCGATCTCGTGAAGGCGCTGCACAGGGCCGGCATCGAAGTCATCCTCGACGTCGTCTTCAATCACACCGACGAAGGGAACGAGCTCGGGCCGACGCAGTCGTTCCGCGGCATCGACAACCGGACGTTCTATCTGCTCGATCCGCGGAACCCCGCCATCTATCTGAATTACAGCGGCTGCGGCAACACGTTCAACGCGAATCACCCGCTGCCGCAGAAATTCATCGTCGACTGCCTCCGGTTCTGGGTGGAGGAGATGCACGTCGACGGCTTCCGCTTCGACGAAGGGTCGATTCTCGCGCGCGGCGAGGATGGCGCGCCACTGGTGCACCCGCCGGTCATCTGGCAAATCGAGCTCGACGATGCGCTCGCGGACGCGAAGATGATCGCCGAGGCGTGGGACGCGGCCGGCCTGTACCAGGTCGGCCACTTTCCCGGCGATCGCTGGACCGAATGGAACGCCCGGTTTCGAGACGACGTGCGGCGATTCGTGAAGGGCGACGCGGGTCTGACCGCGGCGGTCGCGGCGCGTCTCGGCGGCAGCGCCGACATCTACGAGGCGCGGGGCCAGTCACCGGTCAACAGCATCAATTTCGTGACGGCGCACGACGGCTTCACGCTGAACGATCTCGTGTCGTACAACGAGAAACACAACGAAGCGAACGGCGAGGGCAACCGCGACGGGATCGACGAAAATTTCAGTTGGAACTGCGGCGCAGAAGGTCCCAGCGACGATCCATCGATTCGCGCGCTGCGCACGAGACAGATCAAGAACTTGTTTACGATCCTCCTGCTCTCGCGCGGCGTCCCGATGCTCGTCGGGGGCGACGAGATCCGGCGCACGCAGGGCGGCAACAATAACCCGTACAACCAGGACAACCCGACGGGTTGGTTCGACTGGACGCTGGTGGACACGAACCAGGACTTGCTGCGATTCGTGCGGCGGATGATCGCGTTCCGCACGGCGCATCCCGCCCTCTGGCAGCCGACGTTCTACACCGGCGCGATCTCCGAGGGCGGCATCGCCGATATCGCGTGGCACGGGACGATCCTCGACAGTCCCGGCTTCGACGATCCGCACGGGCGTGCGCTGGCGTGCACGATCGCCGGGCGCCGCGGAACATCCGATCTGCACGTGATGATGAATATGTTCTGGCAGCCGCTCGAATTCGAGCTGCCGGCGGCAAAATGGTGGGTGGCAATCGATACGTTCGCATCCAGTCCAGCCGACATGCCTGAACGCGGAGAACGGATCTTCATCGATCGTGGCAGCCGGATGGTCCAGGCGCGGAGCATCGTCGTATTGGCGGGCAATGATTAAATCTGTGCGAGGTCGCCATGAGTGACGCGAACGAAGTACCGCGCCGGGATCTGTCGAAGGGGATAGCCGCCAACACGCTTGCAGATGGCGGCACGCTGCTCGGACGTGTCGCCGACGATGACGTGTTGCTGGTGCGCTCGGGAACGGAACTGTTCGCCGTTGGCGCGCACTGCACCCATTATCACGGACCTCTGGCCGACGGGCTCGTGGTGGGCGACACCGTGCGGTGTCCGTGGCACCACGCCTGTTTCAGTCTGCGCACCGGCGACGCGGTGCGCGCGCCGGCGTTGGATTCGATCGCCTGCTGGCGCGTGGATCGTCAGGGCGACATGGTCTACGTGCGCGAGAAGTTGCCCGAGGCGCAGCGTGCGCCGGCCGCTCCCGCTGCCGCTCGTCAGACGCCGCCATCGGTGATCATTGTCGGCGGCGGGGCCGCGGGACTTGCGGCCGCCGACATGTTGAGGCGCGAGGCCTACGAAGGGCCGGTGGCGATGATCAGCGCTGACGAAGCGCCGCCGGTCGACCGTCCGAATCTGTCGAAGGACTATCTGGCCGGTCAGGCGCAGGAGGACTGGATTCCCTTGCGGTCGCCGGAGTTCTACACCGAACGGCGCATCGAGCTGCTGCTCGGATCCCGCGTGTCGGCGATCGATCCTCCGGCACGAACCGTTACGCTCGGCGACGGATCGAAGCGCGCCTTCGGAGCGCTCCTGATCGCGACCGGCGCTGACCCGGTGCGGCTGCCGATTCCCGGCGCGGACGGCGCCAACGTGCATTACCTCCGTTCATTCGCCGACAGCCGCGCGCTGGTGGCCAAAGCGGGGACGGCCAGGCACGTCGTCGTTGTCGGCGCGAGCTTCATCGGGCTCGAGGTCGCGGCGTCGCTGCGAACCCGCGGGATTGCCGTCGACGCGGTTGCGCCGGAAGCGACGCCGATGGAGCGCGTCATGGGTGCCGAGGTCGGCCGGTTCATTCAATCGCTGCACGAAGAAAAGGGAGTGGTCTTCCACCTCGGGCAGACGGTGAGGCGCGTCGATGGCCGAACCGTCACCCTCAGCAGCGGCGCCGCGCTGGACGCCGACTTCGTGGTGATGGGCGTCGGCGTGAGCCCCGTCATCGATCTCGCCGAGAAGGCGGGTCTCGCGGTGGATCGCGGCATCAGCGTCAACGAATTCCTCGAGACGAGCGCGCCCGGGATATTCGCCGCTGGCGACATCGCGCGATGGCCGGACCCGCACAGCGGCGATCGGATTCGCGTCGAACACTGGGTCGTGGCCGAGCGTCAAGGTCAGGTTGCCGCTCGCAACATCCTCGGCGTCCGCGAGCGATTCGACACTGTTCCGTTCTTCTGGAGCCAGCACTACGACGTCACGATCAACTACGTCGGCCACGCGGAACATTGGGACGCCGTTCGCGTCGACGGAAGTCTCGATTCTCGCGACTGCGCGGTCACCTACTCGCGCGCCGGGCGAAGGCTCGCGGTCGCGACCATTTTCCGCGATCGCGAGAGTCTTGCCGTCGAGGCCGAGATGGAGCGCGCCATCGTCTCGGCGCAAAGAACGTAACGTCAGACGGTCATTAGAAGAGACGGGGCGGCAAACACCGGCGGTCGCGCAGGAACATTCAACACCGGATGTGACATGGCGTGCGCCACAAGCGCGCGCATGTCTATGCCGTTGGTCGGACAACAGGCGGCGCCGATCACAAACGCCAACGAGACGGAAAACTGAACGTCGCCGAGGGTTTCCCCGAATCGTTGAATGATGCGTAATGCCGCCGCATCGTCGGCATGCGAGAGCAGGAGTCCCAATCGTCCGTCATCGAGCTCGCCGATGAGATCTGTCTCTCGAATCGTCGGACCGACGACTTCCGCGATATCAGTCAGAGCCGGCGCGCCGATGTCGACGGTCCACCCGACGTGCGCGCGAGTCGCCCGAATCGTCACGAGGGTGAGGTAATGCGTGTGGCGGAGCGCTTGACGAAGGGCCCACTGTAGGATGAACCCAAACCAGTTCACGGAGAGCACGATGTGCTGCCCCTTGACGATGGTCAGCGACGAAGTGCCCATGTCTATGACGGACTGACGGCTCGACGGGTCCAACTCTTCAGTCACCAGCGTCGCCTTTCATGACGAATTCGCGCGGACGCCGAATACAGCAGCGTCTGCAATCGCTGCGCCCTCGCCGAAGGGTCACATCGAAGACCACAATGTCATCGCGGAGCACAGGGATGGCAGCCCCGTCGCTCATCCGTTGTTGACGGCTGACGCCGGCCCTGACCGCTTCGCATGCGATCGACCGATCGGCGCTGTGGCTCGGTAGATCCGGGTCGAGGAGCCGCTATGCGTACCGCTGCCATCATCCTTACGGTCGCGATCGCGAGCGCCCTCGCGCAGTCATCCTCGTCGTATCGCATCGCGCACACTTACGTGCTTGGCGGCGACGGCGGCTGGGACTACATCGTCCCGGATCCGTCGACTCATCGATTGTTCATCGGCCGCCAGAATCGAGTGATGGTCGTCGACGAAGACAATGGGACGCTGCTCGGTGACGTCACAGGGATCAAAGGAGCCCATGGCACGGCCGTCGCCGCGGCGACTGGACATGGATTCGCGACTTCCGGGAACGATCAGTCAGTCGTCATGTTCGATCTGAAGACTCTCAAAACGCTCGCTCGTATCCCCGCCGCTGAGGACGCGGACGCGATCGTCTACGACAGTGTGTCGAACCGCGTGTTCACGTTCAACGGCGACGCGCACCGTCGACGGTCATCGACCCACGGGCGGGAACTCTGATCACGAACATCGCGCTCGGGCCTCAGGCGATGCGTTCGCCGCCAATGCCGACGGCACACTCACAGTGATTCACGAGGACACGCCCGACAAATACCGCGTCGTCCAGACAGTTCAAACGGCGCCCGCCGCGCGGAACATGGCCCTCGATCCGACCAATCACCGCGTGTTCCTCGTTTCCGGAAAGTTCGGACCGGCGACGGCGTCCGGCCGAGGAAGGGGACCAGTGCTGCCGGACACAATCACGTTGTTGATGGTCGTCGAGCGCGAGGCGACTGCTCGCGAATGACCCGCGGAGCTTGGGTACCTGGAGATTCCGTGCTACCCTGATGGTTCGGATTTTGCCGCGTACTGTGGTGTCTCCGGCGTGACGAGCCGCTTCTGACTCGCTCCTCCTGAAGTTCAGCCAGCTACGAGACGACATCCACCCGACATCGATCCCGATGGTCGGGAGCGTCGCGATTGCGACAAAGGAGTCCTGTCATGAGTCGGAAGTTGTATGTGGGAAACCTGCCGTACGAAGTCGGAGAGACCGAGCTCCACGAGCTGTTCGGACGCGCCGGAGCGGTCGAGTCGGTAAATGTCATGCGCGACCAGGCGACCGGCCGCGCGCGCGGTTTTGCATTCGTTGAGATGAGCACCGACGAGGAAGCTCAGAAGGCCATCCACGAGTTGAATGCCTTTCAACTCGGCGGGCGAAGTCTCACCGTCAACGAGGCCCGTCCGAAGCCGCAGAGCGGCGGTTACGGCGGCGGCCAGTCGCATCGCCGCCGGTCCGAGCCGCGTTGGTAACACTTGAGCGAATGGTTTCACGGCGCCGTCCGGAAGGCGGCGCCACCCGCTCGACACGCCGCCAAGCGTCCCGCCGATGCACACGGAATCGTGTCCACGGGCCGCATCGCCAAGCTGTTCGTCGGCCAGGGTCACGGGTTCATCCGCCTGACAGACGATCGCGAGGTGTTCTTTCATCGGAGTGACGTCGCCGAGGGCACCTCGTTCAACGATTTCGTCGTCGGCGATTCCGTCACGTTCGAGTTGTTCGAGGATGCCGTCAGCGGCGCACGCGCGCTCCGCGTGAGACACCGACGACGGCCGCGCTGAACCGGGGTATACTGACGTCTCCCG
>Ga0209473_1000454_pt1 | contig 24776 bp, 19 predicted proteins | sample GraSoiAngelo_133_FD_185890 | JGI IMG/M metagenome (GOLD analysis project Ga0209473, IMG submission 185890) | Grasslands soil microbial communities from the Angelo Coastal Reserve, California, USA - 14_0929_05_20cm (SPAdes) (version 2) | ecosystem: Environmental > Terrestrial > Soil > Grasslands ...
GAGCCTCACCGCGACGCTCTTCGCGCTGCTGGTGAAGGACGGATTGTTCCGCGTCGATGACCCGGTACCCGTACCTGACTGGCACAAGCCGGGCGATCCGCGCGGCGCAATTCGCATCGCCGACCTGCTCCACATGAGCAGCGGGCTGCGGTTCATCGCCGGACAGGATCCCGACTACACGCCCGACAAGGGCTATCCCGATCACACGCTGATCTATACCGGCGCCATCGACGCGTTCGCGCATTCGATGACGCGGCCGCTGCAGTTTCCGCCGAACACCGAAGGGCGCTACCGCAATTCCGATCCGCTGATGGTCGGCTATCTGATCAAGCAGGCGGTCACCAAACGCGGCGAGGACTACCTGACGTTTCCGCAGCGCGCGCTCTTCGATCGCATCGGCATCCGGAAGCAGGTGCTCGAAACGGATCCGTACGGCAATTTCCTGCTCACGGGCTACGACTACGGCACGGCGCGCAACTGGGCGCGCATCGGGCAGTTGTACCTGCAGGACGGGATGTGGCAGGGGAAGCGGCTGCTGCCCGACGGGTGGGCGAAATTCGTCAGCACGCCGGCGCCGGCATGGACGCGTCCGGTGTACGGCGGATTGTTCTGGGTGAACGGCGACGGCGGCCTGCCGATCCCGAAGTCCGCGTACTACGCGAACGGCGCCGGCGGGCAGCGCACCTTCATCATTCCCACCCACGACCTCGTCGTCGTGCGCATGGGTCACTATCGTGGCGATCGAGCGGGCATGCGCGCGTTGAACGGCGCGCTCGCCGAGCTGATGAAAGCAGTACCCGCGATTCACTGAACGCACCTCCTCTGTATACGGGGCATGTCAATTGCACGCGCGCCGGGCCGTTAACCGCGGGACATCGCCTCGAAAGGAGGACTGCGTGATGAACAACGTCGTACGGAGAGTGGCTTGGGTGGCATCAATGGCATCGGTGTTTGCGCTCGTCGGAACAAACGCCACGGCGGCGCAACCAGCTCTGACACTGCAGGCGTCGGGAACGTTCGCCAACAACGGATCGTTCGCTGGAACAGTGACGATCAATCGATTCGAACAGCGAGGCAACCAGATCGTGGCGATCGGTTTTGTGCAAGGCACACTGACTCGGCCGAACCGTGTGATCGGAACCGCGTTCGCTGGAGAGGTGACTTTGCCTGTCAGCGTGACTACAGGCGGCGTCGTCCTTGCCGACAACCGAGCCGTGGGCGCATCAGAGGTTCGCCTGCTTCGCTGGTCGGCTGATGGGTCGCGACGATTTCGAATGTTTGCTGTTCAGGCGACAGGATGCACGCCTGTTCAGATCGGCATTGGCGCAACGAACGTCAACCTTCTGGGTGTGCAGGTGGCACTCGATCCTGTCGGTATCACGGCAACCGGCCAGGCCGGCACGCCGCTGGGCGATCTGGTGTGCGCCGCAGCCAACCTGCTGGGCAACGTCGCTGGTCTCGTGAATCTGTTGAACAGCCTGCTCGGAACGCTGACCGGATTGGTTGGTGGAATCGTTTAACGGGTACGAGACTTACGGCTGCGTTCGCTCGGTCTTGAGATCGATCCCCAGTTGCTGGCACTTCTTGTACAAATGACTGCGCTCGAGTCCGAGCGCTCGCGCGGTTTCGGTGACGCGATGGCCGTGCGCCGCCAGCTCCTGCAGCACGACGTCGCGCTCGAACGTGGCGACGCGATTCGCGAGCGTGCCCGATCCGGCTTCTCCTGACGTGCTCGGCCGGCGGCCCGGAAGCACCTGCCGCACCGTCGCGGCGTCGATCGCGTCGCCGGTCAGGAGCAGCAGTCGCTCGACGATGTTGCGCAGCTCGCGGACGTTGCCGGGCCACGTGTAGCGAGCGAGCTCCTGTAGCAATTGAGAGCGGGGGAAACGCGTGTCACGCGGCGCACACTGTGTGCGGCGTGACACGCACCCAATTCTTCTAGCGGCTGGTTCGTTCCGGTACGTTCAGCTCTTTCAGCTTCGCGACGATGTCCTGACCCGACGACGCGGGCTTGACGGCTTTATCGATCGCCGCGATCTTGCCGCTGGGATCGATGTAGAACGTCCAGCGTCGCGCGAACTGGCGATCGGGCGGCGCGTCGGGCGCGATGACGCCGTACGCCATCGCGACTTTCTTGTCGGGATTGGCGATCATCGGAAAATCGGCGTGCTCTTTTTCAGCGAAGGCCTTGTTGTCCTCGAGCGTGTCGACGCTAATCATGAAGTACTGGGTGTCGAACTTTCTGATGAGCGACCCGCTCTCACGGAGCGAGTTGCATTCCGCCGTTCAACCGGCGGTGAACGCTTTCGGGAACCAGGCGAGCACGACCCAATGCCCTTTCAGATTGCTGAGGGTGTAGGTCTTGCCGTCGGTCGCCGGCAGCGTGAAGTCGGGTGCGGGATCGCCGACTTTGAGCTCCGCCGGCTGGGATGCGGCCGAGCCCGCGAGCAGCCCGCACGCAGCCAGCGTGAGCGGGAGCAGCCGGAACGCCTTCTTCATCGTGCCTCCTGACCGCACACGATAGCACAGCCTAGGCACGCTTTTCGCAGTCTCGATTCTTCCATGGCAAAGGCGCTCGTCATTCTCACGGTGGCGGTTCTGCTTGCGGCGGCCATCGGCTGCAACGACGACTCCCCGTCCAACCCGACACCGACTCCAACGGCGACGGGTACCAACGTCGGCGGCACGTGGACCGGATCGATCACAGTCGCGGGTCAAACGGCGCGCATGACCTGGACGCTGAGTCAGTCCAACACGACGGTGACGGGACCGGCTGTCATCAATCTCGCAACCGGAACCGTTTTGTTGAACGGTTCTCTGAACGGCACCATGACCGGCAACACTCTCGCGTTTACCATCTCGGTGGCTCCGGGCGGTATCCCGGCGCAACCGACCTGCGTCGGTCAAATGACGGGGACGATGACCGCGACCATCGGCGCGACCTCGACGCTGACGGGGCCGATGACCGTGTCGTCGAGCACCTGCGTCGTACCGATTACGAACGCCACGATGACTTTGACGAGATCATAGATGCTGGTTGCTGGTGCTGGTTGCTCCCACATCTTCTTTATTCCAGCTCCTGCAGCGTTCGTCCCTGATCAATCCGCTGTTTGATCGTCACGAGGAATCTGGATGCCGGCTCGTCGTCGTACCCGGCCGACTTGAACGCCTCGGACCACTGCCGGTCGGTCAGGCGCGAGAGGCGATCGCACGCCCACTTCACGTCGTCGGCCGTGATGCGCTCCAGATACAGCTCCTGATGCCGGCCGTGGTAGCTGAATTCGACCAGCCCGTTTTCATGAAGGCGCTTGATGAACCGCAGCTTGCCGAACAGATCGGGATCGTTGCGCTTCGGATCGAGACGCGCGGTCTCGCCGAGCGCCGTTCCGAGATCGCGCACGACGTACCACCGTTCTTTCTTGGCGCCGTCGCGGTACTCGAACAGCGAATTGTTCGAGTTCTTCAGATCGGAACTGTTGAACAGCAGCAGAATCACGAGCAGCCCCTGATAGGGTTTCGTGCCGACGAACGGATTGCGCTGCCACGACCAGTCGCCGAGCTCCTTCAGCTCCGGCACCTTGGGACGGAAGCGCGCTCCCGGAAATTTCGGATGCGTACCTCTCGCGTCGCGAAGCGCAAACGCGTCGACGTAATAGACTGGCGGCTGGTGATAGCCGACCGCAGACAAGATGCGCGAGAGGAACACTTCGACGTGCCCTTCGTCGCCGAACTTGACGCTCCACTCGCGCCCATCCGCATCCTTGACGTCGAAGCCAGGGCTGACGCCGTGGCTTTTCGGTCGCGAGAACGTGAAGGTCTCCTGCGCATTCGGCGCGTATTCGCGTCCCCACGGACCGTAGATCATGTCGCGCGATTCAGGATCGCGTGGTTCCTCCCACAGCTCCGCCATCCGCTTCTGCGCGTCCGCGCGTGGCATCGTCGAACCGATGCTTGGCGTGCAAAACGGTATGTAAGTGGCGAAGATCGCGGACGCGGCAAGCGGAGCGACGCGTGTCACAACTTGTGCCGTGCAAAAGCCGGACCGTAACCTTACTGTTGAGGTGTTCGTGAAGAAGCTGATGGTGTTCGTGTTGGTCGTTGCTGCGGTTGTTATTCGACCGAAGGCGGACGCCACGTACGACCCAACGCTGTTCCAGGAGATGCGCTGGCGGCACATCGGACCGTTTCGCGGCGGACGGACCGTCGGCGCCGCCGGCGTCGCGCAGCAGCCGAACGTGTTCTACATCGGCGTCAACAACGGCGGCGTCTGGAAGACGACCGATTACGGCTTGACGTGGACGCCGATCTTCGACGATCAGCCGACGCAGTCGATCGGCGCGGTGGCTGTCGCGCCGTCCGATCCAAATGTCGTCTACGTCGGCAGCGGCGAAGGGCTGCAGCGTCCGGATCTCTCCGTGGGCGACGGCATCTACAAATCAACCGATGCGGGCAGAACGTGGACGCATCTCGGCCTTCGAGAGGCGCGTCAGATCGGCACGCTGATCGTCGATCCGCGCGATCCCAATCGCCTGTTCGTCGCGGCGCTCGGCCATCCGTACGGCCCCAACGGCGAGCGCGGCGTCTTCCGTTCGGTCGATGGCGGACGAACGTGGCAGAGGGTGCTCTACAAGGACGAAAACACCGGCGCCATCGACGTCGCCTTCGATCCGGCGAACGCGCAAATCGTCTATGCGGCGCTCTGGGCGGCGCGGCAGGCGCCGTGGGAATACAACAACGCGTACACCGGCGCGACGAGCGGCTTGTTCAAGTCGATCGACGGCGGCGACACGTGGCAGCCGCTCACTCGCGGTCTGCCGACCGTGGCGCAGGGTCTCAGCCGCATCGGCATCGGCATCGCACCGAGCAACCCGCGCCGCATCTACGCCTGGGTGACCGCATCGCGTGAGGCCGCCGGCATCTATCGGTCCGACGACGCCGGCGAGAGCTGGACGCGCGTGAACGACGAGGCGCGCGTGTGGGGGCGCGGCGACGACTTCGCGAACGTCCGCGTCGACCCGGGCAATCCGGACATCGTGTACGCGGCGAACACGTCGACCTACAAATCGATCGACGGCGGCCGCACGTTCAGCGGCTTCAAAGGCGCTCCGGGCGGAGACGACTACCACACGATCTGGATCAACCCAGTGAACGCGGCCATCATGCTGATCGCGTCCGATCAGGGCGCGACCATCACAGTCAACGGCGGACAGACATGGAGCCTCTGGTACAACCAGCCGACGGCGCAGATGTTCCACGTGACCGCCGATAACCGCTTTCCCTACTGGTTGTACGGCGGCCAGCAGGAAAGCGGATCGGCCGGCGTCGCGAGCCGCAGCGACTACGGCGAAATCTCGTTTCGTGAATGGCACCCGGTCGGCGTCGAGGAGTACGGCTACGCGGCGCCCGACCCGCTGCATCCCGGCGTCGTTTTCGGCGGCAAGGTGACGCGGTACGACGAGCGCACCGGCGATGTGCAGAACGTTGGCCCCGTCGTCATACGCGACGAAAACGATCGATTCGATCGCACGGCGCCGATCATCTTCTCCCCTGTCGATCCGCATGTGCTGTTCTTCGCGTCGCAGCGGCTCTACAAGACGATCAATGGCGGGCGCAGCTGGACGATCGTCAGCGGCGATCTGACGCGCGCGAATCCGGGCGTCCCGCGTTCGCTCGGCATTTACACCGCCGACGCATCGAAGAGCGCGCACCGCGGCGTCATCTACGCGATCGGACCGTCGCCGAAGGACGTGAATCTGATCTGGGTCGGATCCGACGATGGGCTCGTGCACGCGACGCGAGACGGCGGCGCGCACTGGACCGACGTCACGCCAAAGGAACTGACGGCGTGGAGCAAGGTGACGCAGATCGATCCGTCGCATTTCGATCCGAACACTGCGTACGTGTCGGTGTCGCGGTTCCGCGTCGACGAACTGACGCCGCTCGTCTTCCGCACGCATGACGGTGGGACGACGTGGACGAAGATCACCCACGGGATGGCGGACAACGCGCCGGTCAACGTCGTGCGCGAGGATCCGATCGTCAAAGGTCTGTTGTTCGCGGGCACCGAGCGCGACGTGTACGTGTCGTTCGACGACGGCGACAGGTGGCAGCCGCTCACGTTGAACCTCCCGCACTCGTCGGTGCGCGACCTTGTCGTCCACGGCGACGATCTCGCGATTGCCACGCACGGCCGAGGATTCTGGATTCTCGACGACATCACGCCGCTGCGGCAGTTGAATCGCGGCCCTGAAAGGGCCGCGCCGCCGAGCGGCGTGGCGGACAATGGGCGCCTTTCGAATCGTGGGGCGGGCCTTTCAGCCCCGCCTATCCTGTTCAAGCCACAGATCGCCTATCGTCTTCGCCGCAATCAGAACACCGACACGCCGCTGCCGCCCGAAGTCCCCGCTGGTCAGAACCCGCCAGACGGCGCCATCATCAATTACTATCTGCCGACGGACGCGGCCGGGCCCGTCACCTTGGAGATTCTGTCTGGCAGCGCGAGCCTTTCAGGCGCTGGTACCGCGAGCCGTTCGGGCGAGCGTTCGAGCCTGGTGCGCCGGTACTCCAGCGACGATCGGCCGGAGCCGCTGAACGAAAAAGAGCTGACCGTACCGACCTACTGGATCCGGCCGCCGCGTGTCGTCGCATCGTCTAAAGGCATGCACCGCTTCGTGTGGGACTATCGATATCCGCCGCCGGAGGCGTTTCAGCGGGATCTTCCGATCTCGGCGATCTATCTCGACACGCCGCGCGAGCCGCTGGGTGTGCTCGCGCCGCCTGGAACCTACGTCGTGAAGCTGACGGTCGGCGGCCGGTCGTTCACGGAACCGCTGACGCTGAAAATGGATCCGCGCGCCTCGATCGCCGTCGCCGGCCTGATGCGGCAGTTCATGCTGGCGACGAAGATTGTCGACATGATGCATCGCAGCTACGTCGCGAAGCTCACGGATCTCAACAACGACCTCGCGACGGCGCTCGACGTCGTCGAAGCCGCCGATCGCGCGCCGACGATCCAGGCCGCCACTGCCGTCGCCAATCTCGAACGGCGGCTCAATACGGCGCTGCGACGGAGGCACTAGCGCCTGCGGCCATGCCCGCCCGCAACGCGTTCTTCAGCGTTGCGGGTAAGGCATCAGCGAGCGGGGGCAGCCTTGAGCCAACGCGTGGGGGTGGGGCCCCGCGCGGGCAAGGAATGCGCCCCGCGAGAAAGTAAACAATGCTCAAATCCGCTTCAATTCTGTTGCTGTCGGCCGCGCCGGCCTTCGCCGCGGGGCGTGCGATCACCACCGACGATCTGCTGTCGCTCGCGCGGATCAGCGAGCCGCAACTGTCGCCCGACGGCGCGCGCGTCGTCTACACCGTTGGCGTGCCCGACATGAACGCGAACCGCGTGGCGCGCAATCTCTGGATTGCGTCAATGAATGGCGGCGAATCGAAGGCGCTCACGTCGACCGGCAGAGACGGCGGCGCGCGCTGGTCGCCGGACGGACGCCGCATCGCGTTCGTCTCGTCGCGCGACGGCGCCGCGCAGATCTACGTCATGTCGATCGACGCGCCGGGCGAGGCGAAGAAGATTACCGACGTCTCCGGCGGCGCCGACAACGTCGTGTGGGCGCCTGACGGCCGCTCGATCGCGTTCACCTCCGAGGTGTATCCCGACTGCCGCGACGAGGCGTGCAACACGCGGCGCGACAAGGAGCGCGAAGAAAATCCGGTGCGCGCGCGCGTGTACGAGCGGCTGCTCTTCCGCCACTGGACGTCGTGGAGCGAAGGCAAGCGAAATCATCTCTTCGTCGTTCCTGCCGATGGCGGCCGCGCGCGCGATCTCCTGCCGGGCGCCGACTTCGACGTGCCGCCGCGCGAGCGCGAAGGGCCGCATCCGATCGCCTTTGCACCCGACAGCCGCACGATCTGTTACATCGCGATCACCGATGCCGTGGAGGCGACCAGCACGAACGCCGATCTGTTCGAGATCGACGCCAACGGCGGCCAACCGAAGCGGCTCACCACGAGTCCGGGATTCGACGGCGCGCCGGCGTACTCGCCGGATGGCACGCGCATCGCGTACCGCTCGCAGGCGCGCGCAGGCTACGAGTCGGACAAATGGCGACTGATGGTCTACGACCGTATGTCGGGAAAGTCGACGAACCTCACCGACGCGTTCGATCGCAGCGCCGACACGCCGCTGTGGTCTTCCGACGGCGCGTCGATCTACTTCAACGCGGAAGATCGCGGCGAGATGCCGTTATTCGTGATCCCGGCGGCCGGGGGCGCGCCTCGTGCCGTGACGCCGAACACCTTCAACGGCGAATTCGACGTCCGCGGCAACGCGGTCGTCGTCGCGCGCAGCAGCCTCGCGTCGCCGGTGGAGCTCTTCGCGCTCGGCGCGGCCGGACCGTCGTCGGACCACGGCCAGGCCGAGGAGAGAGCGCTGACGCGGCACAACGCGCAGCTGCTCGGTCAGCTCGAGCTCGCGAAGCCGGAATCGTTCACGTTCCGCGGCGCCGGCGGCGTGGACGTTCAGGGATTTCTCCTGCGGCCTCCGGCGTTCGACGCGGCGAAGAAGTATCCGGTCGTCATGCTGCTGCACGGCGGCCCGCAAACGATGTGGGGCGACACGTGGAGCTATCGCTGGAACGCGCAGACGTTCGCATCACCGGGGTACGTCGTCGTGATGATCAACCGGCGCGGATCGACCGGCTTCGGACAGAAGTTCACCGACGACATCGCGAACGACTGGGGCGGCAAGGCCTTCACCGACGTGATGAGCGGGCTCGAAGCAGTGCTCGGCAAGTACTCGTTCACCGATCGACAGCGCGTCGCCGCTGCCGGCGCGTCGTACGGCGGGTATCTGATCGACTGGCTCGAGTCGCAGGCGAAAGGCCGATTCCGCGCGCTGGTGTCTCACGCCGGCGTGTACGATCTGTCGAGCATGTACGGCGCGACCGAGGAGCTCTGGTTCCCCGAGCACGAGTTCAGCGGCACGCCGTGGACCAACGAAGCGAGCTACGACAAATGGTCGCCGAGCACGTACGTCCTCGAGTTCGGCAAGTACAAGACGCCGACGCTCGTGGTGGCCGGCGAGCAGGATTTCCGCGTTCCGTACACGCAGGGCCTCGAGTTCTTCACGGCGCTCCAGCGTCAGGGCGTGCCGTCGAAGCTCGTGCTCTTCCCGGACGAAGGCCACTGGATTCTGAAACCGAAGAACAGCAGCTTCTGGTACAGCGAGGTGCTCGGATGGCTCAAGGCAAGTCTTCAGTAGGCATCGTACCGCCGTCTTCACAGCCGACGAGGTGACGCGCATCGCGGATATGATGCGTGCGCCATGGCCGTACCCATCCCCGTCGCCGCTGCGCCGCGGCGCGCGCCGGCCGAACCCTGGTACCGTGAAGTCACCCGCGAACAGTGGAAGGCGTTCGTCGCCGCCTATCTTGGCTGGGTGCTGGACGGTTTCGACTTCACGATTCTCACGTTTCTGCTCGTCGACATTCAGCGGAGCTTCACCGTCAGCGCCGCTCTCGCCGGCGCGCTCGGGACCATCACGCTGATCTTCCGCGTGGCCGGCGGCATCGGCGCCGGCACGGCGGCGGATCGCTGGGGCCGCAAGGGTCCGCTGATGTTCTCGATCCTCTGGTACTCGATGTTCGCGTTCTTCAGCGGCTTCGCGACGTCGTTCCGGATGCTGTTCGCGCTGCGCGCGCTGTTCGGCATCGGCATGGGCGGCGTGTGGGCCGCCGGCATGCCGCTGACGCTCGAGCACTGGCCGGCGCATCTGCGCGGCACGGCGTCGGGCATGATGCAGAGCGGCTACTCGCTCGGATTCCTGCTGTCCTCGCTCGTGTTTCAGCTCGCCTATCCGCTCGTCAATCGATCGAATGCGGGCTGGCGCGTCATGTTCTGGATCGGCGTGCTGCCGGCCTTCCTCGTGCTGTTCATCATAAAAGGGGTGTCGGAGAGCCCCGTGTGGCTCGAACGCCAGCGCCATCTCCGCAGCCGCCAGCAGCGCGATCGCCTGTCGCTCATCGGCCTGTTCGCGCCCGACGTCGTGAGGACGACGATTCACACGTCGATCCTCATGGGCGCGTTTCTCTTCATGTACCACTCGATCACGTTCTGGTATCCGACGCTGCTCGGACGGATGCAGCGGCCAGCGCTGCCGTACATGCTCGCGCTGAACTTCGGCGCGGTCACCGGCGCCGTCGCCGTCGGGCGGCTGTCGGAAGGCGCGCTCGGCCGCCGAGGCGCGGCGACCGTTTCGACGCTCGTCGGCATCCTCACCATTCCGATCTACGTCTGGACCGGCAACAGTCTGCTGTTGTGGACGGGCGCGCTGCTGATGGGATTCTTCGGCGCCGGCAACTTCGGCGTCGTCCCCGCGTATCTGAACGAACGCTTCCCGACGGTCGTCCGCGCGGCCGGCGCCGGGTTCGCGTACCACGTCGGCGCCGGCATCGGCTCGCTGACGCCGGCGCTCGTCGGACGACTCCAGGATCTCGGCTTCACGCTCCCGTACGCGATGACGATCTGCATCGCCGCCTCCGGCGCGCTCGTCATGCTGCTGATGTGGGTCGGCCCCGAGACGCGCGGCCGCGAGTTCCGGGCAGTCGAGGACAAGAGACAGATGACATAATTCGGCGCGATGACGTATCCAGTGACGGTGCGCGTCGAGCCGGCGCTCGCCAACCGCAACAGGCTCACCGTCGGATTCCGGCTGCTGCTCGCGATCCCGCACCTGATCCTCGTCGGCGGCATCGGAATCGTCACGCTCAAGAGCGGCCGCGGCGATGCGACCACGTTCGGCGGCGAGACCGGCGTCCTCGGCATCGCCGCCTACCTGCTCGCGATCGTGAGCTGGATCCTCATCGTGATCGGACGGAACCATCCGCCGGGCATCCGCGAGTTCACGCGCTTTTACATGCGGTGGCGCGTGCGCGCGCTGTCCTACCTGATGCTGCTCGAGGACGACTACCCGCCGTTCGGCGACGCGCCGTATCCCTCGTCGGTCGAAATCGTGGATCCAGCGCTGCCGCGCAATCGCGTGACGGTCGGCTTCAGGATCTTTCTCGCGATCCCGCATTTCATCGCGCTGTTCTTCGTGGTGTTCGCGTGGTGGGTGACGGCGATCGTCGCGTGGGTCGCGATTCTGATCACCGGCGCCTATCCGGGTGGACTGTATGAGTTCGGCGTCGGTGCGCTGCGCTGGCTGCTGCGCGTCGAAGCGTACGTGCTGCTGCTCGTCGACGACTATCCGCCCTTCTCACTCACCTGACGGCATCGTGCAGAGCGGACCTGGGCACACGACGTACGGGCAAACGTGGATGCGCCGGGCGGGCGCGCCACGGCCAGCGTCACCGATCCCATTACGCCCTGATAGACAGGCGTGCGGTCGCGGACAGTTGAAACGTCGATGGCGTGAGCGACGTGGTGGCGATGATGATTGCCGTCGCCGCCGGCGCCGCTGACGCCGGCGCCGACGTGGCCGGCGTCGGGCCGCTGAGGCTTTGCGCACCGGTGCCGGCGCACGCCGTCAGACCGACCGCGGCAAGAAACGGTAACGCACGACACATCCGGACCACTGAACAGGAGCTCGCGATCCGCGCCGTCCCCGGCGCGGGCCGCGGACGCATCGCCGGCCAGCTCCTCGCCGAATCGATGCTGCTGTCGATGATCGGCGGCGCTGCAGGCATCGCGGTCGCGTACGCGCTCCCGCACGGTCTCGTCGCGCTCGACCCGCTGAAGATCGCGCGCGTCGGCGACGTCGCGATCGACGGCCGCGTTCTCGCATTCACCGCAGCCGTTGCCTTCGTGACCGGCGTCCTCTTCGGCACGGTGCCCGCGCTCCACGCATCGCGGCTCGAGCTGCAGCCGGCGCTCAAGGAGGGCGGCCGCCATTCGCCCGGGGGCACGGGCTGGCTGCGCCGCGTCCTCCTTATCGGCGAAGTCGCCGCGTCGGTCGTCCTCGTCGCGGCGGCCATGCTGCTCTCGCGCAGCTTCGCGCGTCTGCTCGACGTCGACGCGGGGTTCAATCCCGCGCACGTGCTCACGCTGCGCACATCGCTGCCGGAGGCGAACTATCCCGATGCCGCGGCGATGGCGAGGGCGTACTCCGACGTGGGCCGACGCCTGCGCGAATCGCCCGGCGTCACCGCAGCCGGCGCCGTCACCGGCCTGCCGCTCGCGAGCACGCGCGGCGACTGGAGCATCGTGCTCGAAGGCGATCCGCCGACAGGGCGGTTGAATCGAGCCGCGGACTGGCAGGTCGTGACACCGGGATATTTCGAGGCGCTCGGCACGCCGCTGCGCGCCGGGCGCACGTTCGCCGACGCGGACCGCGCCGACACGCTTCGGGTCATCGTCATCAACGACACGATGGCGCGACGCTTCTGGCCCGGCCGAAATCCGCTGGGTCGGCGCCTGACGATGGGGCGGAACGATCGGTGGATCACCGTCGTGGGCGTCGTCGGCGACGTGCGTCATCGCGGGCTCGCCGAACCGGCACGGGCGGAGATGTACCGTCCCCACACACAGTTCCGCTACGGCGACACGACCGGTCCCGCGGTGTCGACGATGACGTTTGTGGTGCGCATGGTTGCCGATCCGCTCGCGGCGACGAGCTACGCGCGCGCGGCCATCGCCGCGGTCGATCCCGGCCTCGGCATCTCGGACGTCGCGACGATGAATCAGGTCGTGGCCGACGCGACATCCGATCGGCAGCTGAACATGCTGCTTTTCCTGCTGCTCGGCGGTCTGGCGCTCGTGCTCGCCACGGTCGGCGTCTACGGCGTCGTCGCGTATTCGGTGACGCAGAGGACGCACGAGATCGGCGTCCGCATGGCGATTGGCGCGCGGTCGCGCGACGTGGCGCGCATGGTGCTCGGCGACGGAGGGCGCATGGCGGTTGCCGGCGTCGCCATCGGATCAGTGATTGCGCTCGCCGGGGCGCGGCTGATTCGCGGTTTGCTGTTCGAGGTGAGCGCCACCGATCCGCTCACGTTCGCGGTCGTCGGCGGCGGACTTCTGGTCCTCACGCTGCTGGCGAGCTACGTGCCCGCACGCCGCGCAACGCGCGTGGATCCGATGATCGCTCTGCGCGGGGCATGAACAATTCCAAGGCTGAAGTTCGAAGCGTGATGATCATTTCACCGACACTCCCGCGCCAATAATCAGGAGCGTCGCCCGGGGACTGCCGGGGAACCCGAAATACGGCGTGCCCGGGTCGATCGCGTAGAACCGCACGTCGAAGCTGAACGCGAGATGCTTCTTCGCGAACCATCGCGCGCCGCCGCCGTAGTTGATGGTGCGCAGCCTCTCCGAGTCCGACGGGAACGGCGTCCGCCCTTCCGGCACGATCGACCAGGTCGATTGTCCGATTCCGCCGCTGATGTAGCTCCAGCCCGTGCCGCTGCCGAAATTGAACGAGAGCTGCGGCGCGATCGAACGAAACTCCTCGGTGGCAGCCCGCACGTTCTGCGTCCCTTCGGCGGGCGTCTGTCGCGCGCGGCTCGACGCGACCTCGCCGCCGACGCCGAACGTAATCGCCCTCCACTTGAACAGATAGATGTGCACGCCCGCCTGAACGCCGAGGCCGGTGCCGGGCAGCTCCGCGAGCATCATGTTCCGGCTCTCGGCGAGCTGGAGATCGCCAGGAAAGCGCGGCACGGTCGCGTGAAGATCGATGACGAACGGTCCGATTTTCGGCGGCGGCTCCTGGGCGAACGCGGGAACAGCGAGGGGCAGCAGGCAGAGGACAGCAGCGACGCGCATTCGAGCGATCACATTGTACTTGTCAGCGAGCGGCCGCCGCTCGACCTCCAAGCGACTGACGCAGGCGTTCCTGCAGATCCTCGACGACGACGCGGCGCGATACGTCGCGCGTGCGGCGCGCCGCGAGATCTCCATTTCGGCATTCGTCCAGGTCGGCTATCGATCGACGCGTGAGCGAGTAGCACACACGCTCGGCGCCCCGCGATGCGAATAGATGATGCGAGTCGAGCCAGTCGCCGTACGGACGGACGACAGGCGCATCATCCGGCGCTCCGAGCAGGTTGCGCCCCACGTACGGCAGCGATCCCGCGTCGATGCCGAGGAGACCAAGAATCGTCGGCGCGAAATCGGTCTGACCGGCCGGCATCGTCCGCTCGCCGCGCAGGTCTGGCGCCGTTGCACGCGTGGGCAGCCTGACGAACCACGGCACACGATCGTTGAGCGTCCACGACACGTCGTCGCCGCCGACGCGCATCGCAGCCGCGACTTCGTCGGTTCGGGCGAAGCCGGCATCGTGATCGCCGAACACGACGACGACGCTGTGATCGAGCAGACCGTCGCGCGCGAGCGCAGCGGTGAAATCGTCGAGCGCCCGGTCGAAGAAGCGCATCGTGTGGAGGTAATTGCCGAACGACGTTCCCTCGAGCGGACCGAGCGGAAGCGTCTTGTGCTGGGCTGGAAAGTCGGCGAACGGATGGTGCAGCGACAGCGTGATCATCCACGCCGCGAACGGCCGCGGCAGGCGCTCGAGGCGCGGCACCATCTGCTGGAGGAAATCGCGATCGTTCAGTCCCCATCCGATCTGTTCCGTCATCTGAAAGTCGCTCTCGAACAAGCTCCGGTCGAATCCGTACGCGGGGTGCGTTACGCGCCGGTTCCAGAAGCCCGGCTCGAAGGGAACGGCCGACAGCGTCGCGTAGCCGTGCTCGCGAAGGATGCGCGGCAGCGCCACGTAATGGTTGCCGGGATGGCGGAACGCCGCCGCGCCGTGATCGAGCGGCAGCAGCGACGCCATCGTCGCGAACTCCGCGTCCGAGGTGCGGCCTTCGCTCGTTTCATCGGTCACGTTCGTGAACCGGACAGCGTCACCGCTCCATCGCCGCAGATGCGGCATCACGTCGCGGCCGCCGACGTCGAGATCGACGGCGAAGTCCTGCAGCGACTCGACCTGTACGACGATCAGGTTGTCGCCGCGGGCAACACCGAACGCCGAAGTGCCGGCGGCAGCACGCAGCGGCGTGCGCTCGGCGAACCATTCGAGCGCGTCCTGCATGTCCGCATCGGACGCGTCGGGGCGCCACCATGTCGACCTCGCGTAATTCCACGCGTCGTACGCGTGATAACCGAACGGTCCGAGCTGTTCCACAACGGCGCGGTCGCGGAACATCTGAGCGAGCGGCGTCGACGCGAGCACGCGCGGCGCCGAGATCACCATCCCGCTGACCGCGAGGACCGCCGCCGCCGTACTGGCCATCGCCGCCCGCATGAGCGCCGGCATCCCGGACGCCCGCCGCAGTGTCACCCGGGCGGCGATCCAGACGGCGAACGGCCAGTCGGCAACCAGCCAGATGAGGTCCGGCGTGAACAACGTCCGCACCGATCCCCAGACCTGTCCGGTCTGATGCGCGCCGAGCAGCGCCGGCGTCGACAGCACGTCGCCGAAGAACCGGTAGTAGACGACGTCGGCGAGGATCAACAGCGATCCAAAGATGCCGATGAAGAGCAGCACCCACGGTCGTAGGCGCCGCGGCAGCACGAGCGCGGCGACGACTGGGATTCCGACGGCAACGACCGCCATCAACCAGTACGCAACCGCCGTTGGTTCGAGCAGGGCGTCGTGAACGATGATGAAGGGTTTACAGAACAGCGATGCGGCCGACCAGAGGACGTCCGCGTGGGCGAGCCTTCTGGCCACAATTGCGATCAGCAGCGGCAGCGGCGCGAGCAGCCACACGATCGGCGGCACGATGACGACGAGCGCGCGCGGCTGGCGCGGCGCGACCTGCGCGAACCACGCGACGTTCTCTTCCACCATGTCCCATTGCAGCCAGTACACCCCGGGAACCGACGGAGCGAGCAGCCGCCCCTCGGCCGACACGCGCGCGGCGGGCGCGACCGCGCGGCCGAGCTCCGTGCGAATGCCATTCTGATACGGCACGTCCCACCGCGATCGCGAGGCGATCTCGCGCGGCACGAGCCACAGCCAGTGATACGAGAGGTGCACGCGCGCCGGATCCCATTCGCGCGTCCCGATGTTGGTGACGGTCAGCGGGACGGTGATTTCGCGCGACGCGGTCAGAACGCGCGGACCGTGACCCTCAACGGCACATGCAAGCTGATACGGAGCAGCAGGGACTGTACGACACCCGGCAAGGCTCGCCCCGCAACACAACGATGCGGTGAGCAGCAGGGAAGGTCGCGGAATTGGGTAATCGCGTAATCGGGTAATCGGGTAATTGGATTGAGGAATTGAATGATCGCGAAATCTGGTAATCGTCTTCTCAGATTACCCGATTATCCAATTACCCGATTATCCAATTACCAGATGTCATCATCGTCGTCGGCCTCTGCGGCACCTGATGCGGGACGCACGAGGACGCTGCGGCGCGGCGGCGGCATCGGCGAGCTCGCGCCTCTGATCGAGCGCCAGATGATGTCGTTCAACAGCACCTCGGGCGCGCGATCCTCGACCGAGAAATCCATCGCCAGCGATGCCGCAGCGCCAAACGAGCCGGGCAGGTTCTTCTCGTCGGTCGGCACGCGCGGCACCAGGCGTTGATACGTCGCGATGTTCGGCGTGCCGGTGAACGCGTTGTACAGCGGAGCGGCGGCCGCGTCGTACTGGCTCATCGGCGTGAGACCGAGGATCAGCTCGATCGTGCGCAGCACCGACGACGTCGAGTACAGCGTGTGGTCGACGAAGCCGCGCTTGGCGAACGGGCTCGCGACGAGCAGCACCGACCGGTGCGAATCGACGTGGTCCGGGCCGCTCTGCGCATCGTCTTCGACGACGAACAGCGCCGAGTCCTTCCAGTACGCGCTGTTCGAAATCGTTTCCACGATGCGGCCGAGCGCGATGTCGTTGTCGGCGACCATCGCGCGCGGCGTCGGCGATCCGGGGCGCGTGCCGGCTGTGTGGTCGTTCGGCAGCCGGATGATCGACAGCTGCGGCAGCGCGCCGTTCGCCTCGAACTGCCGGAACTCGGCGAGCCAGGCGTCGGCCCGTCTGGCGTCGGTGATGTCGAGATCCCACCCCGCATACGACGGCGCGACAATGCCGGAGAGGCCGGGTACCGTGGCGACCGCGGTCACCTCGCCGGTCGCCGATCGCGACGCGTGCGCCACGAACTCGCCGTAGCTGCGCACCGACACGCCGCTCTGACGCGCGACATCCCAGATGTACCCGCGCGCCGAGGCGCTGATGTTGCCGAAGGGATTCCGGAGGAAGCCGCCGCCCTCGGACAGATATAGTCCGCCGCGTCCGGCGTAGAACGTCTGCCACGTCTTCTCGATGAAGTCGGTGACGTACGCCGCCGTCGAGAACGCGTGCCCGTTGTAGCTGACGTCGGCGTCGACGTAGAAGTTGTCGAAGAGCACGAACGACTGCGCGATCGCATGCGCGTTGGGCGTCACGTCGTTGCCGAAGAGCGTCAGCTTCGGGTCGCCGTTTCCCTGCGCGACGTCGCCGAGAATCTGATCGTACGTGCGGTTCTCGCGGATGATGTAGAACACGTGCTTGATCGGCGAGCTGCCGCCGACCGATCGCGGAATGGCGACGCCGACCGGCGCGTTGGCCGGCGTGAGGCGGATGTTGTCGTTATAGGGCGTCACCGCGGCAACCTTGCGCGTGTACTCCGCGAGCGCGACGCGATCGGGCGTCGGCACGATTGACACCGCGCCGACGAGCCGTTTCTCCAGGGCGCCGTTCGTCGGGTTCGCGGCCGATGCGAGCCCCTTGCCGCTGAGAACGAGGATGTTGCGGCCGTCGCGCGTGAACACGGCGCCGGTCGGGTACCAGCCGGTCGGGATGAAGCCGCTGACGAAGGCGCGCGACGCATTGCTCACGTCGATGACCGCGACGGCGTTCATGTCCGCGTTGGCGACGATGAGCGTGTTGCCGTCCGGCGACAGGCTGAGCGCGTTCGGCGTCGTCGCGGGCGGCGCGTCGGGAGACATCGTTACCGCGATCTGCTCGATGGGCGCGAGCGCGAGGGTGTCGAACGACCACACCGCGGCGTTGTTCGCGCAGGCCACGAACAGCCGGCGACCGTCGTTGGAGAACGTCATCGCGTTCGGATGCTCGTCGGTCGTGAGCTCGGCGTACAGCGACAGCGAATCGGCCTGATACACCTGCACGCGGGAGCCGCCCCACAGCGAGACGAACACGAGAAGGCCGTCGGGCGATACGGCGCTCGTGTACGGCTCGGCGGGCAGCGGCACCGTCCGAACCACCTGACCGCTGGTGAGATCGATGGCCGAGAGCGTCATCGCAAAGACGCGCGTCGCATACAACGTGCGTCCGTCGCGGCTCACCGAGAGGCCGCCCGCGAACGTGTCGCCGTTCTGCGCCGGCAACGCGAACGTCCGCGCGCGCGTGAGCGTGCCGTCGGACGCGAACGAAAACTCCTGCACGTTGTTCTGCGCTGCGCCTGCCGAGTAGATCTTCGTGCCGTCAGGGCTGAATGCGAGGCCGTACCACGCCGCGTCGATCGTCAGTGTGCTCTTGACCTTCCAGCTCGCGATGTCGACGACGGTCAACGCCGGCTTCGTCAAGCCGTTCGTGGTGACGAGCGCGTAGCGACCATCCGGCGAGACGACGATGTTGAGCGGCAGCGTGCTGAGCGGAAGATGCTTCCCGGCCGGCGCGAGCCGCCACCCGTTCGGCAGCAGCATCGTGCCGTCGCTCATGGCGCCCGGAGCGGCCGTCGCTTGAGGCGGCGCGGACTGGGCGCGGGAGATCAGGACCGACCCAATCAAGGCAAGGCACAGCGCACCAAGACCAGGGGCGACCTTTCGGATCGTCGTGGTCGATGCGACGGGATGTAACATCAAGGAACTTTTTGGTTGTCGAGGTACACCGCGTCGATTATACCGGCCTGCGATCCCAGGTCAATGGCACTCGGAGGCCCGGCGGCGGGCCGCATGACAGAAACGTAAGTCTGTCGTAAGCACATCGCCGGCCAGGTCCGCTCCGGGTCCGCTCTTCATACAATCGCCGCATGGTGAAGACGCTGCATGACATGTTCGTTCTCGGGCTGCCCATTGCGGAAAAGGTGCTGCGGCCCATCACGGTCTATTTCTTCCTGATCGCCGGGCTCCGCGTCGCCGGTAAACGCGAGCTGGCGCAGTTGAACCCGTTGGATCTGGTCGTGTTGCTCACGTTGTCGAACACGGTGCAGAACGCCATCATCGGCGACGACAACAGCGTGACCGGCGGAATCATCGGCGCGACGACGCTGCTCGTCATCAACTACGTCGTCGTCCGCTTCCTCTTCGAACACGAAAAACTCGAACGGCTCGTGGAAGGCGATCCCGATGTGTTGATTGAGAACGGCGTCATCCGGCAGGATCGGCTCCGCAAGGAGTTGATTTCGCGAGTCGAGCTCGAGGCCGCCGCGCACAAGCAGGGTTTCGCGTCGCTCGACGAGATCGATCGAGCGATCCTGGATCCCGGCGGCAGCATCTGTTTCCTGGCGAAGAAACCGACGCCCGAGGCGGAGCGCCACGGCGAACTGATCGCGCGGCTCGATCGGATCTCTGCGCAGCTTTCAGCATTACGATAGCGCCGTCACGAGGCTCTAGCCGGGCGATCGCCGAAGAGAACGCAATGCTTCCACGCCACAGTTCGACTGCCCTCGTCGCGGCCCTCTCCATAATGGCGCTGGCCGCGCAAACGCGGCCGCGCGCGCGCGACGTCGGCATCGCACCCGGCGTCTTCCCGCCCGGTCCGCTCAATGCCATCACGGACGTCGCGGACGTGCGCGTGGGGCACACGACGATCGTCGAAGGCGACAGCGTCCGCACCGGCGTCACCGCGATCGTGCCGCATGGCGGCAACGTGTTTCAGGAGAAGGTCGCCGGCGCCGTATTCGTCGGCAACGCGTTCGGCAAGCTCGCCGGATCGACGCAGGTCGCCGAGCTCGGCACGATCGAAACGCCGATCGTGCTCACCAACACGCTGAGCGTCGGCGTCGCGGTCGACGCGCTCGTGCGCTACACGCTGTCGCAGCGCGGCAACGAGCAGGTGCGATCGGTCAACGCAGTGGTCGGCGAGACCAACGACGGCGGCTTGAACGACATCCGCGGACTGCACGTCACGACGAAGCACGTGCTCGACGCGATCGCGAACGCGAGAACCGGTCCGGTTGCGGAAGGCGCCGTCGGCGCAGGCACGGGAACGATCTGCTACGGCTGGAAAGGCGGGATCGGCACCTCGTCTCGCAAACTCGATCGCACCGGCTACACCGTCGGCGTTCTCGCGCAGACCAATTTCGGCGGCAACCTGACAATCGCCGGCGTACCCATCTATAAGATGCTGCAGCCGCCGAACCGTCTCACCGCCCCACTGGGGCCGGAATCAGGGTCGGAGTCGAAGGATGACGGCTCCTGCATGCTGGTGGTCGCGACCGACGCGCCGCTCGACGCCCGCGATCTGCACCGGCTTGCGGCGCGCGCCGTCTTCGGCCTGGGCCGCACCGGTTCGGCGTACAGCAACGGCAGCGGCGACTTCGCGATCGCGTTCTCGACGGCACCCGCCATGCGGAGCCCTTTCAACGAAACGTCGCCGCACACGCGGCAGATTCTGCCGACCGATGCGACCTCTCTTCGAAGCCGCGCTCGAAGCGACAGAAGAAGCGGTCTACAACTCGCTCTTCCAGGCGACGACCGTGACTTCGCGCTTCGGCAAGGCGGAAGCGATCCCGCTGGAGAGGCTCCGCGAGCTGCTCAGGAAATGACAGAGAGCAGAATCAAGCTCGCCACCAATCCGTGGTGAAGAGCTGATTTCGCACTGCTCCCTTAGTACAGCTGAGACGGCGGGCGTGACGGTGCTCAGCATTGACGCTCATCTCCTGAGGCAGCTACGATTTACCCGCCTTGGCCGTCACGATTTCGGGTCGCCGCATTCCGCTGGCCGCCATCCGCGACGCCGCGCTCGCCGTGTACGGCGCCGCGATCCGCACGCCGCTCATCAGGCTCGAGCCAGAGGCCGGACCGCGCCCGTCGGACGCGCAGGCCGAGATCTACTTGAAGCTCGAAGTGCTTCAGCCAATCGGCTCGTTCAAGATCCGCGGCGCGTATAACGTGATCCGTCAGTTGACGCCGGAGCAGCTCCGCGAAGGCGTGTGGACCGTGAGCGCCGGCAACGCGGCTCAGGGCGTCGCCTTCGCCGCACGGAAAGTCGGCGCGCGCTGCTCGGTGATGGTGATGGACACGGCGCCCGATACGAAGATTCGCGCGATCGAACGCCTCGGCGCCTCCATCGTGCGCGCGACGTACGACGAATGCTGGCGGACCGTCGAGGCGCACGGATCGGATCGGATGACCGGCCATTTCATTCATCCGTTCGACGACGACCGGTTCATTGCCGGCAACGCGACGGCGGGGCTCGAAATCCTCGAGGATCTTCCCGACGTCGACGCGATCATCGCGCCGCTCGGCGGCGGCGGATTGCTGTCGGGCATCGCGGCGGCGGTGCGCGAGCTGAAGCCGAACGTCCGTGTGTATGCAGCCGAGCCCGAGACCGCTGCGCCGCTGTCGGCGTCGATTGCCGCGGGACGTCCCGTGTACTTCACGAACTGGAAGGCGTCGTTCGTCGACGGCGCCGGCGGCAAATCGGTGCTCGAGACGATGTGGCCGCTGCTCAATCAACTGTCGGGATCGATCGTCGTCTCGCTCGATGCAGTCGCGCGCGCGATGAAGCATGCGGCGGAGCGCGCGCACGTCATCGCCGAGGGCGCCGCCGGCTGCGCGATTGCCGCGGCGCTCGGCGACAAGGCCGGCGCCGGCAAGATCGTCGCCGTCGTCTCGGGCGGCAACATCGACCTCGCCAAGTTCGCGTCGCTCGTCGACGCCTGCGATTCATGACAGGAGACGGATTGCTCGCCCTCCCTGAACGCCTCCATCGACTCGAAGAACTCGCCGTCGACCTCTGGTGGAGCTGGCATCCGGAAGCGCGAGCCGTGTTCCGCCGGCTCGACTACACCCTGTGGCGGGCCACGGCGCACAACCCGGTCCGCATGCTGCGCCTGATCCCGCCGGACAAGCTGCAGGAGGCAGCCCAAGAACGCGCGTTCGTCGAGATCTACGATCGCGCGATCGCCGCGCTCGACGATGCGCGCGCGGCGCGGAATACGTGGTGGTCTCGCACGTTTCCGCCGCTCTCCGGCCAGTCGATCGCGTATTTCTCCGCCGAGTTCGCGCTGCATCAGTCGCTGCCGATCTACGCGGGCGGCCTCGGCGTCCTCGCAGGCGATCACTGCAAGGAAGCGAGCGACCTCGGCGTGCCGCTGATCGGCATCGGGTTCATGTACCCGCAGGGCTACTTCCATCAGCACGTGTCGGCCGAAGGGTGGCAGGAAGAGAGCTACGAGCGGCTCGACTGGAACGACGCGCCAATCGAGCCGGCGCTGACGCCCGACGGCAAACCGTGCGTCACCGCCGTGCCGCTCGGCGATCGATCGGTGCTGCTCGCGGTATGGCGCGTGCGGCTCGGGCGCGCGAAGATCTACCTGCTCGACACCGATCTGGAAGAGAACGCGCCGTGGGATCGCGAGCTGTCGGCGCGCCTCTACGGCGGCGATCGGGAGACGCGCATCCAGCAGGAAATCGTCCTCGGCATTGGCGGCGTGCGCGCCCTGAAAGCGCTCGGATCGGATCCCGGCGTCTTCCATCTGAACGAAGGGCACGCCGGCTTCGTCGTCCTGCAGCGCATCCGCGATCTCATCGAGCACGGATCGTCGTTCGACGAGGCGCTCGAGGAAATCCGTCATTCGACGCTGTTCACGACGCACACGCCGGTGCCGGCCGGCCACGACGCGTTTCCGTTCCACCTCGTCGAGAAGCATCTGGCCGGCGCGTGGGGCACGCTCGGCTCGAACCGCGATCGGTTCCTCGCGCTCGGCGCGTACGACAACGGCAGCGGATCGCAGTTCAACATGACGGCGCTCGCCATCCGCTCGGCCGGCGTGACGAACGCGGTCAGCCGGCTTCACGGCCAAGTGACGCGCGCGATGTTCGAACCGATGTGGCCCGACCTGCCCGAAGACGAGCGGCCGGTGACGTCGATTACCAACGGCGTCCACGTGCCGACGTGGATTGCCGGCGAGCTCGTCGAGCTCTTCGCGAAGTACCTCGGCGCCGACTGGCTCGAGCGCCACGACGATCCGGCGTTGTGGGAAGGCGTCCTCGCGATTCCGGACGCGGAGCTGTGGGCCGTCCGGCAATCGCTCCGGCGCCATCTCTTCACGTTCGTGCGCGAGCGCGCGCGGCAGCGCTGGACCGAGGAGCACGTCGGCATCCCGCGCGTCGTCGCCGCGGGCACGCTGCTCGAGCCCGACGCGCTGACGATCGGCTTCGCGCGTCGCTTCACCGGATACAAGCGGCCCGAGCTCGTGTTCACCGACGGCGAGCGCCTCGCGCGCATCCTCAACGCGGCCGGACGGCCGGTGCAGATCGTCTTCGCGGGCAAATCGCATCCCGCCGACGACATCGGCAAACATCACCTGCAGCGCGTGTACAAGCGCGCGCTCGATCCGCTGTTCGCCGGCCGTGTCGCGTTCGTCGACGACTACGACCTGCACGTCGCGCATTTTCTCGTGCAGGGCTGCGACGTATGGTTGAACAACCCGCGCAAGCCGCTCGAAGCCAGCGGCACCAGCGGCATGAAGGCCGCGCTGAACGGCGTCCCGCATCTCAGCATCGGCGACGGCTGGTGGGCCGAAGGCTTCGACGGATCGAACGGCTGGATGATCGACGGCGGCAAGAGCGGCGAGAACTTCGACGAGGTCGATCGCGCCGACGCGAACGCGTTGTACCGCCTGCTCGAAGAAGACGTCGTGCCGGCGTTCTACGATCGCGACGCGTCGAGCGTCCCGCGACGATGGATCGCGCTGGTGAAGGAAGCGATTCGGACGGTCGCGCCACGATTTTCCGCGCGGCGCATGGTCAAGGAGTACGTCGATCGCATGTACGCGCCGGCGCTCGCCGGCCGCTCACGGCAATTGACGATTGACAAGTGACGATTCAGCCCCTCTTGGATGTTGCCGCTCTTTGGGCATTGCCACTCTGTCGACATTGCCACTCTTTGGACATTGTCACTTGTAAATTGTAGATTGGTGCGATGCCTCGCAAGTCGGTCGCCAAGTCGCGGTGCGCGCTGTGCGGCGCCAAGGACGTGTCCGAGCCGCGCGGCGAAGAGAAGTATTGCCGCGACTGCTGGGACAAGAAGATCGCCGTCGAAGAAATCGTCGCGCGCGAGTTCGCGCTCAAGCGCTACATCCGCGCGCACTCCGCCGAGAAATACCTCATTTACCATTCCACGCTGAAGCGCCCCTGCGGTCAGCTGATCGTCGTCGACGATGGGTACGATTTGTTCCTCACGCTAATGCTCTATCCGAACTTCGGCTGGGACGAGCCGGCCTACCATCTCGAAGGCGATCCGGAAGGACGGCTTTTCTCGGAGATTCTCGTCGACGTCGTCGCGGCCGAGGTCATCGAGCCGTGGGGCGGCGGCAAATGGCACATGGAAATATTCCGGTCGGTAAACCCCGAACCGGAGGACTGGAACGGCGAGATGTAAGCTATAATCTTTCGTTCAGCTTACAGCTCGTCCACATACCCCGGGAGGAACCTATGAATCGCGCGCGCGTTGTCTTCGCCGCGACCGCCGTGTGCGCCGCGTTTGTCGGCAGCACCGTCATTGCTCAACAGTCGACCCCGCAGGCTCCGCCGATGCAATCGATCCTCGCGGGAAAGAAATTCATCCCGCCGGTGAAGGGCCAGGCCGAAATCGA
>Ga0209473_1000455_pt1 | contig 24763 bp, 26 predicted proteins | sample GraSoiAngelo_133_FD_185890 | JGI IMG/M metagenome (GOLD analysis project Ga0209473, IMG submission 185890) | Grasslands soil microbial communities from the Angelo Coastal Reserve, California, USA - 14_0929_05_20cm (SPAdes) (version 2) | ecosystem: Environmental > Terrestrial > Soil > Grasslands ...
GCTCGGCGCCCGGGGAGGCTCCGCAGGTGGTCCCCAACTGAGGAAATCGGGTGGTCCCGAACTCAGGAAATCAGGTGGTACCCATCCCAGGAAATCGGGTGGGTCCGATCAGAGGAAATTCTGCACCGATTGCGCATTTCCTCATCGCGCGCCTTCAGTGCCTGCCGCAGTCGCGTTTCCTCGGCCTGATCAAGAAAGCGCACCTTGCCTCTGCGATCAACGCGCGGCTTGTCGACGCGCCGCACAGGATTTTCCCTCAGTTCACCGGCTTTCACTGCGCGTCTGAGCACGCTGGAGAGCGTGTAGAGATCGCGCACGACAGTCACGGGGTTGCGGCCTTCATTCAGGCGCCGCACCTTCCACGCCTCAACGCGTTCAACCGTAATGGCAGTGAGCGGTTCTGGGTACCATGTTCTGAAGTGCCGATGCAGTTTCTCGAGCGTGTCAGCGGCTGTGCGCGGACGGCTGGCGTGGACCCACGTCGTGTATGTGTCGGCGATGAACATTCCAAGCGTGATGCCGTCTGTTCCGCCGAGACCTTGCAACGGATGGCGGCCATGCGCCACGTTACCGAGGACGATCTGACACCTCTCCCGCGCCTCATCGGGTTCGATCGACCCTGCATGGCCTAATGCAACGCGCCGATTTCGACCGAACCGTGCGTAATACGATCGCACGCCGCTCGGCTGTACCCTCAACATGAAGCCGGCCAGTCGGTTATCGTAGAATTCGAACGGTTTGCTTTGAGGCTGGGTCTCTTTGCTCGTGAGCAGCGTCGCTCCGATGAAGGCTTGCATGATGAGACTCCTCGAATGGGAAGCGGAAAGCCCGGTCGTGACGGGCCGCGCTTATAAGCGCGCGACGGGACGAACGGTGGAACTGGGTCTCGCCCAAGTAAAGGCAGGCCTGACGTTTGGAGCAAGTCAGTTGATTTCCGCTGACCGCGTCGGTCGCGCAGCGCGGGTCGTTTGGCCTGTCAGTCCGTGGCCATGCGGGACGCGGCCGGGCACCGCTTAATTCGGCCTTAAACCGCTCGACACTGCAGGCCCATTGCGATTCTTCTGATGTTTTCATATAATTGCAATTATGAAATCAAAGGAAGCCATCACGGCTCTAAGTGCTCTAGCGTCTGAAGCGCGTCTTGCGGTTTATCGGATGCTAGTGAAGCGTGGTCCCGAGGGGTACACCCCTTCCGAACTGGGCGGGCGTTTGGATGTACCCGCGCCCACGCTGTCTTTTCATCTGAAGGGTCTGGTGCAGGCGGGACTAATAGTCAGCCGCCGAGAGGGACGCAATCTCTTTTACAGCCCGAATTTCGGTCGCATGACCGGCTTGGTCAGCTTTCTCACCGAGAACTGCTGCAGCCTGGCCGAAAAGACCTGTGACACCGGTTGCCAGCCCCTGGCGGCGCCGGCTCAATCCAGGAGAAGAGCATGAGGCGCTTACACGTGCACGTTGCCGTGAAGGATCTTGACACGTCGATCGGCTTTTATTCAAAGCTGTTTGCTGCCGAACCCACCGTGCGGAAGGCCGACTACGCGAAGTGGATGCTCGAGGATCCGCGAGTGAACTTCGCAATCAGTCAGCGAGGCTTCGAGTCCGGAGTCCAAGAGCTTGGCATTCAGGCCGAGAACCCAGAGGAGCTACACGAGCTGTACTCCCGGCTTCAGCGCATCGATCGGCCCGTGCTCGAGGAGGGGCAGACGACCTGTTGTTACGCGCAGAGCGAGAAGAGCTGGATCGCCGACCCGCAGGGCCAGCAGTGGGAGATCTTTCTGACCACCGGCACGAGCGCCGATTACGGCCATGACGCCCCGGTCGCCGATCCGATGAAGGCGCGGCAATCGTCCTGCTGCGAGCCGAGCTGCTGCTCCTCCGAGGCCACCTAGCCAAGGATGCGGACGTGTCCGAGTTGCGCGCAGCTGCCGAAGAGGATCTGGGCGCTATCTACGCGCTCCTTGAGCGTGCGGGGCTGCCGACAAGTGATCTCGCGTCCTCGAAGCCACACTTCGCCGTCATCCGCGAAGCTGGGCGGATCGTCGCCGCGGGCGCGCTGCAGCGGTTCGGCTCAGCGGCTCTCCTGCGCTCAGTTGTGGTCGCCGGAGATCGGCGCGGGGCCGGCTTGGGCCGCATCATCGTGCGGGAACTCGAGCAGGTCGCGCGTGCTGGCAAGGTCGACCGCCTGATCCTTCTCACGCAGACGGCGCGAGAGTTTTTTTCGCACCAGGGGTATCGCGTCATTGAACGAGGCGACGCGCCGCAGGACGTGCAGGGGAGCGAGGAGTTTCGGGCGCTGTGCCCGGCGTCCGCGACCTGCATGGGGAAGGTACTGACGGGATCTGACTAGGGCATGCCGTGGCCGACCGACCGTATAACGTGCTCTTTCTGTGCACCGGCAACTCCGCGCGCAGCATCATGGCGGAAGCGCTCATCAACCAATGGGGCCGGGGAAAGTTTCTGGGCCTCAGTGCCGGCAGTCATCCCAAGGGCGCGGTGCATCCGATCGCGCTTGAGCTACTGAAGAAGATGAACTTCCCCACAGAGAGTTTGCGCAGCAAGAGCTGGAATGAGTTCGCAGCCCCGGGGGCATTGCCTCTCGACTTCGTATTCACGGTCTGCGACAACGCTGCCGGCGAGGTCTGCCCGTATTGGCCCGGTCAGCCGATGACGGCGCATTGGGGAGTGCCCGACCCGGCCGCGGCCGAGGGTTCGGAAGTCGAGCAGTGGCTGGCCTTTCGCTCTGCCTTCAAGATGCTCGACAATCGCATCAAGATCTTTACCAGCCTGCCGTTTGACGCTCTTGACCGAGTCAAGCTGCAGGAACGTCTCGACTCGATCGGTAAGACTCACCCGCCCTCCGACCCAACGCAATGAGCGTGCTCCGACGCCTGTCGGCTGAGGCGATCGGATCGCTCCTGCTCGCCGCGACCGTGGTGGGCTCGGGCGTCATGGCCGAGCGACTGGCCGGCGGCAACGCGGCCGTCGCGCTTCTTGCGAATACGGGTGCCACCGTGGCGGTGCTGGCCACGCTGATCGCGCTCTTAGGTCCGGTGAGCGGTGCGCACTTCAATCCGGCGGTGTCGCTGGTCCAGGCGGTCCGCAAGGCGCTGTCCTGGCAGGACGCCGGTGCGTATGCCGTTGTCCAGGTGCTGGGTTGCTGCACTGGGGCGATCCTTGCCCATGCGATGTTTGGCCTCCCGTGGCTGCAGTCGTCTGTCCTCGTTCGCACCGGTACTGCCCAGTGGCTGGCCGAGGCGGTCGCGACGTTTGGGTTGCTCCTGGTCATCCTTGGACACTCACGGGTACAGGATGCGCCCTGGATGATCGCCGCGTGGATCGGCGCCGCCTATTGGTTCACCGCCTCAACGTCCTTCGCCAACCCTGCGATCACCATTGCTCGCTCGCTCTCGGATACCTTCGCCGGGATCCGACCGGTGGACGTGCCGGGCTTCATTCTTGCGCAGTTCGTAGGCGCGCTCCTGGCGCTCCTGGTGGCGAGATCCCTGTTCAGTGGGGTTGGTGTGAAGGTTGTCGGTTTGGCGGCTGAAGGCTCCTCTACCGACTCGGCAACGCGCCGGGACCCGCTAACCCGGCAAAGGCCAGGATCTCAGGCTGACGCTCTTGGAAGCAGGCGCGCGCCGCGGAATACCCCGTAGAGCCCGATCGCCATCCACATGACGTTGATGAACGCGGAGGGGTAGGCGCCATTCCATCCGCTGTTGACGATGAAGCCGGCTCCCGATAACACGTTGAGCCATTGGTACCAGGCAGAGTGCGAACTGAGTCGGCCGGTCGTCAGCAGGACATATGCAGACAGCATCATCGCCGCGGCCGCCCACCCGATGATCTCGATCGCGATTTTCAAGGATGCTCTCCTGTCACCCGATTGCAGTTGAGCGGCTTACGCCGGCGCCGGATAGCCGGCCTCCTCAGCCTGTCGAGCACGAGCCTGAATGATGCTGTATGCGTCGACGTTACGCACCGGCGTGAAGCCCTCGATTAGCAACTCAGCGGCGATGGGGCGAAACCAGGCGCGATCGCGCGCCGATTGAAAACTGATGGCGAGGCGATCGACCGCTTCAGGAGGAACAGAGGGGTTGGCGACAAAGGCTGGTATGGGCGCCGTTACGGTGGATTCGAGCACGCGTACGCGGGCGGCAAGTTCGGGGTGATGGAGTTGTGTCAGCAGGTGCCAATACGCATCGACAGGTCCCACGTCGATTGCACCTTCCAGTACCGCATCGAAGACCTTCTGCACGGTGCCGAGGCCTCCCACGACCTGTGAATATAGCGTTGGCCGCTCAGGGGTCCGGTACTGCAGTAGGTGGTGTCGCAACGCGTTATAGCCGGAGTGCGAATGGCGCAGGGTCCAACCAATCCGGCCGCCAAACGTATCGCTGAGCCGTTGGAAGCGGCTATCGGCTTTGACGACGAGATCGGTTCGGTACACGGCGCGGCCCTGGGCCCAAGGCGCGAGTGGAATTGGGGCCGCGATCGGGACAACATGGAGCTGCCGCAGCGAGATGGGATATCCGCACATGATGAAGACGCATCCCAAGTCGGCACGCGTCCACAGTTCCTCGAGAGATTGCCGCAGGGGGTACGAGACGAAGTCGAAGGCTACGCCGGCTTCCTCCGCAACCCTCGTGAGCAGGTCGTGCCAGGCAGCGTCCGTTTGCCGTGCGACCGAGTAGTAGGCGTGCCCATTCGTAGCGAGCCGCTTGATCGGCCCACTTCCCGAGGAGGAGGAGGGCTCAGCGATAGATATCTCTCCTACTAACCGTCGACACGCTCCACGACCGGAAGTCCTGCGGCCTTCCATTCCGGAAATCCATCCTCCAGACGCCGAACCTTCCAGCCGCGCTCACGAAGGAACGCAACGGCCTCAAATGCCAGAACGCAGTAAGGACCGCGGCAATACGCCACGATTTCTCGGCGCTTCGGGAGTTTCCGCAGACGGCGGGACAGCTCGCGCAGCGGAATATTGATCGCCCTGGGAAGATGACCGGTGGCGTATTCATCCTCCGGGCGGACGTCGAGCACGGTCACGATGCCTGCCTTGATCCGCGCCGCCAGCTCTTCGCGTGACACGGCCTCAAGGGCGTCGCGCTCACGAAAGTAGCCCCCGATAACGTCACGTGCTGCCGCGTGCTTGCTCTCCGCAACCTTGCGCAGCGCGGCGACCAGGTGCAGGACCGATGGATCGCTGAGCCGATAGAGTACGTGCTTGCCCTCGCGTCGGGAAGCGAGCAGCGCCGCTCGCTGCATCAGCCGCAGGTGCTGCGAGGCATTGGCAACCGACAGTCCTGTCCGATCGGCGAGCCCTTCCACGCTGCGTTCGCCCTGGGCAAGCTGTTCCAGGATCTCGAGCCTGGAGCCGTGGCTGAGCGCCTTCGCGACCTCGGCGAAGCTATCAAACAGAGCGCGTTTCGGGCTGTAGCTTGACATCTGGGGTACCACGCTAGATCATTCTATAGAATTATTGAATGTAACGAGCGCGGAATGCAACCGAACCCAAACTTGTTCGGCGCGGTGCCGTCCGCAGCCCAGCTGCAGAGATCGAAATGATACTGCGACCGTTTTTGCACGCTGAGCCGGTCGCAATCTCGTATCTCTTCGGTTGCGGCAGCAAGGCCGCCGGCGCTGTCGTGGATCCCGTCGGGGATATCGAGCCTTACCTGCGCGCCGCCGAGGCGAGCGGTATGCGGATCCTTTACGTCATCGACACGCACATCCATGCCGATCACGTGTCAGCGGGGCGGCGTTTGGCATCCGCCGCGGGTGCGCGATATGTGCTCGGGGCGCAAGGCGCGGCCGCTCGCGCGTCCGAGACGGTACGCGACAGGGACGTGCTCGGGCTTGGGAACGTCTCCGTCGAGGTTCTGCATACGCCGGGACACACCCCCGAGCACGTATCACTGCTCGTCACTGATCGGACCCGGGGCAGCGAGCCCTGGTTGGTAATGACCGGTCATACCCTCATGGTGGGCGACGTCGGCCGAACGGAGCTCGCGGCGACCGCGGAAGAGGGCGCGCGCGTTCTCTTTGCGAGTCTCGGGTGCCTCAAGGCCTTGCCCGACCACGTCGAAGTGCTGCCGGGCGCCTTCTCGGGCTCGGTGTGCGGCCGGAGTTTGAGCGGCAAGCCGTTCTCCACAATCGGGTTCGAGCGGCGTCACAACGCCGCATTTCGCATCGACGCGGAGGCTGAGTTCGTTCGCTTCATGGCGGCCGATATTCCGATACCCCCGCCAGCCGCGGCAGAGCTACGAGCCGTGAACGCAGGTCTCGCCGCGTAACAGCCCCGTCCGGGTGACTCGACTTTTGGCAGCTCAACTCGGACGTTATTCATGCACCGCGGCTGCCTGGCCCGCATCATCAATTCTGCCCTCTGCCGCTTTAGGACATTCGGTGTCGCGTTCATCGCGGACGTGGTCGCCGACCGGCGGAGTGTCTGAACGTGGCGGGGCGATCAGAAGGCACATCCACGGGGGACGTCCGCCTCGGACTGCGTGAGAACTGGCAGCAGTTCTCGCTCCTCGTGCTCCTCAATGCCTTCGTCGGCGGCATGGTGGGCCTTGAGCGGACGGTGGTGCCGCTGATCGGCTCCCAGGAATTCCGGATCGCTTCGACGACAATTGTTGTCTCCTTCATCGTCAGCTTCGGAGTCGTGAAGGCCTTTGCCAACCTCATCTCCGGGCATCTGGCCGACCTTTATGGACGCAAGCACTTGCTCGTCGCGGGCTGGCTCTTCGGGCTTCCAGTTCCGTTCATGATCGGCTGGGGCCCCACCTGGGGCTGGGTAGTGGCCGCGAACGCATTGCTCGGTATCAATCAGGGTCTTGCCTGGTCCATGACCGTCATCATGAAGGTGGACCTCGTTGGACCTAAGTCCCGCGGCCTTGCTGTCGGCCTCAACGAGTTTGCCGGCTACCTCTCCGTGGGTCTCACCGCCTTCCTAACGGGATACATCGCCGCGAGGTACGGGCTTCGGCCGCAGCCTTTCTATCTCGGGATCGGCTACGCTGCCGTCGGGCTCGTCCTTGCGACCCTACTGGTGCGCGACACACGGCATCACGTCCGCCTTGAGGCTTCGCGCCATGCGGCCGCGTCGATGGATACGCTCGGGTTCTGGCAGATCTTTCGCCGGACATCGTTCGGTGATCGCAATCTCTTCGCGGCCTCACAGGCCGGTCTTGTCAACAATCTCAACGACGGCATGAGCTGGGGGATATTCCCGCTCTTTTTCGCCTCCTTTGGTCTCGGCATCGAGCGCATCGGCACGCTCAAGGCCGTCTATCCAGTGGTCTGGGGTGTGCTCCAGACGGTGACCGGCCCCCTGAGCGACCGCTGGGGCAGAAAGGGACTCATCGCTGCGGGCATGTGGGTGCAGGCGGTTGCTCTCTGCCTGACTGCGGCAACACACAGTTACCGCTGGTGGCTTGTGGCGAGTGTGCTCCTCGGAGTCGGCACAGCGATGGTCTACCCGACGTTGATTGCGTCCGTCTCCGATGCGTCGCACCCGATCTGGCGGGCGCGCTCCCTCAGCGTCTATAGGTTCTGGCGCGACATGGGTTACGCGATGGGTGCACTCCTGGCCGGCATTATCACCGACCTGGTCGGTGCCGCGTACGCGATCGCAACGATCGGCGCATTGACCTTCGCTTCCGGGACGATCGTCGCGTTTGTCATGGATCGGCCGCGCCAGAACCCAAGCTCTTGAATATACTTCTCGTGATTTCGCGAGCCGGGTGATGAACTCCGTCAGCCAAGCCGGCGTCATAGCCTTTAGCCGCCGTGGTGGGCATAGACCGAGGTCGTCCCGTCTTTCGAAACCAGAAGCACGTCGTACGGCTCGATCTTGCCCGAGGGGACTTCCATGCCGGGTGAGCCCGCCGGCATTCCAGGCACTGTCAGTCCTTTCGCATCCGGACGCTCGCGCAGCAGGCGTTTGATGTCGTCGGCCGGCACATGACCCTCCACGAAATAGCCGCCGGCCTCGGCGGTGTGACACGAGCCCATCGCGGCGGGGATGCCGAAGCGTTTTTTGCTCAGCCCGAGATCGCCGAGTTCGTGCACGTCGACGGAAAAACCCGCCTGTCGCAGGTACTTCACCCAAGCCGTGCAACATCCGCAGCTTGCTTTCTTGTATACGGCAACCACGTTCCCCGGATCGGCGGGCGGTTCTGACGAACGCGTGCAGCCGGTGATCGCGACGAGCCCGGTGAGAAGAATCGAGGATACGAGAAGTCGGGCGCGTTCCTGAATCATGGGAGCTACCTCACGATGGAAAGCCAAGAGGTCAGGCTGGATTGCGTCCCACGCCTGTTCACGCGCGCGTCAGTTTCCGCCCGCGAATCAACAGATAGGCCGCGGGCACGACAAACATGGTCAACAGCGGCGCCGTGATCATGCCGCCCACCATGGGGCCGGCGATGCGCCGCATCACCTCCGAGCCGGTGCCGCTGCCAAACATGATCGGCAGCAAGCCCGCAATCACCACGGCCACGGTCATGGCGAGCGGCCGTACTCGTAGCGCAGCGCCTTCCTCGATCGACCGGCGCAGGTCGTCCACCGTTTTCAGGCGCCCCTCGTCTTCGTGCCGCTTCACAGCCTGATTGACGTAAATCAACATCACCACGCCGAATTCCGCCGCCACGCCGGCGAGCGCGATGAAGCCCACAGCGGAAGCGATCGACATGTTGAAGCCCAGTACATAGATGAGCCAGAAGCCGCCCACGAGCGCGAACGGCAGCGTGGTCATGATCAGCAGAGCCTGGGTCAAGTTGCGGAAGATCAGATACAGCAGCACGAGGATGATCGCCAACGTAAAGGGCACCACCACCTCCAGACGTTTCGTCGCGCGCTCCAGATACTCGTACTGGCCCGACCAGGAAATGGAATAGCCGGGCGGCAGCTGGACTTTATCGGCCACGAGGCGCTGCGCTTCCTTGACGTAAGAGCCGAGGTCGCGATCGCGGATGTCCACATAGATCCAACCGTTCGGGCGCGAGTTTTCGCTGCGTATCATCGGCGGCCCGTCCGTGATGGTAATATCCGCGACCGCGCCCAGCGGCACGGTCTCGCCCTGGCGGGTGATCATCGGCAGCTGCCGGAGCTTTTCCACCGAGTCGCGAAGCTCGCGTGGATAGCGGACGTTGACGGGAAAACGCTGCAGGCCCTCGATCGTCTGCGTCACATCTTCGCCCCCGATGGCATACGTGATCACATCCTGCACGTCCGCGATGTTGAATCCGTAGCGCGCGGCTGCCAACCGATTGATCTTCGCCTCGATGTACCGCCCCCCTGTGACGCGCTCAGAGAACGCTGAAGCCGTCCCGGGAATGGTCTTGATCAATTGTTCGATCTGGCCGCCGACGCGCTCGATCACGTTCAGGTCGGGGCCCGCGACCTTGATGCCCACGGGGCTCTTGATGCCGGTGGCCAGCATGTCGATACGGTTGCGAATGGGTGGCACCCAGATATTGGAGTAGCCGGGGATGTGCAAGGCAGCGTCCAGCTCCCGGGTGAGCTGCTCAATCGTCATGCCCGCCCGCCATTGCTTCGCAGGCTTGAACTCGATCGTCGTTTCGGACATTTCCAGCGGCGCAGGATCGGTGGCGGTCTCAGCGCGGCCGGCCTTGCCGAACACGCTCTTGACTTCCGGGAACTGCTTGATCAGGCGATCCGTCTGCTGCAGCAATTCGGCCGCTTTGCCGGCGGACAGGCCGGGCAACGCCGTGGGCATGTAGAGCAGTGTGCCCTCGTTGAGCGGTGGCATGAACTCGCTGCCGATACGCAGCGCCGGATACGCCGTCGCGGCCAACAGGAGCACGGCGATGCCGAGCGTCAGCCATGGACGGTGCATGACCCAGGCGATGGCGGGTCGGTAGGCGGCGATCAATGCTCGATTCAGGGGATTTTGCAATTCGTCGCGAATGTGGCCGCGGATAAACGCGACCATCAGCACCGGGACCAAGCTCACCGATAGACCCGCCGCGGCCGCCATGGAATAGGTCTTGGTGAAGGCCAGCGGCGAGAACAGTCGTCCCTCTTGAGCCTCCAGCGTAAAGACCGGCACGAAGGACAGCGTGATGATCAGCAGACTGAAGAACAGCGCGGGTCCGACCTCGGAGGCGGCGGTGCCGATCAATTCCATCTGCTGTGCGGCATCTGGATCGCGGTCCGGGTTCTCATGGCGCCATCGTTCCAGGTGCTTGTGAGCGTTCTCAATCATGACGATGGCCGCATCCACCATGGCGCCGATAGCGATGGCGATACCGCCGAGGGACATGATGTTGGCGTTGACGCCCTGATAGCGCATCACGATGAAGGCCATGAGCACGCCCAGCGGCAGGGTGACGATAGCCACCAACGAAGAGCGCAAGTGGAACAGGAACGCCGCGCACACCAGCGCTACGATGATGAATTCTTCGATCAGCTTACCCTTGAGGTTGTCAATCGCGCGCAGGATGAGGTCAGAGCGGTCGTAGGTCGGCACGATCTCGACCCCCTGCGGCAGTCCCTTCTTGAGTGTTTCCAGTTTGGCTTTGACGGCGTCTATCGTTTCCAGCGCGTTCTTGCCGAAGCGCATCACGATGACGCCGCCCACCACCTCGCCGGCGCCATCCAGTTCCGAAATACCCCGCCGAATCTCGGGGCCACGCTGAACCCAGGCCAGGTCCTTCAGCAGGATGGGCGTGCCTTCGGGGCCACGTCCCAGGGGCACGGAGCGGAAATCATCCAGCGTCTTGAGATAGCCGGTCGCCCGCACCATGTACTCCGCTTCGCCCAGCTCGAGCACCGAACCGCCGGTCTCGTTGTTGGCCCTGGTCACGGCCTCGACGATCTGACTCTGCGGGATGCGGAAGGCGCGCATGCGGTCTGGGTTCAGCACGATCTGGTAGGCCGGCACGAAACCCCCAATGGTGGCGACCTCCGCGACGTTGGGTACGGTTTTGAGCTCATACTTCAGGAACCAGTCCTGCAGCGCTGTCAACTGCCCCAGGTCGTGCTTACCGGTGCGATCCACCAACGCGTACTCATAGACCCAGCCGACCCCGGTGGCGTCCGGACCCAACGCCGACTTAGCGCTCGGTGGCAGCCGGCCCTGCACTTGAGAGAGATATTCGAGTACGCGCGAGCGCGCCCAATACAGATCGGTGCCGTCCTCGAACAAGATGTAGACGAAGGAGTCGCCGAACATCGAATACCCCCGCACCACCTTGGCACCGGGCACCGAGAGCATCGTGGTCGCCAGCGGATAGGTGACCTGGTCCTCCACCACCTGCGGCGCCTGGCCGGGGTAGGTGGTCTTGATGATCACCTGCACGTCGGAAAGATCGGGAATCGCATCCAGTGGGGTTTGCAGCATGGAATAGACGCCCCAGGCGCTGACCATCACGGTGGCCATCAGCACGAGGAAGCGGTTGTGGATAGACCAGCGGATGAGAGCGGCAATCATCGGCGTTTCTCTGGGGTTGTCTTTGCGTCGCCGGCGGATGGCTCCTTCTTGATCGACATCCCTTCCATGCTTTTCATCGAGGGAGCGGGGTGCTCGTCCCCGCTGCGCTCCCCACTCATCGCACCCGCGGGTGATTCGTTCTCGGGAGGCGTCAGGCGGCCCAGTGCGCCGCGCAGATTGGCTTCCGAGTCGATGAGGAACTGCCCGGAGGCCACGACCTGCTGGTGCTCTTGCAGCCCGCTACGGATCTCGACTTTCCCATCCGTCTCGTCTCCGACCGTGACGTCCGCGGGGCGGAAGTGGCCTTCGCCTTCAGCGACAATGACTGCGCTGCGCGTGCCGGTCCTGATCAAAGCTTCGCTGGGGATCAGTAGCGCGTCTCGCTTCGTGCCGCTCCTCACCGTGACGGTGGCGTACATTTCGGGTTTGAGTTCGAGTCGAGGATTGTCCAGCACAATGCGTGCCTTGAGCGTGCGAGTCTCCGCCATGAGCTCCGGGTACACGTAGTCCACCGAGCCCTTGAAAACCCGGCCTGGCAGGGCCGCGAACCGCACCTCGGCCGGTTGGCCGTTGGCGATCCAGGCCGCCTGGGCTTCAGTGATCTCTGCGGTCACCCAGACGGTGGAAAGGTCCACCAGATTGAAGAGATTCATGCCGGGGCTCACTTGCGCGCCTTCCCGTACCCCGAGTTGGGTCACGACGCCGTTGATGGGCGAATAGAACGCCACTCGCCGTTGGGCGTGGCCGTTCTGTTCGATCTGCGCGATTTGCGTGTCGCTCATGCCGAGAAATGACAAGCGATAACGCGAGGCCTCCACCAGACTGCCCGCACCCGGGTGCTCGCCCGCCGAGCGTAGCGCCAGCAGAAGCTCCTGCTGCGCCGCCAGCAGATCGGGCGAATAGACTTCAGCCAAGAGCTGCCCCTTCCTCACCGGATCGCCGACTTTGCGCACTTGCAATCGCTCCACCCATCCGGCGGCGCGTGACTGCACAACCTGGATGCGACTCTCGTTGGCCATGACGCTCCCTGTTGCGCGCGCCTCCTGAGCGAGTGTCCCTCGCTCAACCGGCGCCGTGCGGATGCCGAGGTTCTGCGCCATCCGCGGATCGATCGAGATCGTCCCTTCTTGATGCCCGCCTGCCTCGTCCGCCGTCATGGGCACCAACTGCATATCCATGAAAGGCGACTTTCCCGGCTTGTCGAAATGCTGTTCGGGACGCATCGGGTCGTACCAGTACAGCACCCGACCTTTCCCCTGCGCGGTGGCATTCACCCCCGGGCTCGCTCCGCGATGAGTCAGCAGCCAGCCGCCCACGGCGGCGCCCGCGGCGATCACGAGCACAATGAGGGTGGACTTCTTCACGGTTGCTCTCCGGCGAGATACTGCAAATTCAGGCGATTCATGGCCGTATCTCGCTCCAGCTCGAGCCGTTTCAGACGGTTCTGCAGATCCACGCGCCGCGCATCCAGCACCGCAACGAGCGTGCCCTGACCGGATTGCCATGCCAGACGCGCGGCCTCGAGGCGCTGGGTGCTCTGCGGCAGGATCTCCTGTTCGTAGCGCATCAGGCGCTCGCGCAAGCGCAACCAATTCGCAAGACTCTGGTGGGCCAGCGCCGCCTGTTGCCGCCAAACGTCCTCTTGAAGCTGCTCAGCGCGATCCTTTTCCTTCAGCTTGCCGGCAAGGCCGCGGTCCTGGCGGTTGGCGGTGAAAATCGGCAGATCCATCGTGAACTTCACACCGATGAAATCGGAGCGCTGGAACCGGAAGGCATACTCGAGTCCCACGCTCCAGTCGGGTTTGTACGCGGTGCGCGCTAGTCCGACCTCCGCCTGCGCGAGTTCGACTTGCTTCTCCGCGCTGTTGAGCAGCGGGTGGGTGCGCACACGGGCCAGCAGAGCATTCAGATCAGGCGGCGGAGCCCACGCCGGCAATTCGGGGTGTATTGGTCGCTCGGCGTCCGCGCCAATCCAGCGCGACAACGCGTTGCGCGCCTGTTCAGCTCGCTGCGCCCAGTCGGCGACTTCATCGCCCACGACCTGGAAGTCCACGCGCGCCGCCAACACGTCAGCCTGGGTCGCCCGGCCGGTGCGATAGGCGATCTCCACCGCCTGGGCCTGCAAGTCAGCATCGCGGGCGGTGGCGCGCGCCAACTCCATGGCACGCTCCGGCCACCAGACATCCACCCAGGCGAGCCCCGCATCGCGCGGGATCGACAGGCGCAGCGCTTCCAACTCCTGCTCGGTCATCTCAGCCTCGCGCTGCCCGCGCTCGCCGCGCAGGCGACGCTTCTGGGCACGCGGGAAGTCCTGCATCAAATCAACGGTCGTCATCGTAAAGTCGTCCTTCCGCAGGCTGTAGGCAGTCCGGGTGTCGATAGGAAAGTCCTGTACGCCGAAGGAAAGCTTGGGATCGGGCAGTTGAGCGTCCGCCACCGCTCGCTGGTGCGCGCTGGCGACCGCAGCCGACTGCGCCTCCAACAGCGGTTGTTTATCAACGGCGAGACGCACGGCCTCATCCAGTCCCAGAGCGCGCCCTGCTGTGGGCGCGCTCGAGGGGTTGGGGTCCTGGGCGTGCGCCACGACGGCGGCGCAAACCCATGCGGCCGTAACCAGTATCCGTGTCGATCGACACATAACGTTCTCCCGAATCACAAGCAAACCAGGGGCGCCCGCCACCACGCTAAGACTGCCGGAAGCAAACGAGCTTTCCGGGGCATCAGGGGCCGCTAAGTGACGAAATACCGAGCCGGTCCCGCCGCACCTCGCACAGCTATCAGTGGCTAGTGGCGCTCCATCAGGTAGGCATGCGCCATCCAGCACGCCCGCACGTTTCTAACCGCCGGCTTATCCATCAGATGAGCGTGCTGGCGGAAGCATTCTTCCATCTGCTTCGCGAGCGACGCATCAGCGGCGGCTGATACTGCGTGAGCGGACGCGAGCCCCGCGGCAAGTAGAAGGATTGATGCAAGCGTTTTCATGGTCATCTCCGTTCCAGTGATGTTGGTGAAAGGCACATCGAGGCTCCGACTGAGGGCTGTCAGATGCGGTCCGGGCGTTGATGGGGCTAGCGGCCTACGGGATCGCTGCGTCGAGAACGCGTGACTCGGCGCCGCGGTGCCGATGCACGGCAGTCGCGCGCGAATGCACGACGATTCGATCGTGGATCCTGGAGGCGGGCAACAACGCGGCCCGATCGCGAGGCGGCCCCTACAAGCGGAGTCGGCTAGTGCTCAGGTAGAGCGAAGAGCCCGAGGGGTGGAAGGGACGTATGTCGGCGGCCACGGCGGCGGCGGACATCGCGTGGCGGTCGACGACCGCCAGGGAACTGGCAAGCGCCGGTGGATTCCCGCGAAGTGGGTGTTTCCCGGCGGTCTTTGATGGAGCGGACGCGACGAGGCTGGATGCCACCCGTTCCCCGGACACGCAACAAACGCCTTGCGTTGGATTCGCGATCGCGATCCCAGGGCCCTGGCCGCGGCACGGCTGCCCGGGCCCGAACGGGCAGCAGTCCTGGATCGGAGTGTCGCGGGCACACGCCACCGCCGGGAGCCCTGCGAATAGCAGTCCTACACCGAGGATCGACAGACTGAGGACGCGGTGCAACATATCGTCAGCGAGGGAGTCCCGAAGGGTGACCTATCGACTCCAATGACGGGAAATCGTTCAACACCCGACACCGCGAAGGGTAGCATCGCCCCGGGCGTAGTGCCAATGTTGGCTGTTCGATCCCCCCTTGCCGCCGTTGATCTTCTTGCGCCCTTCTTGCGGGACGTAGGTGCAGGCCCCGGGCACGTTGTGGTTCGCGACGGGTAGCGGGACGGGCTCGCAGATCATGCGGCGCATTGCCTCGCCGATGGTTGGCGGCATGCTTACCGCGCCGCTCCTGTCGATGCTGGCCGTTCCCGCGGCGTACTTGCTGCTGCGTCGTCCCTTGTGGGTGCCGTCGCGGTGAGCGGCTTTCCGATCACACGTACGACCCCCGCAGACGGATCATACGAGGAGTTACAAGGCCGACGAATCGATGCGATGCCCGGTCGAACCCACCGTCCCGTTCATCCGACCTGAATCGGCGGGCCTGGGACGACTGAAGTCACCGGATAGCCACTGCGCGGAGGACAACTGGTATGGCCTGCGAGTGCCCGCATAGGTCTGCTAAGACGGACGCAGAGCGCAAGACGTTACGGGCGGCGCTGTCGCTCAATGCCGCCATGTTCGTGATCGGTACCGTGGCAGGTGTTTTGGCGCAGTCGACCGGCCTGTTAGCCGACGCGCTCGACATGCTGACCGATGCGATCGCCTACGGGCTTGCACTAATGGCTGTTTCACGTGGGCTGAAATTCAAAAAGAACGCGGCGCGTTGGAGTGGCGGAGTTTTGGTCCTGCTGGGTGCCGGCATCATCGCGGAAGTAGTGAGGCGCTGGTTCTTCGGCAGCGAACCGATAGGGCTCGTGATGATGGGTTATTCCGCCGTGTCCTTTGCCGTGAACCTCTACGTGCTCATGCGGCTTGCAAAATTCCGAGACGGAGAGGTCCATTTACGCGCGAGCTACATCTGCACGCGCGCGGACGTGCTCGCCAACATTGCTGTTTTCGTCTCGGGCGCGATTGTCGCCGCAACGGGATTGCAAATCGTTGATTTAGTTGTCGGGTTCGGGATTGGGCTATACGTGCTCAAAGAAGCCGGGGAAATCCTTAGGCAAGCGACCGGAGCAGGCGAAAGGGCTGCGTCCGGGCGCGCTCTTTGAACTACGAGCGCTTGCAACTGAGGACAAAAAGTGAACCCACGGCACAATGATTCGCACAGGCATTCCGCGAACAACGCGCCTCACGCGTCTGGGAACGATGCACGGCAGGCTCGGGTGTCTCTGCCCGCCGGGATGGCTACGGATGCGATCTACACCTGTCCCATGCACCCTCAAGTACGGCAGATCGGCCCCGGGCATTGTCCGATATGCGGCATGGCCCTTGAGCCATTGTTACCGAGCGGGAGTGAGGACGATAGCGAAGCCCGCCGTGTGCGGCGACGGTTTTGGTTCGCGCTGACGCTGGCACTGCCGGTCATGCTGATCGCCATGGGGCCACACTTACTCGGAAAGCCCATCAGTCCTGGGATCGCGTGGACGCTGCGACTATTGGAGCTGTTTTTCAGCGCGCCCGTTGTCCTTTGGGCGGCCGTGCCGTACTACCGCCGCGGTTGGCTCGGGGTCGTGCACGGAACGCCCAACATGTACACGCTGATTGGGCTGGGAGTGATCGTCGCATTTAGCTACAGCGTGATCGCGACCTACTTTCCCGGGGTGTTCCCGACGAACATGCGCGATGCACACGGAATGGTCGGCGTTTATTTCGAGGTTGCGGCGATCATCGTGGCGCTCGTGCTCCTGGGTGAATGGCTGGAGCTCGCCGCGCGCGGGCGCACCAGCGCCGCCATCCGGCAGCTCCTTGAGCTGTCTCCCAAGACGGCGCGTCGCATTGCCGCCGGAGGTGAGGAGGACGACGTCCCGCTCGAGGCCCTCGCGGCCGGTGATCGGGTGCGCGTTCGACCCGGGGAAAAGATTCCGGTTGATGGTCGCGTCGTGAGCGGTCAATCGAGCGTCGATGAGTCGATGCTCACCGGAGAGCCCTTGCCGGTGGAGAAGCGTGTCGGCGATCGCGTCGTGGGCGCAACGGTCAATCAGACTGGCGCGCTGGTGATCGAGGCCGAGCACGTGGGAGCGGATAGCCTGCTGTCGCAAATCGTCGCGCTGGTCAGTCAAGCGCAACGCTCGCGCGCACCCTTACAAAGACTCGCCGATCAGGTTGCTGCTTGGTTCGTCCCCGCAGTCATCGCCATTTCGATCGCTACCTTCCTTGGGTGGTGGTTCATCGGCCCAGAGCCGCGCCTCGCCTACGCCCTGGTGAACGCGGTCGCCGTGCTCATCATTGCCTGTCCGTGCGCCCTGGGACTCGCGACGCCTATTTCCATCATGGTCGCCAGTGGTCGTGCCGCCCGGTTGGGCGTGCTCTTCCGCGACGCCGCAGCGATCGAGTCTCTCCGCGACATCGACACTCTCGTTCTTGATAAGACGGGAACGCTCACACGCGGCCGGCCGGCGCTGACTCAGGTCATCGCGCTCGGGGCGGTTGACGAGACGGTCGTCCTTGCCTTCGCCGCGGGTCTTGAGCGCTCGAGCGAGCATCCCTTAGCTCGGGCGATTGTGGAAGGAGCGGTCTCGCGTGGCGTTACACCCGTCGAGGTTGCACAGTTCAATTCCGTCACCGGTCAGGGCGTGACGGGCACGTGGAACGGGCGGCGCCTGGCCCTCGGCAACCCGGCGCTGATGCACGCCGTAGGCGCTGATATTAGTCCCGCGCAGGAACGTAGCGAGAGCCTGCGCCGGAGCGGGCAGTCCACGATCTCCCTGGCCATCGATGGGCAACTCGCGGGGGTCGTTGCCGTCGGCGATCCTCTCAAGGAAACGACGCCCCAGGCCCTTCAGGCACTCAAGACACTCGGCTTGCGCCTCGTGATGCTCACCGGAGATAGCCGCACGACGGCGCAGGCGGTGGCGGCGGGGCTGCCCATTGATGAGGTCATCGCGGAAGTACGCCCAACCGACAAAGCGGACGTCATTGCCAAGCTTCAGAAGGACGGCCATCGGGTCGCGATGGCGGGCGACGGCATCAATGACGCCCCCGCTCTGGCTCAGGCCGATGTCGGTATCGCCATGGGGACTGGAGCCGACATTGCCATGGAAAGCGCGCAGATCACGTTGGTCAGGGGCGATTTGCGTGGAATCGTTCGTGCCCGGGAGTTGAGCGAGGCCACCGTGCGGAACATCCATCAGAATCTGCTGTTTGCCTTCGGTTACAACGCCCTGGGGATTCCACTTGCGGCGGGGATGCTGTACCCCCTGACGGGTTGGCTGCTGAGCCCCCTCGTTGCGGCCCTTGCCATGAGCTTCTCGTCGGTGTCCGTGATTGCCAATGCCCTGCGCCTTAGGGCGGTGAGTTGGTAGCTGGTCAACTGGCGATTCAGGGCAGTTTTGACGGCGGCAATCGCATTAACCATGGGGCAGCGGCTTTGGGACGAGAAATCCCCCTACCGCAGCGGGTCATCACGCCGTCGCGCTCTCCAACGACGCGATGAGCGGGCACCGAACCTTCCCCCTGTTGCCGTGACATTGCCCGACAAGTACCGCCAGCAGTTTTTCGATCTTACTCAGTTGCGCCATCCGCTCACGCACTGTTACCAATTTTTGGCCGGCGATCTCCTCCACCTCGCGGCAATGCAGGCCGTCCTCCAGTGATAGCAACTCGCCGACTTCATCCAGGCTGAACCCAAGCCTCTGCGCCTCCTTAATGAAGCGCAGCCGTCGGGCGTGTGCCTGCGCATAGTGGCGGATACCGCCGAATGGCTTCGCCGGCTCCTGGACCAAGCCACGCCTCTGGTAGTAGCGGATGGTTTCCACGTTGACGCCCACCTGCCGCGCCAGGGTGCCGATGGTGTATCGCTCAGCCATATTGACTCCGTACTTAAGTACGGGAATAGAGTACGCCGACCGCTGAAGATCCAAAAGGAGCCAGCCCCATGTCCGCACCGCAGAGCGGCCGCGCCGCGCTGATGACCGGCGGCCTCGCCGCGATCCTCGCATCGACCTGCTGCCTCGGCCCGCTGGTGCTGGTCGCGCTCGGCTTCAGCGGTGCCTGGATCGGTAACCTGACGATGCTGGAACCCTATCGCCCGATCTTCATTGGCGCGGCTCTGGTGGGGCTGTTCTTTGCCGGTAGGCGCGTCTTCCGTCCCGCGACGGCGTGCAAGCCAGGCGAGGTCTGCGCGATCCCGCAGGTGCGTCGAACCTACAAGGTTCTCTTCTGGATTGTGGGGGCACTGGTATTGGTCGCGCTCGCCTTTCCCCACGTCCTTCCCTTCTTCTACTGATTCGGAGTGCCCATGAACAAGCTGCTCGCATCCATCGTACTCGCTACCCTCGTTGCCGGACCCGGCTGGGCTGCTCCCCAAACCGTCATTCTGTCGGTGGCCAAAATGACCTGTGCCGCGTGCCCGATTACGGTCAAGACGGCACTATCTCGTGTGCCGGGCGTGACCGAAGTCAGCGTGAGCCTTGAGCGCAAGCAGGCGACAGTCGTGTTCGACGACACCAAGACCACAGTGTCAGCCCTCACTCGCGCCACCACAGACGCCGGCTATCCCTCAACACCGGTGAAAGACGCGGGGAAATGACCGAGACCACCACACTGGCTGTCACTGGCATGACTTGCAGGGATTGCGCCCATCATGTCGAACAGGCGCTCACAACAGTCTCCGGCGTAAGCAAGGTGCGTGTGGAATACTCGAAAGGCGTCGCGAGGATCGAAAGCGAAGTTCCGGTTGCGATTGATACGCTCAACGCCGCGCTGCCAAATAGCTACAGAGTCAAGTCTCTGCCCGCCGAAGACGCGCTCGATAAGGCAACGACTTCGAGCTCGTTGCTCGGCAAGGCGTTGGGAGCGTTCGGCGGATCTCGCCGAGCCCGTGCCGGCTCAGAGCCGCTGATCACGACCTCCGAACTGACCTGTCCGAACTGTGGACATATCTCGCGTGAGAGCATGCCGACGGATGCGTGCATCTACTTCTACGACTGTGCAGGCTGCGGTGCGCTGCTGCGGCCCAAGGCGGGGGACTGCTGCGTGTTCTGTTCGTACGGGTCGGTTCCCTGTCCCCCGGTACAGGCCAATCAATCGTGCTGCGGCACGCAGGGCAGCCGGTGAGCGGTGACGTGGATTGCACGACAGGCCGTGCCGACTGGGCCCGCGGTAACCGCGCCGCAGCGTTATATCAGCTGAATTTTGGTAGCCCAGAAACATAAACGCCCCGGGGAGCGGGGCGTTGTCGAAATGTCGTGGGAGTGTACTTATCAGAACAGGCAGAACGGACACAGTCCCGCGTGCGCAGCGAGAGCGACTCCCGCGACAGCCAAAAGTGACAAGCCGATCAGTACCTTCTTCATCCTGCCGACTCCATCAGTGCGTGGCTTGGCAAGTATACTGCTTATTGAACCGCGCGGAAAAAAGACAGCGCCGAGGAAGGAGTGCGAACCCGACTCCTGGATTCTGCGTCGGCGGCGTCAGCACAGCCGTCGCTTGCGTTCGTCAGGTGAGTAGACCGCCCGACCCATGGACCTCGAGTGAACGCTCTCCGGAAGATCCAACAGAATGAATGATCGGCCGGTTATGGCTGCCGCGCTTCGGCAGCCGGTGCTTTCGACCCTGTGGCCGGTGACGAACGGCAGCTTTCGGCGCCCTAATCATCGACTCGCCGGTCACTGCCGCCTTCGGATCAGTCACTATCTTCCCTGCGGCTGGACCACCGGTTAGACCTCGCCAAACTCTTGGGAACCCCAGAAGCCAAGCGAGATACGCTCCTACGAGGTCGAAAGTCAGACAGAACCTCGGCCACCATGAGGGAACGCCACGTCGCGGCATCGATCCGCCTGGGCTTCACGCCCCGCTCCACGTACAGGGCCAGTCGCCTCCAAAGGGATCAAATCCTCCCCGGGCCGCACGAGCGCGCGTGAATTTCGCGTGATCCTCCTGTGCCCAACCGTGCTCTTTGGTACCCAAATGGCTGCTACGCCGTCCCGTCCAGCAGATCCGTGGTAAAAAGATGTGCCTACAATCAGGTACCTATCACTAAGCGGCGAGAGCCCGATCCTTCGGCCCGGCACTCATAATGCCGGGGTCGAGGGTTCGAGTCCCTCCCTTTCCACCAATAGAATCAGACTGATAGCGGTCGCCGCCTAGATTGGCCGGCCCGCTGTAAGCGCATGATAAGCGCAGAAGGTAGGAAGGTAGACCTTCTGCCAATCTTGATCACGGGATCCACGTGTTCGCAGCTGCGCTTATAAGCGCGCACCACAATGCAGCTGAGATCCTGGGTGTGGTCCGGAACAGGTTCGCATTTCGGGCGGTCGCGATTCGCACCGCCGTTGCATACTCGTTGCGGCGAGCACCACAGCATCGAGTCCTCGGTAGCCAACCTGCGGGCGTCATGACGGGGACAGGCCACGAGATAAGGATCAGCGGAGAATCTGTATCAAATGCTGCACTGAAATTGCACGGCGTAGAGGTGCCGCGCCCTGCGCCCTAGACAAACAGCAACTTGCCCGTCGTGCAGACGGATACGCAATCCGTTGCTCTTCCGCGCGATGCATTATGGCCTTATGGCCGCATGCCTGACTGTCGATAACAAGTGGCGGCGGAGGTCGCGCATAACCCACCCCGGGGTCGATAGCGCCGCATAGGCCGCATAGGCCTCTCGAGCCAGATCTCCTCATCCGCTCCCCGCGCAGAGTCGATACGGGAGCGCTTGACTTGGACGGTAAGGTGCGGCTTCGGACTGCTCAAGCCTAAGGACAATCGTTCTCGATCGACAGACCTGCCATCAGCTGCGCGATTTCAACATCGCCTTCGCCCCCTCGGGCCAGCAACCGCTGGATCACACGTCTGCGGTCGCTCGCGGGATGAGTCTGGCTAAGCTTCGTCACGCCTTCGATCCGCCCAACCGTGAGTCGAAATGAGCGAATCCTTGGCAGCAGGGTATCCACACGGCCGGGCGGGGCATCTTCGAGCGTCCACGACGAATCATTGGCCCCTTCCACAACGGCGGCAGTCCGGCGCAGGATGGCCAGCTGTTGTGCCGGGTCGTCGATGGGCTCGAGTGTGCCGCGCACGTGGGCCGAGACGTAGTTCCACGTGGGCACGGTCAGCCTTTCGCGATACCAACTCGCCGAGATGTAAGCGTGCGGCCCGCAAAAAATAGCAAGCGCGCTCTGGCCGACGACCATGGCGCAGGCCTGCGGGTTCGCCCGAGCCATGTGACCGATCATCCTGTCTCGCGCACCGTCGGCCTCGGGAAGAATCGGAATCGAAGTCGCGAGCATGCCTGAGGGACCGCACGTGATGAGCAGCGCGAACGGATATCGGCGCACGATGGCCCAGGGGTCCGCGGCTGAATACGCTTCGGGGGCGTACAGGAGTCGCTCATCCTGCATGGTTGTGAGCATCGCAGCTCATGGCACAGTCCGGAAGATGCCAAGAGTCCGTCCCGTGGTGCGTGCTACGCACCAGGCTACAACGGGCTCGAACTCGCGTTTTTCGTATAGACGACCGGAGGCGTTTTTTCCGAGGATCTGCTCCTCGAGGACTGCTTCTGTCGCTGGTGACCGCAGCACACCGCAGGCTGCTCGGTAGGCAACCGCAGCCACTTCATTGGGGGGTATACAGGTTCCTACCAAGTCGCTGGCGGACCAGGCTGGAGATTGCCTTGACCGGTGAACAGAGCGAGAAGCGATTCGAGAGTCACGTGCGAAGTGACCCGGAACTCATCCGCAAGCTCTATGAGGGCAGACTGTTGCCGTCGGTGCAAGTTGATGTGTTCCGCAACACACATCGCCTCTTCGCTACGCGCACCGTGCGGCGCGGTGCGGAAGTGCGACGACTAGCCAGCGCGGAACCCCTGTCGCCTGATGTACCCATCCCCTCACGCTCGGAAACCTACGATCTCTTCGACTACCTCTCGCGCAACCGAGTGGCGAGTCTTCTCATACTGAAGAGCGGACGCATTTCGTTCGAGCACCACGATTTCGGCAATTACGAGACGACACGGTGGCTGTCGATGTCGATGGCCAAGTCGGTTAGTACGATCTTGGTCGGGGCAGCCATTCACGACGGATCGATCCGCAGCGTTGAGGATCCGCTCACTGCCTATCTGCCAGAGCTGCGCAGTACCGCGTATGAAGGCGTCTCCATTCGTCACCTGCTGCAGATGACGTCCGGGGTGCGATGGGATGACGCACACACCGATCCGCGCTCCGAACGTCGACAGATGCTCGAGCTGCAGATTCGGCAGGAGCCGGGGGCCATACTGAGGTACATCGCGAATCAGCCGAGGGTAGCCGAGCCGGGTACGCTTTGGAACTACAGCACGGGCGAGACGCACGTGATCGGTGCGCTATTGCGTGCGGCCACCGGCCGCTGGGTTAGCGATTACCTGTGCGAGAAGATCTGGTCGAAAGTCGGAATGGAGGCCGACGCCAGTTGGTGGCTCGAGGCGCCGCAGGGACTCGAGGTAGCGGGGAGCGGAATCAGTGCGACCCTGCGCGACTATGGGCGATTCGGTCTGTTCGTGATGAATGACGGAGTCATCGACGGTGACCGCGCCCTTCCCGAACGCTGGGTGCGCGATTGCGGGGCGCCGAGGCAGGTGGGCGGAAAGCGCACCGACTACGGCTACATGTGGTGGCCGGTGCCGGACAGGGGCGGCAGCTATGACGATGAGGCGCTGAGTGCCAGGGGAATTTTCGGTCAATTCATTTACGTAAATCCGCGTCGGCAGATCGTCATCGTGGTGTGGAGCTCGCGTTCGAAGCCGAAGGGTGCCGAAGCGATCGTGGACAACGACTTCTTCAACTCCGTCGTGGAAGCGCTGCGATAAGCGGATGATCAAGGCGGTCCATCGCTGGTTGGGATTGGCTCTGGGGGTGTTGTGGTTGACACAGGCGCTCACCGGAGTTGCGGTCGTTTTCCGCTGGGAACTCGATGATGCGACGCTCCCGGGGCCTGCGAGCCCGGCTGACCCGGTGGCGCTGGGCGCGCGGATCGACGCCATCGAAAGCCGACATGCTCGTGTGTCATCGATGTGGGCCTCCGGCAACGATGCGGATCGTTTCGATATCTTCTATTCCGATGCAGCCGGCTCCGCCCGAACGATGCGTGTCGATGGGGCCGGGCGGATTCTCCGTGACGTAGCCGCCGATGCACTCGTATCCGGCGGTGGAATCTTCAATACGCTCTCGACTATTCACGAGAACCTCTTTGCAGGCGATACGGGCGCCTGGATCATCGGCCTCAGTGGCCTTGTGCTGCTTGGCAACCTCGCGTTCGGACTGCGACTCGCGTGGCCCAGGAAGGGGATGTGGAAACGGTCCATGCTCGCCGCGCCACGCGGTCCGACCGCGGGGCGACTCCAGGGTTGGCATCGCCTGCTCGGTCTGTGGCTTGCATTGCCCGCAGCAGCCGTGGTCGCAGCGGGCGTGCTGCTCGCCTTCGAGGATGGAGTCGAGGAGGTTCTCCATGCGGTGATAGCGCCGCCCGCCGCCCATGTGCGGCTTGGCTCCGCTGCCGCCGGGGCGCAGAAGCGGGTCGGTCCGGGCACAGCACTCGCTCTCGCGCTTCGTGAATACCCCGGCGCCACCCTATCGGCGCTCGCTTTCCCGAGCGGCGGCGAGCCGTGGTACCGGATTCGTCTTCGCGCGAGA
>Ga0209473_1000457_pt1 | contig 24734 bp, 25 predicted proteins | sample GraSoiAngelo_133_FD_185890 | JGI IMG/M metagenome (GOLD analysis project Ga0209473, IMG submission 185890) | Grasslands soil microbial communities from the Angelo Coastal Reserve, California, USA - 14_0929_05_20cm (SPAdes) (version 2) | ecosystem: Environmental > Terrestrial > Soil > Grasslands ...
CTCGGATGCTTTGACCTGATCGTCTACGTGACCGTGTCACAGGCGCTGCAGGCAAAAGCCGACAAAGACCTCGCAACCGCTGTCACCCAGGCGATGAGCAACGTGACCGTCACAGGAGATACGGTCAGCGTCAACCCCCAGCAGCTGCTGACCCCAAGCCTTGCCGATGTCTTTGTGCGCGTCCTCGACTCCAAGGGCCAGGAAGTCAGTCAGCCGCGCGCCGAGCTCAAGAAGCTCTTCAACAACCCGAGCTTGAGTACCGCCACCATCGCCGCCAACGCCGGCCAACCCGGTCAGACCCAGGTCTCCAGTGGCTCGGAGCTGTACATGGTCGACACGCGTCCCATCGTGTCGAAGACCCACAAGGTCATTGGCGTCTTGCAGGTCGCGCAACCGATCTCATGGGTCGGAGACGCTCTCTCGCGCTTGGTCCGGCAGCTGGTGCTCGCCTCCGCGATCGGGATCGTCCTCGGGGCCCTGGCCTCGGTGTTGATGGCGACACGCTCCATCCGGCCCATCGCGAATGCCTTCCAGCGCCAGCGCGAGTTCGTCGCCGATGCCTCTCACGAGCTGCGTACGCCGCTCACCCTGATCCGAACCAACGTCGAGGCCTGGTTACGCCGCTCCAACGGGACGTCCCGCGTGTACGCCAAGAGCATCGTCGAGGAGGTCGAACAGCTGAACCGGATCGTCGGCGACTTGACCACCCTCGCCCTGGCCGATGCCAGGCAGCTGCGCCTCGATCCCAGGCCGATGGAGCTCAACGAGGTGGTCAAGGGGCTGATCGTTCAGGCCACGCCCATGGCCGAGGAGCGCGGCGTCCAGCTTCGCCCGGATCTCAACGGCGGGGTTCGGGTCGATGCCGACCTGGGTCGGGTGCGCCAGCTGCTGCTGATCCTGATCGACAATGCCCTGACTCACACGCCGTCGGGCGGCCAGGTGTCGGTGGGCGTGATCCGTCACAACGGGCGCGCCCATGTCAGGGTGACCGACACCGGCGAGGGGATCCCGAGTGTCGATCTGCCGCATATCTTCGAACGGTTCTACCGGGCCGACAAGGCGCGCAACCGCGAGAGCGGCGGAACCGGCCTCGGTCTCGCGATCGCCAAGTGGATCGTCGACGCGCACAGGGGCGAGATCGGGGTCAAGAGCGCGGAAGGGAAGGGCACCGAGGTCGACGTCAGCCTCCCGGCCCTCGACTGATCACTACTCGACCTTGATCTCGCGCACCGGCTGCAGGGTCAGCAGGGCGACCAGAAAAAAGCCGGTGACGATCCCGAACATGACGCGGTAGCCGACCGCGCTCGCGCGGTTGTTGTTGAAGGCGTCGATGATCGGCCCCAGGATCGGCCGCGCGATGAGTCCCGCGCTGGCGGTCGCGATGTTCGAGACCCCCATGTAGCGACCGGCTTCGGCTTTCGGGATCAGGTCGGTCATAAATGCCCAGTCCACGGATAGAAACGTCCCGAGCGAGATGCCCACGATCAGTCCGAAGCCGAGGATCCACGGCAGGCTGGGCGCGAAGATCAGCAGGGTCGAGCCCACCGCGCCGGTCACGCACGCGGCGGCGATCAACCGCTTCTTGCCGAAGCGCTCGGCGAGGAAGCCGGCGGTCATGCAAAGCACCGCCGCGAAGACGAGGATCGTCGCCTGCAGGGCGCTGCTGAACAGCGAGGCCTTGCCCTCGGAGTAGTTGAACGTGTAGCGGATGAAGTTGAAGGCGTAGGTCCCGATCGCTACCGGGGCCATGAGGAAGAAAAGCCGCGAGACCATCAACCAGGCGAAGTCTCGGTAGCGCCGCGTGTCGATGGCAACGCTGAGCAGCACGGAGCGCCCCAGCCGCTGGCTCGACGCGGCCGTCCGCCGGCGATCCGGTACGCGGAAAATCACCAGCGCGCCGGCGATGGCGACCACCACCGGCAGGGTCAGGATCGCGAGGCGGAGATGATGGGTCGGGATCAGAAGGGCGCCGACCACCAGGAAGCCGACGATCGTGCCCAGCAGGTTCATCAAGCCGTAGTAACCCGAGGCCTCGCCGCGCTGTTCGGACGGCACCTGGTCGGGCAGCATCCCCTGGTAGGGACCCTGTGCGGTGTTGGACGCGATCTGGAAGAGGACATAGACGAGGAGCAACGCCCAGTACGAGGTCACGAACGCAATCAGCGTCAGAAAGACGATGTCGCCGACCACGCCAATCGCAATAAAGGGGCGCCGTCGGCCGAGCTCGAAGCGGCTGTTGTCGCTGATCGCGCCGATGGCCGGTTGCCAGAGAATCGCGAACGCGGCGCCGATCGTGTCGAGCGCAGAGACATAAGTGTTGACGTCGGCGGCGATGGAAAACGGTCCGAGGCGGATGGTCATCGGGTCGGTGAACCGATCGACGATCAGCGGGATGATGTTGCCGCCCAGCGGCTGCATCACGTACGCGATCGCAAACCAGAAGGAGCTGAGCACGAGCATGCCGCGCCAGGAGAGGTGCGTTTGCGCCGCGGACTCGTGCAGTGTCTTCAGCAGGCGACGCTCGCCCGCCTGGATAATTCCCGCCATCCCCCCGCGGAGTCTACCGACGGCCGTGGTCGATTTGCTACGGTAGCGGGCGGATGGCTCGTTCCAAGATCACCGTGGTGGGGGCCGGTAACGTTGGCGCCACCCTGGCCCAACGCCTCGCCGAGCGCGGCTACGCCGACATCGTGCTGGTCGACATCGTCGAGGGCTTGCCCCAGGGAAAGGCGCTCGACATGCTGGAGGCCGGCCCGATCGTCGGCTACGACTCCACCATCGTCGGAACCAATGGCTACGAGGAGACCGCCCGCTCGAGCATCTGCGTGATCACCTCCGGCGTCCCCCGCAAGCCCGGCATGTCCCGGGACGACCTCGTGAAAACCAACCAGAACATCGTCCGCGGCGTGACCGAGGAGCTGGTGCGCCGATCACCCGACGCCATTCTCATCGTCGTCAGCAACCCGCTCGACGCCATGGCGCAGCTGGCGTTCGAGGTCAGCAAATTTCCGCGCCAGCGCGTGATCGGGATGGCCGGCGTCCTCGACACGGCGCGCTTTCGCAGCTTCATCGCCCAGGAGCTCAAGGTCTCCGTGCGTGATGTGGAAGCCTACGTCCTTGGTGGCCACGGGGACACCATGGTGCCGCTGGCCCGCATGTGCACCGTCGCCGGCATCCCCATCAGCACGTTGATTCCATCGGAGCGGATCGAGGCCATCGTCAAGCGCACCCGCGACGGCGGTGCCGAGATCGTCAACCTGCTGAAGTCGGGCAGCGCCTACTACGCGCCCTCGGCGGCGGTCGCCGAAATGGTCGATGCCATTATGCTCGACCGCAAGCAGATTCTTCCCTGCGCCGTGCGGCTGGACGGCGAGTATGGCATCCGCGGTCTCTTCGTGGGCGTGCCGGTCAAGCTGGGTGCGGGCGGTGCGGAAGAGGTCATTGAGCTCGAACTCACCGGCGATGAGCGGGCCGCGTTGCAGCGATCGGCCGACTCCGTCAAGGAGCTCGTCGGCATCATGCAGATTTAAGTCCGCGCCGCCCTTCCCGGTATCCTTTAGTCAGTGACCATCGAGATCCGTAGCGGGTATATCCCGCAATCCAAGCGCCTGATCGAGAACCCGACCGCCGACCAGCTTCGAGAGCTCACCGCCCGGATGCCGAACGCGCGGCGCACGACTTACGACAACTACAACGTCCACACGCGGGTCGACTCCCGCAGCACCAAAAGCACCTACATCGTCACGGATCGTCCGCAGGAGCACACCGCGCAGAGCGTAACCCCCGAGGAAGGCCGGAAGTGGGCCAAGCTCCAGGACGCGTACATCCGCGACCAGGAAATGGTGCTGCTCGACGGGGTTATCGGAAATGACCCAGCCTTCCTGACGCCCGCCCGGCTGATCATCGAGGCCCGCAACGCCAACGTTGCGGGCATGCAGCGGCACCTCTACTATCCGCCCACCGCAGGCCAGCAGCCGGAAGTCACGATGATCTATACGCCGAACCTCGAGGCGCCGGGGTACCCCAGCGACCGGGCGATCTTCGTCGACCTCGAGGCCGGGATCACGCGGGTCTTCAACTCCGACTATTTCGGTGAGTCGAAGAAGGGCGGCCTCCGTATGTGGAACAGGAAGGTGTACGAGGCGGGCGGGCTCGCCATGCACGCCGGCTGCAAAGTCATCCCGGTGGGCTCGGAGCAGCGCGTCGTCCTCATCGTTGGGCTCAGTGGGACGGGCAAGACCACGACAACCTTCACGCGACAAAACAACTCCAAACCCGTACAGGATGACTTCATCGCCCTGATGCCGAAGGGCAAGATCTATGGCACCGAGAACGGCTGCTTCGCCAAGACCTTCGGTCTCGACCCCAAGCACGAGCCGACCATCTATGGCGCGGTGACGAAGCGGGACGCGTACCTGGAAAACGTTTCGCAGAAAGACGACGGCGGTCCCGTCGACTTCTACGATGCGAGCTACACGCAGAATGGCCGCGCCACCTTCGAGCTGTCGGCGCTGGGGTGGGTGGAGGACGCCCGGAAGATCGGGCCGGCCGACGTCCTATTGATTCTCAACCGCAACGACAACATCATCCCGGGAGTGGCGCGCTTGGATTCCGAGCACGCCGCCGCCTACTTCATGCTCGGCGAAACGCAGGGGACGTCAGCGGGCGGCAAGGACGAGATGGGCAAGGCCCTGCGCGTGCCCGGAACCAACCCCTTCTTCCCACTGCGCCACGAGCAGCAGGGCAACCGCTTTCTCGAACTGCACCGGTCACGCCCGTTCGAGGTCTACCTGATGAACACCGGACGGGTCGGTGGCCCGGAAGGGTCCCGCAACAGTAAGAAGCTGACGATCGAACACTCGAGCGCGGTCGTCAAGGCGATCGCGGAAGACACGATCAGCTGGACCAGCGACGCGGACTTCGGCTACGACGTCGCGCAGGCCGTTCCCGGCATCGACGACATCGAGGTGCTGCAGCCGCGACGGCTCTACGAGCGCACGGGTCGCGCGGAGGAATATCGCGCCATGGTCCAGCGCCTCAAAGAGGAGCGGGTCGCCGAACTGCAGAAGTACCCTGGCCTCGACACGGAGATCCTCGCCGCCGTCCGCTAACCGGCCTCGGCCTCCCCGATTCGACGCCCGTAGTAATAGGCCACCACGATGGCCAGGAGCAGGATGATCGCGATGGGGATGGTGAACGGTCCAAGGGCGGCCGCGACCCGCTCATAGTTCCGGCCCAGCGTGAAGCCCGCATAGGCAAGGGCGAGATTCCAGGGGATCGCGCCGAGGGTGGTCGCCAGGGTGAAGGGCAGCACCGTGATGCGCGAGAGGCCCGCCGGGAACGAGATGTAGGTGCGGATGACGGGGAGGAGGCGCCCGGCTAAGACGGCGGGCAATCCCCACCGCTCGAAGAAGCGGTTGGCGAGGCGGAGATGCCCTGCGGTGAGGCCGACGCGGCGGCCCGGCCCGAGGATCAACGCTTCGCCGTAGCGTCTGACGAGCAGGTAGGCGACGAGCGAGCCGAGAAGGTTACCGGCGCTGGCGGCGATGACGACCCCCACGAAGGAGAGCTTGCCCTGCGCCGCCAGCGCGCCTCCGAGGGGAACGACGATCTCGCTCGATATGGGGATGCCCGCGCTTTCCGCGGCCATCGTGAGGAAGATGGCGAGCAATCCACCGGCGCTGATGATTTGAATGAGCTGATGCGACATCCGGCGAAGCGTAGCAGTTAGCCTGTACCGGACATGCCGCCAAAAAGCCCGCGCGACGTGGCCGACGACGCCCTCGGCCGCGTCGTTGAGCGGCTCACCACCTCCCATCACCGGCGCCGCCTCGCGCGTGTGCGCTTGACCGCGGCCATCGATCCTCAGCCAGGCGGGTGGGCCGAGGGCGAACCACCGCCGCGGGCGGGGAACGCGGTCACCGTGCTGATCGATGGGGCGGAGGCATTGCCGGCGATGGTGGACGCGATCGAGAACGCCCGCTCGCACGTCCATGTCACCGGCTGGCACGTCACACCGGATTTCGCCCTGACCCGCGACGAAGCGCCGAGGATCCTACGACAGCTGCTCGCTGAGGTTGCAACCCGGATCCCCGTTCGGGTGTTGATCTGGGCGGGTGCGCCCCTTCCCGTCCTTCGTCCGTGGCGCGGTGACGTCCGCGGAATCCGCGAACAACTTGTGACTGGGACCCGCACCCAGTGCGCGCTGGATGCCCGCGAGCGGCCGATGCACTGCCATCACGAAAAGACGATCGTGGTCGACGATCAGGTGGCCTTCGTCGGTGGAATCGACCTGACGCGCTTCAACGGCGATCGATGGGACACGCCCCGGCATCCGGCTCGTGGCGGTGTTGGCTGGCACGATGTCGCGGCGAGAATCAGCGGGCCCGCGGTGCAGGATGTGGCGCAGAACTTTGCGATGCGCTGGGAGGCAACCACGGGTGAGAAGTTGCCCGCAGCCTCTGCGCCGTCAGTCACCGGTGACGTCGAGCTGCAGCTGGTGCGGACGGTCCCGGACGGCATGTACCGGCAGCTGCCGCGCGGAGAATTCCGGATCCTCGAGTCGTACCTGCGCGGCCTGCGTGCCGCGCAACGTTTTGTTTATCTCGAGAACCAATTCCTCTGGTCGCCCGAGATCCTCGCGGTGCTGCGTGAGAAGCTCGCCCGACCGCCGACGCCCGACTTCCGCCTCGTCCTCGTCCTTCCGGCCAGGCCCGACAACGGCGCTGACGATACGCGCGGCCAGCTCGGAACGCTGGTGCAGGCCGACGGCGACGGAGGCCGGCTGCTGGCATGCACGCTCTACGCGATCGGCGGCGAGAAGGACTGGCCGGTCTATGTCCACGCCAAGGTAGGCATCGTCGACGATGCCTGGATGACGATTGGATCAGCGAACCTCAACGAGCACTCGCTCTTCAACGACACCGAGATGAATCTCGTAACCCGGGACGCCGGGCTCGCCATGCAGACCCGGGTCCGCCTCTGGGCCGAGCATCTGCAGCGGCCGGTCGACGAGGTCGCCGGCGATCCCGCCGATGTCGTCGACCGCGTGTGGAAACCGATCGCGCACGAGCAAGCGGAGCGCCGAAAACGAGGTGAGCGGGCGACTCACCGTCTGAGTATGTTGCCAGGGATTTCCCGACGATCCCGACTCCTGCTCGGTCCACTGCAGGGCCTCGTCGTCGATGCCTAACGATTGCGCTCGTTGCGAACGAACAGCGCCGTGCCGATGACCAGGAAGACCACGAACATCCCGGCGATCACCGCCAGGTCGACGATGGGTGGATCCAGCACGACCCGCGAGAACTCGGGTCGCCCGGCGTAGAAAAATCCGCGCGCCAGGTCGACGGCATAACGCATCGGAGCGATCCGAGAAAAGACTTCCAGGTAGGGAGGAAGGATCTTGATCGGGTTGAAAATGCCGGCGAGGAAGAATTGCGGCAGCATCACGAAGGTGAAGATCTGCCCGGCCATCTCCTGGCTGCTCAGGTTAGATAGCACAAGCACGCCGAACGCGCCGCCAAGCAGGCAGATCAAGAGGCCCGCGATGACCAGCCCGCCCAAATTCGCGGCCGTGGCGTGAATCCCGACGATGAACGCGAAGGCGACGATCGCCGCAGCCTGTGGAAGGGCGACGAGCGATTCTCCCAGGATCTTGCCGACGATGATCGAATAGCGCGAGATCGGTGAGACGAACATCTCCTGGCTGAAATCGTTCTCGCGATCGCTGATCAACGACATGACGCCCTGCGCCGTAGTCTGAAACAGGGTCTGTCCGAACACGCCTGTGAACGTGAAGGCCAGGAAATTGAAACCGAGGTTGCGACCGAGGTTCGCCTGCAGGCTACCGCCCAGCACCCCGATCAGAAGCAGAGGAAATACCAGGGTTGTCACCAACCGTGGCCGGTCGCGCAGCAGCTTCATCAGGTCGCGCTGCGCAATCGCCAGCACCGGCCCGAGCTCACTCATCGCCGGTCCCAATGATGGAGATGTACGCGTCCTCGAGTGAAGGCTGGTGCACCGTGACGACGGACAGTGGCGTGTCGATCGCCTTGAGCAGCTGATGCGCGCTTCGGCCGTCCAGTTTGATCTTGAAGAGCGGCGTCTCGGTGAAAGGCACGCCCCGAGCGACGAGCTCGCCGCGCAACTGGTCACGATCATCGGCGTCGATGAGTACGTGCTCGGTGACCAGCTCCGCCTTGATCCGCGAGGGCGGACCGAACGATACGATCCGTCCTTTGTTGATGATGCACACGCTGTCGGCGCCTTCGGCTTCTTCCAAATAGTGCGTCGTCAGAAACACCGTGGTCCCCCCTTTCTGGACGCCGCGAAGGTACTCCCACAAGTTGCGTCGCCCACTGGTGTCGAGTCCGCGTGTCGGCTCGTCAAGGAAGAGCACGTCGGGGCGGTGCATCAAGCTTCGAATGATCTCGAGTTTGCGTCGCGTGCCTCCGGAGAGGGTCTTGATCGGACGGAAGACATCCGTCTCGATGTCGAGCAGGGCCGCCAGGTCTCGGACCTGGCGCCGGTAGTTCTCCGGCATCAGGCTGAAGCGCGGGCGGTAGGGATAAAGCCGGTAGAGGACCGCGTGAAAGCGGATGTTTTCCTCGCCGGTAAGGTTCATGTCGAGGCTGGGGTTTTGAAAGATGATGCCTACCCGGGCGCGAACGGCGCTCGCCTGACTGACGACGTCATACCCGGCGATCCGGACCCGCCCAGACGTTGGGATCAGCGTGGTCGTGAGAATCGAGATCGTCGTCGTCTTGCCCGCGCCGTTTGGGCCAAGGAAGGCAAAGAACTCACCCTTGCGCACCGAAAAGCTAATGCCATCCACCGCGTTGGTCTTCCCCTTCCGATATCGCTTGACGAGATTTTCGACCTCGACGATGGCCGGGTTGTTCGCCGATTCGGCGCCTCTCAGCTCTCCCACTGGGAGACAGCCAGAAAGTAGGGGCGGATATTGCACCGCCAACCGATCAACGGGTGAACGCCGAGCCGGCCCGGCGGGTCCTCGTCGAGATAGGGCTGCCGGACTTCCTGCCAGTTGGGCTGGCCGTTGCAGTGCGGGCATCGCACCGGCGGCCGTAGGGCTTCCATGCACGAGTTATGGTACCGACTGATGGCTGAGGAGCGACTCTATTCGATCACCGAGGCGGCGGCGAAGCTCGGCGTCTCGCCGGCGACGATTGCCACCTGGATCCGGCTCGGCATCGCGACGGCGAGCCGTCAGGATGAGTTGGGTCGGAACCGGTACACCGATTCCGACCTCGTCGAGATGGAGCGGCGCTTCCAGGAACGCCAGGCTCGGAAACGCACGCGCTAGGCGGCACGTACAATACGGAACGTTTGCGAGGGGGAGAGGAGGACGCATGCAGGCTCGGCTGCTGAACACTGCCCCCGAAAAGGCAGAGGCGGACGCGCTCATCCTGCCGATCTTTGAAGGGCAGTCGGTGCCGGCGGAAGCCGTCGCCCTCGACAAGAAGCTGAAAGGCGCCATCACGCAGCTGCTCGCAGATGACGAGTTCCGCGGCAAATTCATGGAGCTGGTCCCCCTCCACAACCTCGGCAACGCGCCGAGCAAGTGGACCGTCCTGCTCGGCTTGGGCAAGCCGGCGGAATTGGACCTGGTCCGGCTTCGCAATGCGCTCCAAGCCGCCGGCCGTGTCCTCCGCAAGCGGGGGCATCGGCGGGTTACCGTCATCCTGCCAAAGGCCGTCACGGCCACCGCGGGCGCCGACGACATCGCACGGGCCGCCACAGAGGGCATCGGGCTCAGCAACTTCGACGCCGGCTCCCTCAAGACGCGGCCGGAGCAAGCCGTCACCGAAATCGACGCCTTGAGCATCATCGGGCTCAACGGCGAGAAGAGCGCGGCGGCGGCCGTCAAGGACGGCCTTGTCCTCGCCGAGGCGACGAATCGCATCCGTGGCTGGGTCAATGCGCCAGCCAATGCGTTCACGCCAACCGTCTTTGTGGAGAAAGTGAAGGAGGCTGTCAAAGGGACGGGCCTCGATCTCAAAGTCCTCGAGGTCGACGACATGCGCCGTCTCAAGATGGGTGCCTTGTTGGCAGTGGCGCGCGGCTCGGACGAGCCGGCCAAGATGATCGTGATCCGGTATGGCGGCGGGCGCAAGAGCGGCCCCACACTCGCGCTCGTCGGCAAGGGCATCACGTTCGACAGTGGCGGCATCTCGATCAAGCCAGCGCTGAACATGGAGATGATGAAATCGGATATGGGCGGTGGCGCGGCGGTGGTCGGTGCCATGCTGGCGATCGCCCAGCTGAAGCCGAAGATCAACGTCATCGGCATCGTGCCAACGACGGAGAACATGCCGTCGGGGAAGGCGATCAAGCCCGGCGACGTCGTGACTGGGTCAGGCGGAAAGACGATCGAGATCATCAACACCGATGCCGAGGGACGCCTCATCCTGTCGGATGGGATCACGTACGCCGTCAACGAAGGCGCGACCCACATCGTGGACATCGCCACACTGACGGGCTCGATCGCCCGCACGCTGGGACCACTGGCGATCGGCGCCTTCGGAAACAACCCACCCCTGATGGACCTTGTGCGCCGCTCGGCGGACCTCGCCGGTGAGCGGCTGTGGGAGCTTCCCACCTGGGCCGATTACGACGGCTTGATCGACAGCGAAATCGCCGATATCAAGAACGCCACCGTGCCCTGGGCCGGTGCCACCACGGCCGCCCTGTTCCTCCGCGAGTTCGTCGATGGCCGTCCCTGGGTCCATCTCGACATCGCCGGCAGCGCCTGGCAGGATGCCGCCGAGTTGAAGACCGTGCCGAGGGGTCCGACCGGTTCCGGCGTGCGCGTGATGGCGCACCTTGCTCAACTACTCGCCGATCAATAAGGCAGACTCCGTCTCCGCCGTTCGCGAGCTGGCCGATCGCTACGTCGATCAGTCGGCGGTGCTTGATCCCATCCTGGCCACGTCGCGCGGCGTCACGGGTCACGACGCCGAGATGACGGACTACTCCCCTGACGGCCAGGCCGCGCGCGCCGCGCTCGATCGGACGACGCTGGCGGAGCTATCGCAGATTCGGCCGCTCAGCGAGCCTGACCGGCTGGCGGTAGACGTGATGCGTGAGCGCCTCCAGGTAGCCATCGACCAGGACCAGGCCGGCGAGCGCCTGCGTGACCTCCGCATCATTGGCAGCCCGTTCCAGAGCATCCGTCAATGCTTCGATCTGATGGCCACCGCGACCGATGCCGATTGGGAGCTCATCGCCACCAGGATGGAGCGGGTGCCGCAGGCGCTGGCCAGCTTCGAGGCGGCCCTGCGCGAGGGACAACGTCGTGGGGTCGTGGCGGCGCGACGCCAGGCGTTGGTCTGCGCCGATCAAGGGGCAACCTGGAGCGGCCAGAAAGCGACCCGGCCCTTTTTCGAGACGCTCGCCGCCAAGTCCGGCGCCCGCGGCACCGGCGACGGGGCGCTTCAGCGCCGGCTCGGCGCCGCCGCCCTTCGCGCCTCGGAAGCCTACGCCCACGCGACGCGCTTTCTGCGGGAGGAATACGCGGCGGCAGCGGCCGAACGTGATGCGGTGGGATCGGAGCGATACACCCTGTGGGCGCGAGCGTTTCTCGGAACGGCCATCGACCTGGATGAGACCTACCGCTGGGCCTGGGACGAGCTCCACCGGATCGAGGACCGCATGGACACCGTCGCGGGACGAATCCTCCCCGGCGAAGCCTTGCCGGCGGTGGTCCATCTGCTGGAAACCGACCCCACGCGGTCGATCGACGGCGTCGACGCGTTTCGCGACTGGCTCCAGGCGCTGATGGATCGAACCATCGCGGAGCTCGACGGCACCCATTTCGATATTCCGGAACCCGTCAAGCGCGTCGAGGCCATGATCGCGCCGCCAGGCGGCGCCGCGGCGATGTATTACACCCGGCCATCGGAGGACTTCAAGCGACCGGGGAGAACCTGGTATCCCACGCTGGGAAAGACGCGCTTCCCTGTGTGGGGCGAAGTTTCCACGGCCTACCACGAGGGTGTGCCCGGGCACCATCTGCAGCTGGCCCAGCTCACCTACCGGGCCGCCGAGCTCAACCGGTTCCAGCGCGTCGCCGCGTTCGTGCCCGGCTACTCCGAGGGCTGGGCCCTCTACGCCGAGCGCCTCATGGGGGAGCTCGGTTACCTGGAGAATCCAGCCTACGAGCTCGGCATGCTCCGGGCCCAGGCCTTCCGCGCCATGCGCGTCGTGGTCGATATCGGCGTGCATGTTGGACTGAAGATCCCCGCGAACGAGGGCTACCACCCGGCGGAGACGTGGTCGCCGCAGCTGATGTTGCCATTCGCCATCGAGCATGGCCATGAGCCTGAGGACTTCCTGCGGAGCGAGGTCGATCGCTACCTGGGCTGGCCGGGGCAGGCGATCTGCTACAAGGTCGGCGAGCGAGCCTGGCTCGCCGTCCGAGAGCAGGCGCGCGCGCGTGCGGGCACCGCGTTCAACCTGAAGGCGTTCCACGGCCGCGCGCTCAACCTTGGACCGATGGGTCTCGCCCAACTGGGGCGAGAACTCGGTTCAGAGGGCCGCTCGGTCTAACGCTTCGCCCAGCCCGGATCCGGGTAGCGAGGCCGGGCGCTGGCGATCTCGGGTGGCCAGATGAGAACCGCGCGCCCTGACTGGACCTGCTGCACGTAAACCGGCTTCACGGCGTTGGCCCCACGGTCGTCGAACTTGATTTGACCGAAGAAGGTATTCAGGTCGGTGGCGGCGAGCGCCTCCCGAACCTTGGCGGGCTCCGTCGAGGCTGCCCGCTCGATCGCCACCTCGAGGGTTAGACAGGCGGCCGTCGCGGCGGCGGCATGCTGGTCGGGCATGTGCCCGAACTGGGAGGCGAACGCCAGGGCGTAATGGAAGCTATCGAGGAAATAGCTAATCCGGTTGCGCGCGGCTGGTGCCCACTGTGTCGCTCCGACCGCGAAGTTCGCCGCCTTATGGAGGTCGGCGGTGAACCGATCTCCACCGGGTCCGTCGCTAAAGCCAAGGAGCTTGGCCTGAATGTTCATCTGCTGGGCCTGTTGAACCGTGCGCACGCTCTCACTGGGATGGCCAGCTTCGAGGATGATCTCCGCTCCGGCGGCGGCGGCCGCCGCAAGCTGGCTGCTGATGTCGTTGACGCCCGAGGGGTAAGTGTTCCAGTACACCATGGTCAAACCCTTCGCCTGCGCATAGGCAGCGGTGGCGTTCGCGACCTCGGCTGACAGGCTATCGCTGGCGAACAGGATCGCGACCGATTGGGGTTTGGGGTTCTGCGCCAGCGCCATGTCGACTACGCCCTGCAGCTGCCGGCTACGCGGCGCCAACACACTGAATAGATAGTGGTAGTGGCTGTTGAAGATCGCATCCGACGAGCCGCCACTGCTGACCATGGGTACCTGGTGCTGCTCGGCGACCGGCGCCGCCCGGCTGGTGGTGGCGTCATTCGACGGTCCCAACAGCAGGGTGTCGTGATTCTCAGAGATCAAGCGTTCGGTAGTCGACGCGGCGATCGATGGCCGGCTCTGATCGTCGGCGATATCAAGGCTCAGCCGGTGGCCGGCCCCCTTGAAGTAGATGCCGCCCTTGTCGTTGATCCAATCCTGGCAGTAGAGGTACCCCTCCTTGGCCATCTGGCCGCTCGCGGCCTGGCTACCGGTGAGGGAGAGGACCGCCCCGACGGTAATGACGGTGCCCATCGGCGGACTGATCACGGCAGGAGCGGGCGAGCAGGCGGCCGCCAGCGAGCTCGTCGCGATCAGGGCCGAGAGGACAAGCCAGGACCTCCGCACGTCGCGTGATTATGTGCTCGCCGCGCCACCAAGCCTGGCCGATCGGGTGACAAATTTGTTGATAGCCGCGGAGGCAGGGCCGGGTGCCTACTAAACTATGCGATTGGCTCCGGTGGCGAGTTAGCCAAGTGGTAAGGCAGAGGTCTGCAAAACCTCCATCGCGGGTTCGAATCCCGCACTCGCCTCCAGTTTTCGAATACGACGTGCGGTGCCGTCACGGAGTAAAGAAACGTCAGCGAATGCCGTCCCAGAGCTGGCGCTCTTTGGCCGCCGGGTCCATCACAACCCTCCCGCCCGCCGCGTCGAAGCGCATCACCCTCCGCTCGTTTACATCGTACGGCGTCCATCCGGGCGCTCCCCTGTTGGCAAAGGCGACCCATGCCTTGTGCATCACATCTGACAGCAGACCTGGCGGCTCCGCGCCGGCCAGGGTCATGGCGCCCTTGCGGCCGAGGTTGCCGAAGACGAATCCGATCTCCACCGCGTGGGCAGCACCGAACCGACCGTCAAACATGGGCGAGCGCCAAGCGAACTCATACATATGCGTCGACCCGCCGTTCTTGACGTGCGCCTCGGCAAGCCGGATGGCCGGGATGCGAAAGAACCAGTCGGTGATTAGCGCACCGAGAAGGTCTCCCGCGGTTGCCCGATCTCGTGAGGCGCGATACAGCGCCAGCGCGGTCTCCACATCAAGCCCCATGAAGCGCGCCATGGTAGAGAGACGGTCGTCAGTGACGCGGTCGATCGCGCCGCCGGGGACGAGGAAAAATCGCCACTCTTCGGTCGTCGTCCCAACCATCAGATCGAGGTCGGCACCCGCACCGGCGGCGATCCGCTCGATTGGCCTGGCCGGCAGCACCTCGCCGTCGACGACCGGTTCGAAGATCATTGCGTTCGCCGCGATTTCGCCCCACCGACCAGGATCAGGCCGCAGCGCCACCTCAATCCCTAACTCCACCTGTGCCTCCACCAGGCGTGCCAGCGGGACGGCTGCGATCGCCGGCATCGTCGGCGCCACCCCGAGCTTGTCGGCCAGGTTTCGACCGACCAGCTGGGCGGTTGCCAAAGAGCTTGTGTGGTGCGCGGCTCCGCTTTGCGCGATCGCTCGTCGGAACAGGCCCTTCGCCCGTGGCATCGACAGCAGCGTGGCCACGCTGAACGCGCCTGCCGACTCGCCGAAGATGGTGACCCGTTGCGGATCCCCGCCGAAGGCCTCAATGTTCTCCTGCACCCACGTGAGCGCCGCCAGCTGGTCGAGCAGCCCCCGGTTCGCGATGCCATCGCCCAGGAGGAGAAAGCCGTCCGCCCCCAGTCGGTAGTTGATGGTGACGCAGACGATCCCGTCTCGAGCGAACGCGCTGCCGTCGTAGATCGGTAGCGAGCCGGAACCCCTGACAAATGAGCCGCCGTGCATCCACACCATCACCGGGAGGCCGCGGGTGCTCGGATCAGGCGTCCAGACGTTGAGGTTGAGGCAATCCTCTCCGACAATGCCCTGGTCGCCCAACAACGCATCAAAGGGCGGTGCGTATGCGGCGCGATACGGCCCACTTCGAGCGCGTCACGCACGCCGTCCCAGGATTCGGGTGGTCGCGGCGGCTGGAACCGATTCGGTCCGAAGGGTGGCGCCGCGTACTGAATCCCTTTGAACGCCGCCACGCCGTCCCTGACCTGGCCTCGCAGCCGGCCGTGCCGGGTGGTCACGACGACAGTGCTGGCCGCGGTGCGCATGACGGCTCCTCCCTCAGTCATGGCCCGCCGCTTGCGTAGATCGTCTGCCCGGTCACAAAGCTCGCATCGTCGCTGCACAGAAAGCAAATCACCCCGGCGATGTCCTCTGGCCGGCCGGTCCGACGTAGTGGCGTCCGTTCCGCGGCCACCCGTTTCAAATCCTCGTAGTCGACCCCGGTGCGTTGCGCGACCGACTGCGTCATCCGGGTCTCGATGAACCCAGGTGCGACTGCGTTGACGTTGATGTTGAAGGGACCCAGCTCGATCGCCAGGGTCCGTGCCATTCCCTGGATACCCGCCTTGGCCGCCGAATAATTGACCTGCCCACGGTTGCCCAAGGCCGAATTGGACGACAGGAAGACCATCTTGCCCCAACGTGCCGGAACCATCACCCGCTGCGCGGCCTGCGCGCACAGAAATGTTCCCTTCAGATGGGTGTCGACGACGAGGTCCCAATCGTTGTCCGTCATCTTGTGAATCAAGTTGTCGCGCAGGACGCCGGCGCAGGTGACGAGGACGTCGAGGCTTCCGGACTCCTTCACGGCGCGGTCGACCAGGGCTTCGACAGCGAGGCGATCCGTCACGTCGCAGGCGACCGCCAGCGCCGACCCGCCCTGGCTGCGGATCTCCGCGGCGACCGCTTCTGCCGGGTCGTGATCGAGGTCGGAGATCACGACCTTCGCGTCCTCGGCGGCGAAGCGCATCGCCGTGGCTGCGCCAATCCCTCGGCCGCCGCCGGTGACCAATGCGGTGCGCCCTTCGAATCGTCCGCTCATGCGATCTCAACCTCCGCCTCGCCGACGGTGACCCGTACGGCTCGTTGATTCTCGGCCCACACCTCGAGCTGAAGTCGCCTCCCAGTATTGACGCTGGTTCGCTCTTTCACGCGTCCTCGACAGGTCAGCGCGTCAGCAGGCCGGACCATCTCGACGAAGCGCACCGAGATCCGTCGCACCGATTCCGGCCCGGCCAGCCAGCAGAGATACTCGCCCAGGAATGCCATGCTCAGCATGCCGTGCGCGATGACGCCGTCGAGTCCGACCGTTCGCGCCGTCTCGTCGTCGGTATGGATCAGGTTGTAGTCGCCCGAGGCGCCGGCGTACTTGACCAGCTGCATCTTGGTGATCGGCGGCTTGCGAAGATCCGGGAGAAGGCTTCCGCTATCGAGGTCCTGGTCCGGCCGCGCCGCGAGTACCGGACCAGTCATCGCAGGATGGCGGTGGTCGTTCCGCTAAAGATGGGGCTGCCAGACTCGTCCGTACCGTCCATCGCCAGGATCAGAAAGGTCATCTCGCCCAGGCGGCCCTTTCGCCGATAGACGTTGGCCACTCGCACTCGGCAGCGCACGCGATCGCCCGCCCGGAGCGGCCGTTCATATCTGTACTCCTGTGCGCCATGCAGCACGCGCGCCAGGTCGAAGGTCACGCCGGGGATCGTCATCCGAAAGGTGGTCGGGAAGGTTGGCGGTGCAATATCGCCGCGAACGCATGCCGGCGTCTGGTCCTGCACCGCGTCGGCGAATTTTCGGATGGCGCCTCGCTCCACCTCGAAGAGGACGACCTCGGACTCGCGTCCGATGAGGTCGCTGCTCAGGGCCGCAGGGTGATCCATGACCGGTCCAGCGCTTTGACATCATGGGCGCCGATCAGCGCGAGCGTCAGATCGATTTCGGCCATCAAGTTGCGGATGACGCGCTCCACGCCGGTCTGTCCCGCGACCGCGAGCCCGTAGACGTAGGGCCGGCCCAACAGGACGGCGTTCGCGCCAAGCGCGAGCGCCTTGATGACGTCGGCGCCACGCCGGATGCCGCTGTCCATCAGCACCACCGCGTCCTCTCCCAGCGCGTCGCGTACCTCGACCAGCGCATCGAGCGCCGCGACCGCGCCATCCACCTGGCGGCCCCCATGGTTGGAAACGATGATTCCCTCAAAGCCGGCATCGAGGACTCGCCGAGCGTCGTCGGCACGCAGGACGCCCTTCGCCAGCAGCGGCAGACGGGTCCGCTCGCGGAGCCACGCGAGGTCGTCCCATCGAAGGCCGAGGTTGGAGAACATCCCGACCATGGCCGTGCCGGCGTTCTGCGGATCGTCTTCCGGGGAAACCGACAACCGCGAACGGAAGACCGGGTCGCTCGTGAACTGGCCGATCCCCTCGCCGAGGATGAATGGCAGGTAGCGGTTGCTGAGATCGCGAACGCGCCAGCCCAATTGCAGCGTGTCCAGGGTCAGGACGATGGCCGCATAGCCGGCCGCCTCCGCGCGGTGGACCAGGCTTGCCACCACCTCGCGGTCGTTGACCCAGTAGAGCTGATACCAGCGTGGCGCCCCGCCCATCGTCTGCGCGATCGTCTCCATGGGCGTCGAGGCGGCGGTGCTCACCACCCATGGAACGCCCGCGCCGGCAGCGGCCCGGGCGACGTCGAGGTCGCCGTCGGGACGGGCGGCCGAGAGCACGCCGACCGGCGCCAGGAGGAACGGCGCTGGCGGCGATGTGCCGAGCACGTTGACGTGGAGATCCCGCTGCTGGTTACCGGCGAGCATCGCGGGACGCAAACGCCAGCGTGCGAAGGCCTCCCGGTTGGCCCGCATCGTCGACTCGCCGCCGGCCCCGCCGGCGATGTAGTCGAAAGGGCCGGGCTCGAGGACGGCTTTCGCGCGGGATTCCCACTCATCGGGGTCGATGGGGAGGTCATCCGCGCCGCCGCCGTAGATCTCGGCCTGCGTCGCCGGTCCAAATGGAAACGACATCTCAGGCATCGATCAATCGGAGGCCGGCTTTGCCGGACCGCGCCGCGCGCGCTGAGGCTCGTTTCGCAAGTCTATGGTGATGTTGGTGGCGCGGCAGCTCGCCAGCAGCGTGCCCTCCTCGTCATGGAGCTCCGACGCGGCGAACGTGACCCGACGCGTCTTGCGCACGACCCAGCCAGTCGCGCGGATTCGCACCGGGCGGGTGGGATGATAGAACTCCGTCCTCAGGTCGGCGGTGAGGTAGACCTCGTGCCGGTCGAGAAGGCTCCAGGTCGCGCTGCCCATGGCGCTGTCGAGGATGGCCGTCACCATGCCACCATGGACGATCCAGCCGTCGCCGGCCGGAAACGCGTGATCGAGGTTCGGCTCCCACTCGAGGACGGCGCGTCCAGCCTCGAGCTCCGCGCGCCGCCAGCCGAGCGCATTCCAGATGCCGGGCTCGCCGGGCGCCGGTTGTTGCCAAGAATCCATATCGGCGAGGCGCTCGCCTGGACGAAAGCTTGCCCTGGCGGACGTCATGACCCGGTCCGCGTGCGTTCCTGTTCGACCAGCACCCGCCGCAGGATCTTCCCCGACGGGCTCTTTGGGATCTGGGTTACGACCTCGACCTGCCGGATCTTCTTGTACGGGGCCACCTGCTGGTTCACGAATGCCATCAGCTCCTCAGGCGTGACAACGCCCTTGAGCACGACCAGCGCCTTCGGGACTTCGCCCGCCTCGATGTCGCGGCAGGGGATCACGGCGGCGTCGGCTACCGCCGGATGGGTGAGGAGCAGGCCCTCGAGCTCGGCGGGCGCGACCTGGTACCCCTTGTACTTGATCAGCTCCTTGAGCCGGTCCACGACACGCAGGTAGCCCTCGGCATCAACCGATCCGATGTCGCCGGTGTGAAGCCAGCCATCCGCATCGAGCATGGCCGCGGTCGCCTCCGGGTTGTTGAGGTAGCCCGTCATCACCTGCGGTCCCCGGATCCACACTTCACCGAGCTCTCCCGGTCCCAGCTCGGCGCCGCTCGCCGGATCCACCACTTGGCATTCCGTGTTTGGGATGAGCAGGCCGGCCGAACCCCCGCGCCGCCTGGCGGGGTCGACCGGTGTGGTCGAAACCACCGGGCGGTGAGCCCGTATCCCTGGGCAACGAAGCACTTCAGCCGCTCGCTGCATGCCTGCTCGACGCTCGCGTCGAGCGGCGCGGCTCCCGAGTTGATCGAGAGCAAGGCATGCAGGTCGTATTTCGCGACCGACGGATGCTTGGCCAGCGCCAGCACGATCGGCGGGACCACGTTGGCGCGCGTGATCGCGTAGTCCTGCATCAACCGCAGGAAGAGCTCGAGATCGAAGCGGGGCATGCTGACGATCGTGACGCCCTGGTAGAGGCTGATGTTCAGCAGCACCGTGAAGCCATAGATGTGATAGAAGGGCAGAACCGCCATCGAGACTTCCCCCTCCGTGGCTTGGACGACTGCGGAGGTTTGCACGATGTTCGCGACGAGGTTTCGGTGGGTGAGCATCACGCCCTTCGGTAGGCCCGTCGTCCCGCTCGAGTAGGGCAGCGCCACCAGGTCTGTCCGGGGATTGATCGCCACAGCCGGTGGGGCGTCGTTCCCTTCCAGCAAGGCCGCGAAGGGCGTGGCCCCGGCCGCCTCGCCAAAGACGAAGACCTCCTTCACCGGCTCCTGGCGTGTCGCCTCGAGCGCATGGTCGAGGAGTTCGGGGATCGTGACCAGGTACGCCGCCCGAGCGTCCTTGAGCTGCAGCGCGAGCTCGCGAGGCGTCGACAGTGGATTCGCGGTGCTGGCGATTCCGCCGAGGGTGGCGACGGCGTGTAAGGCCACGGCGTATTCGAGGACGTTCGGGCTGTAGATCGCAAAGACGTCGCCTTTTCGGAACCCGCGCCTCGCCAGGTTGGCGGCGGCCCGTCGGACCGACCTGGCCAGATCCGCGTAGCTGAGCGTGCGCCCGGTCGGCCCGTCGATCAGCGCCGGCTTGTTGCCGAGCGCCGTTGCGCCTTTGAGCACGAAGGCCGGCAGCGAGACATCCGGGATGTCGACGTCCGGGTAGGTGCTGCGGAAGATCACCTGCGCACCCCCGTCAGCCCCATGATCCGACTTTCGCGTGTCCCTTCAGCAAGTTGCGCGCGATCGACCGGCGCTGGATCTCGTCCGTACCCTCGTAGATCCGGTAGACGCGGACGTCGCGCATCACGCGCTCGATCGGCATCTCTTTGGTGTAGCCCATGCCGCCGTGGATCTGCATCACGCGGTCGACGACCCGCCAGATCATGCCGCCACCCGCCAGCTTCGCGATGGACGCCTCGTGCCGAGCGTCGCCACCCTGGTCGGCCTTCCAGGCGGCGTTGAGCACGAGCCACTTCACCTGCTCGATCTCGACGGCGCTGTCGGCCAGCATCCACTGGATCGCCTGGTACTCGGCGATGGGGCGGCCGAAGGCGATCCGCTGGCGCGAATAATCGAGCGCCATCTCGAGCAGCCGCTGCGCCTGGCCGATGGCCCGGGCCGGGATGATGATCCGTCCCTGGCCAATCCAGGCCATGGCGAGCTGGAAGCCCTTTCCGACTTCGCCGAGGACGTTTTCCTGCGGGACGCGGACCCCGTCGAAGCTGATCTCCGCCGGCCGCCAGGCGCCCATCGTCTGGATCGGCTGGCTGCTCCATCCCATCGCCCGATCGACCAGGAACGCGGTGACGCCACCCTGGTGACCCTTGCCCTTGTCGGTGACGGCAAAGACGATCGCGAAATCCGCCTCGAGACCATTCGTGATGAAGACCTTGCGGCCGTTGAGGACCCAGTCCGAGCCGTCTCGGACAGCCGGCATCTGGATGTTGGTCGCGTCCGAGCCGGTGTCGGGCTCGGTCAACGCAAAGCAACTGGTTCGCTCGCCGTCGATGGTGGGGCACAGGTAGCGCTGTTTTTGCTCGGCGTTGCTCGAGTACAGAATGTTGTCGGCGTGACCTCCGTAGGAGAAGGGGATGAGTGCCTTCGACGTCTCCATGCTGATCAACGAGGTCATCAGCAAGCCCAGGTTGGCGCCCCCGTACTCCTCGGGCGTCAGCAGGCCCCAGAGACCGGCCGTCTTGGCCCGCTGCTGCAGCCGGCGGATGTCAGTGGGCCCCGGGAAGGTGCGGCCGTCGAGTTCGGCGCGTTGCGCCTCCGCCTCCAGCGGCAACAGCTCCTTGGTCACGAATTCGCGGACGGTTCCCAGGATCAGGCGCTGTTCGTCGGTAAGCCCGAAGTCCATTTACGGTTCCCTTACTATCTCCCACCTTTCCACGCTGGGGGTCGGGCCCCTACTGCCTAACGATCGTTCGATCGACAATATGAACCGGCCGGTATGATGCTGTCAAGGGAAGGGCGCGATGAGGAACGTCGACCGGGCAACGCTGGGTGGCAATCTACGGATCGACCAGGTCCTCGAATCGGCCACGCGGCTCTTCACGGAGAAGGGCTACGAGGCCGCCAGCGTGCGGGATCTCGCGGCCGAGTTAGAGATCCGGCCATCGTCTCTCTACCATCACTTCCCTGGAAAGCAGCACATCCTTTTCGCCATCTGCATGCGGATGCAGACGGACTTCAACGCTGAGGTGATACCCGAGTTGACTGCCAATCGCCCGCCCGACGAGGCGATCGCGGCAGCCGTTCGCCGGCATGTCCTCTTCGGGCACCGGCGGAAAGGCGAGGTCGTGGTCAACATCCGCGAGCGCCGCAGCCTACCGGCGGAGCAGCTCTCCCAGGTCAACAGCCTGCGGAGGGAGTACCGGGATACGATGGCCCGCCTGATCGAGGCTGGCTGTGAACAGGGATTGTTTCGGGTCGGGGATCCCAAGCTCGCCACGATGGCGATCGTCGACATGATCAACGGCTTGCCCCACTGGTTCAAGCCGCGCGACGAGCAAGACCTCGAGCGGGTGGCTGACCTCTACGCGCGCGCCGCGCTGGCCTTGCTCCGCGGCTGGGAGACCGACCACGTGAGCTGAGCGGCGGCGGCTTGACTTGCCCCAGCGTCAGCGGATACTGTCTGATCGAACGTTCGTTAGGGAGAGGAGAGCGTGGGAGAGCTTTCGCGGCCGACCCTTGAGGTCGTAGACCTGAAAATTCGCTTCGGGGGAATCCTGGCGCTGGATGAGGTCTCCCTCCGTATCGATCCAGGTGAAGTGGTCGCCATCATCGGACCGAACGGCGCCGGCAAGACGACACTGTTCAACGCCGTGTGCGGATTCGTGCGTCCGGACTCTGGCCGCATCAACTACCGCGGCGAGCCGCTGCTCGGCACTGCGCCCCACCGCCTCGCGCGGCTCGGTATCGCCCGCACCCTCCAGGGCCTGGGCCTCTGGCCAGGACTTACTGTTCAGGAAAATGTCGTCGCCGGATCGAGGGTGCGTCCGGGCCTACTTCCGTCGCTCCTCGCCCTGCCGAGCTCCGATCGGATCGAGGCCGAGCTCGCCTCGAAAGCCCACGAGATCCTCGACCGGCTCGGCATCGCCGGCCACACGAGAGCCTACCCCGGCACGCTGCCCTATGGGGTACAGAAACGGGTCATCATCGCTCGGGCCCTCATGGCGGAGCCTTCGCTGCTGCTGTTGGATGAGCCCGTCAGCGGACTCTCGGCTCAGGACATCGATGAGCTCGCCGCCCTCATCAAGCAGCTCCGCGCTCGGATGTGCGTCGCCGTCGTCGAGCACCACCTTGATTTCGTGATGGCGATTTCCGACCGCGTCATCGTGCTCAACCTCGGCCGCGTGATCGCGTCGGGGACGCCCAAGGAGATCCGGGACGATCCCCAGGTGGCGACGGCCTATCTCGGTGAAGATGTCACAAGCCCAGAGGCGTCTTCCGATGCTTGAGGTCATCGACCTCACGGTTGCCTACGGTCCGGTTGTGGCGCTGCATGCTGTTTCCCTCACGGTGCTGGACGGGTCGATGACGGCGGTCCTTGGGGCCAATGGGGCCGGGAAAACGACCCTGGTCCGCACGATCTCAGGTCTGACGCGGCCGCGTGGCGGGTCGGTGCGCCTCGATGGGCACGACATCACGCGCCTTGCCCCCGAGGAGATCGCGCGTTTAGGGGTCGCGCATGTGCCCCAGGGCCAGGGTGTGCTCGCCGAGTTGACGGTGGACGAAAACCTCCGGCTCGGGGGTCTGTGGCGACGCGATCCCAAGGGCCAGCGCGGCGCGCTCGCCGAGGCCTACGATCTCTTTCCCCCGCTGGCCAACCGCCGGCACGTGGCGGCCTTCAACCTCTCGGGCGGCGAACGCCAGATGCTATCGCTCGGCCGCGCTCTGGTCGCTCGCGCGCGGGTGCTCCTCCTCGATGAGCCCTCGCTCGGCCTCGCCCGGCTCGTGCTCGTCCAGATCATGGCTCGCCTCAGGACGCTGGTCACGGAGCGCGGGTTGACGGTCCTCCTGATCGAACAGAACGCAAAGAGCGCCCTCTCGGTTGCCGACGAAGGCATCGTCCTCCACCTGGGGAAGGTGGTGGCCCGGGGCCGAGCTCAACAGCTCTTGGGCGAGGAGCGGCTTCGACATGCCTACCTGGGTTTCTAAGCCATGAGCCGGTTCTTCGTCCTGACCTTGAACGGTGTGACCCAGGGGGCGATCTACGCCGCGATGGCGCTGGCCCTGGTGATGATCTGGCGCGCCACCAAGGTCATCAACTTCGCCCAGGGGGCGATGGCGATGTTCACCACCTACCTCGCGGTCTTCGCCATCGAGCACGGTACGCCCTACTGGGTGGGCTTTCTGGTTGCCCTCGTCAGCGGGTTGCTGCTTGGCGCGATCGTCGAGCGCGTGATCGTTCGCCCCGTCGAGTCGGCGCCTGCCCTCAACGTGGTCATCCTTACGTTGGGGCTGCTGCTCTTCCTCGAGGCCCTCGCTCCCATGGCCTTTGGTGGCCAGATCAGGTCCTTCCCTCCGGCCTTCTCGATCGTCGGCCTGCGTCTGGGAACCTCGCAGGTCCCCTTCTCGCCGTTCGATCTCTTTACCCTCGGCAGCGTCGTGGCCGTGATGCTCCTCCTCCTGGTGCTCTTCCAGAAGACGGACCTGGGCCTCCGCATGCGGGCCTCGGCCTTCAACCCCGAAGTCTCGCGGCTGCTCGGTATCCGGGTTGGACGAATGCTCACCCTGGGATGGGCGCTCGCGTCGCTGGTCGGGGCGCTTGCCGGCGTGCTGATCGCCCCCTCGCTGCTGCTCTATCCGACGTTCATGGACGACGTGCTGGTCTTTGGTTTCACCGGGGCTGTCCTCGGGGGACTCGACAGCGCGGTGGGGGCGGTCGTCGGCGGGCTGCTGATGGGCTTTGCCCTCACGTACGTCGGCGGCTATTTCGGCTCCGACCTCGAAACGGTCGGGGCCCTGGTCATCCTCATCGCGGTGCTGATGGTGAGGCCGAGCGGCCTCTTCTCGGTGCAGCGGGTCCGGCAAGTCTGAGATGGTGGCCGTCCAGTC
>Ga0209473_1000458_pt1 | contig 24733 bp, 25 predicted proteins | sample GraSoiAngelo_133_FD_185890 | JGI IMG/M metagenome (GOLD analysis project Ga0209473, IMG submission 185890) | Grasslands soil microbial communities from the Angelo Coastal Reserve, California, USA - 14_0929_05_20cm (SPAdes) (version 2) | ecosystem: Environmental > Terrestrial > Soil > Grasslands ...
CACCCGTGCGCCGTGCGCCATACCGTATTGCTACGGCACGCGCACTCGACTTGCATGTGTTAAGCACGCCGCCAGCGTTCGTTCTGAGCCAGGATCAAACTCTCGTTTGAAACCTGTCGCTTGAGCTTGCCTGCGGCAAGCAGGCATGAAAAAGCCCCGGTTTGCACCGAGGCCAGCCTTGCTCAAGCAAATTGTTGATCGCTCGAATTACTCAATCCATCCGCGCTCGAAAACTCGGATGGTTTCGAACAGATTCTGGCACATCGTATCGGTTGTCAAAGAGCGTACCCCCCTGTCCAGCAGAAAGGCACTACCAAAGCCCATCGAGTATCGCAAAGTCCCCTCCTCTTGTCAACAGCGTTTCACGCCATTTTTCCGCGTTTTCCACAGCCTTCCTCAGATCTTTCTTCCTTCTCTCTCAACTAAGCCTCCGGCTTCCTGCAAGCGAGCGCATGGGAGCCCTCTACCGACGCAGGAAATCGCTCCTCACAACTTCCTCTCTCCTCCTCTTCTTTCTTCCTTCTCCTTCCCTCTTTCCCCTCTTTCAGAAAACCTCTTCGAGAAAACGGGCATGGCAACCTGTAGCCACCCCGTCAGGTCAATCCCAAAACCGGAGGCATTTCTGAAGCGGGACGTATTCTCCTTCTTGCGCGCAGTAGTGTGCTTGTTGTTCGTTGCCAATCCAGCAAAAGCTCAAAACCCCGACATTAAGTTCATCTCCGACACGCTTGTAATTCAGGCGGAAGGTCTCTACGAAGACGGATCCAGATTTGGCGACACTGACCTTTGACATCTCGGCTCAAGACAAGGATCTAAAGCAGACCTACGACCGAGCTTCCCAACCCATGCAGAAAATCTTGGCCCAGGCCGATAGGAGCGCTATCCCTCAAGAAGACATTTATTCCGGCGTGCTAACTGTCAGGCCTTGGTATGACGGAGACCGCAAGAAAAAGGCAAAGTCTTAATTCTGTGAGTGGTCAGATCACCCTAAAAGTGCGTGATTTCTCGAAACTCGGTCCGCTCCTGGGGGCTCGATCGAAGATGGCATCACCGACTTTCGTTCTCTTTCCTAATTCACTTGCGAACGAAGAGGCGGCAAAGCAAAAAGCCGTGGCCGAAGCGATGCGACGCGCGGTGGTCTCCGTTTCGGCTGGGGGAGAAGGCTATGCCAAAAAGATGCCGCCTCCTCCATCGCCACCGATCCCGCAACCGGAGAAGATTACCGTCAGTGCTACGGTGCAGTGCGCCTTTCAGATTCAGCCATGATCTAAGTGGCGTGAGTTTTGGGCGTGCGGCTGCTAGGATGACGGTAAGAGGTGCGGAATCCTTCGACCCGTGCGCTCTTCTTTGAGCCAACAACTGCTGCAACACATGAAGGCACAGGAGTTTGTGCGCCCCGGCGATCGGGTTGGCGTCGCCGTCTCCGGCGGAGCGGATTCCGTGGCGTTGTTTCTCTTATTGCTGGAATTGCGGGAGAAGCTCGGTATGGTCCTCAGCGTCGTGCACTTCAACCACAAATTGCGCGGCAAAGCCTCTGACGCCGATGAACAATTCGTTGCCAATCTCGGGGCAAAGTACGGTCTGGAACTTCATTGTGCTTCCGCGGACGTTGCAAAGAAGGCCAAAAAGGAGCGCGCCAACCTCGAAGACGCCGCACGCCGCGCCCGCTACGAGTACTTCCGCTCGCTCGTCGATTCTGGAGCTTGCCACCGCATCGCCGTCGCTCACAGCGCAGACGATCAAGCCGAGACGGTGCTCGCGCACATTCTTCGCGGTACCGGGCTCGCAGGACTAGGCGGGATTCATCCTGTTGCTCATCCGGTGTTTCGGCCGCTTCTGACCATCCGCCGCGCGGAATTGCGCGCTTATCTTCGCCGCAAAAAGCAGAGCTGGCGCGAAGACGTCACCAACCGCGATACCAAGCGCCTGCGCGCGCGCATTCGAAAAAGGCTCCTCCCATTGCTCGAGAAACAATTTCAGCCCGCCATCGTCGAACACTTAGCAACTCTCGCGAGCCTGGCCCGCGAGGACGAAGCTGCCCTGCAGACAGACGCGGAGTTGCGTGTCTCCGTGGTCGCGCAAAAAACAGAAGGAGTCCTGTGGATTCCAGCAAGAGATATCGCAGGGCCACCGTCAGTATTTCGAAATCATCCCGGGAATGAAGGACACGAAGGATTCAAAATTGATTCCACGGGTGTCCGCAAGCGCATGGTGCGCCACATTATCGCGCAGCTAAAAACCCGCGAGGGCCAATTGAGCGCCAACCACGTTGACGCGGTTCTCAAACTCGCGCACTGCGGTCAAAACGGAAAGTCCCTGTCTCTGCCTGGCGGCGTCGAAGTGCGAAAAGATCGGGATGCGCTCCTGTTTCGCGCGGTCCAAAACGCAGAAACAAATCGCGCTGGCAACAGGCCCCGCGAGTTCTCCTACAATCTCGATTTCCCCCGTTATTCCCAGGGGGTGCGTGTTCCAGAACTAGGTTGTGTCTTCCGCCTCAGAGTGATTGACTGGCCTTCTAAGGGGGAGGAAAATAACCGTAGGGAGATGGTCCTGGACCGCGAGCGGCTGCGTTCACCCCTAGTCCTGCGCAACTGGCGTCCCGGAGATCGGTTGCACCCTTCCGGCCATCAGAACGCCCACAAGCTGAAGCGCTTATTGAACGAAAAGCACATCAGCCGCTGGGAACGGGAGGGCTGGCCGGTGCTAACGAGTGCTGGCGTACTCGTCTGGGCCCGCGGCTTTCCGGTGGCGGCCGAATTTGCCGCGGATGAGAGGACCCGTTCGGGGATTGTAATCGCTGAGGAAAAGATTTGAGCGCGGGGAAAGGGGCAACGTATTCCGCTGCGCGCATCGACGCTCGTGTTGCGGAGCTGGGCAGAGAGTCCTCGCGCGAATACGGAGTCCGGCGACTCCTTGTGGCCGTGACCATGGATCGCGGCTTCATTTTTGCCGCTAACTTGATCCGCCAAATCAGCGCTCCTACGGTTTGCCATTTTGTTCGCGCGGACGTTCGTGACGTGGATCACGCTGGTCACTCGCGGCGCGAAGTTTGGTTCGGCTCGCAGCCGGAGTTGCACGGGCTAGACGTTTTGAGAGTGGATGCTGTGCTGGAAAGCGGCGTGACGCAGGATTTTCTTTTGCGCCGTTTGGGCGAAAGCCGGCCACGGTCCATTCGTCTGGCGGTGCTTCTGGACAAGCCAGGCAAGCGCGGCGTGGCCCCGGAGCCGGATTACTTTGGCTTCCGGACGGCATCTAACCTAGTGAGGGTCGGGTATGGCCTCGCCGCTCCCAATGGCACAGGAAGAAACCTTCGAGAGCTTTCTTCGGGAACGAACAATGTATCCCGGAAGAGTGGCAAAGGACGGAAAAAGAAAGCATGATAGAGGCAGCTTGCGGCGGCTTCCGGTACTAGAGAGGGTAACGTGAATTCTAGCTCGACGGTAAAAACAATTCTCTTCTGGATGTCCATTGTCCTGCTGGGAGTAATGCTCTGGAAATTGGTCTCTGCAAACGGCGGCCAGGCCCGTGAAGATCAGCCGAGCTATAGCGAATTCATGGCCAAGGTGGAGGCAGGTGACGTCAAAGAAGTCACCATGTATCTCGGTCAGGTCAGCTACGATCTCCAGGGCGAATACATCCGACCCACCAACCGCAAGTTCCAGGTGACTATCGCCAAGGAAGATGCCCCCACCGTCACCAAAGAGCTGCGCGACAAAGCCGTACAAATAAAAGTCAAGGAAGTTCGCAGCGCCGACTGGGTCCTTCTCCTCCTCAATGGCCTCCCGCTTCTCCTTCTCGTCGGCTTCTGCTTGTTCCTGATGCGCCAGATGCAAGCCGGTGGAAATAAGGCTCTCAGCTTCGGCAAGTCTCGTGCGCGCCTACTTTCCGCGCAACAGAAGAAAGCCACGTTCAAAGATGTTGCCGGAACCGATGAAGCCAAGGAAGAGTTGCAAGAAATCATCGAATTCCTGAAGGACCCGCAGAAGTTTCAGAAACTTGGCGGGCGCATTCCCAAGGGCGTTTTGCTGGTTGGCCCTCCAGGCACGGGTAAGACTCTTCTCGCGCGCGCCATCGCCGGCGAAGCGAACGTTCCTTTCTTCTCCATTTCCGGTTCGGACTTCGTGGAAATGTTTGTCGGCGTCGGCGCCAGCCGTGTTCGCGACCTTTTCGAGCAGGGCAAGAAGAATGCACCCTGCATCATTTTCATTGACGAAATTGACGCCGTTGGCCGCCATCGCGGTGCGGGGCTCGGCGGCGGGCACGACGAACGAGAACAAACTCTCAACGCGCTGCTTGTCGAAATGGACGGCTTCGAATCCAACGAAGGCGTGATTCTGATCGCCGCCACCAACCGTCCCGATGTTCTCGACCCCGCGTTGCTCCGTCCCGGCCGCTTCGATCGTCGCGTGGTCGTTGCGCGCCCCGATGTGAAAGGCCGCGAAGAAATTCTCCGCGTGCACACGCGCAAAGTCCCCATCGGCGACGATGTGGATCTCTCCATCATTGCTCGCGGCACTCCAGGTTTCTCCGGCGCGGACCTCGCGAATCTTGTCAACGAAGCTGCTCTTTGGGCGGCGCGCCAGAACCGCAAATTCGTCACTATGGCGGATTTTGAGATGTCCAAGGACAAAGTCCTCATGGGCGTCGAGCGCAAATCCATGATTCTTTCCGATGAGGAAAAGAAGAACACGGCCTACCACGAAGCCGGCCACGCCCTCGTTGCGGCCATGACGCCGGGCGCCGATCCTGTTCACAAAGTGACAATCATTCCACGAGGCATGGCGCTTGGTCTCACCATGCAATTGCCCGAAGCGGATAAGCACACGTACACGCGCGAATATCTGGAAGCCATGCTCGCCGTCTTGATGGGCGGCCGCTCTGCCGAAGAAATCTTCCTTGGCCATATCACCACCGGCGCCGGCAACGACATCGAGCGCGCCACCGACCTCGCGCGCAACATGGTTTGCGAATGGGGCATGAGCGAACTCGGCCCGCTGGCCTTCGGCAAGAAGGACGAAGCCATCTTCCTTGGCCGCGAAATCGCTCAGCACCGCGACTATTCCGAAGACACTGCCATTCAAATCGATAAGGAAGTGAAGCGCATCGTCAATGCCGCCTACGAAAAAGCTCGTGGCATTCTCTCCGGCAATCGTGATGTTCTCGAGCGCGTTGCGCAGGCATTGCTCGAACGCGAGGTCATCGATGCCTCCGAAGTGAAGCTGCTCATGGAAGGCAAGCCGCTTCCGGAGAAGCCGCGCACGCCACCTCCCCAGGCTCCTCCGGCGCCCAGCGTCGATCCCAAAACGGTGCGGCCCGAATTGCGGCCCGCCCCGGGCTTCACCCGCGGCGAAAACCCCGCCAAAGCGTAAACACAAATTTGCTTCTGTAAGCAAAGAAAGGGCGCGCGCGTCGCGCTCTTTTTTTCGTGTAAGCTGCACTTCAAGCATTGCGAACTCGCCGTATAGGAGACAGTGGAAACATGCTTGTTGTGTTTGGGGGCTTGCCCGGAACCGGAAAAACTACAATTGCCGGCGAACTGGCTCGCCAGCTCGGCGCCGTCCATCTGCGGATTGACACGATTGAGCAAGCGCTCCGAGATCGCGGTATGCCCAGCCACGCGATGGACGACATGGGCTATCGCATAGCGTACGCCGTCGCGATGGATAACCTGCGTATCGGCCGAACGGTAATCGCGGACTCCGTCAATCCGCTCCCGGTCACACGCGACGGTTGGCTGGAAGTCGCGAAGCGTTCGGGCGTAAAAGTGGTCGAAATTGAGGTCATGTGTTCCGATGCGAATGAGCACCGAAAACGCGCGGAAACGCGAAAGTCCGATATCCCCGGATTGAGGCTGCCCGCTTGGCAGGAGATTGTTTCTCGCGAATACCATGCATGGAATCGTGAGCGCGTTGTGGTGGACACGGCCCGAAAAAGCGTGGAGGAGAGCGTCAAGTTCGTTCGAGAAGCGATTGCAGCGCAAAAAGAGTAGAATACGGGCATGGCGAAGCAAGGCGAAAACCTGAATGTTACTTGCCCGTGCTGCCAGGCCAAGCTGGTGATTGATCCGGTTTTTGGCGCAGTGCTCTCTCACGAAGCGCACGTAAGACCCGGGCCGGGCGTGGACCTGACCAAGGCATCGGACATCCTCGAAGAGCAGAAGCGGCAGCGCGAAGACAAGTTCGCAGATTCCTTCTTTCAGGAAACACACAAAGAAGACATCCTAGCCAAAAAATTCGAAGAAGCCATGAAAAAGGCCAAGGACGCTCCTGCCGGCAAGCCCATCCGCGACTTCGACTTGGATTAGTGAACCAAGAAAAATTCGCTCTTCCGTTTCATCGAATTCAAAGATTGCATTTGACGTTAGACTTGGTTCTCGCTAACCTGACTCGGTTTCTCGACATCCAACAATCTCTATGAACCACATGTGCCAACTTTCTCCACGGAAATATGACTGTTCGTGTTGTTTGTCCTTTCGGCGAGCCGGCTGATGGCGTAGAGCAAAGTATCTAAGCTTTTCTCAGGCGGCCACCGTCGAATTTGCATCTGGCGGTGGCCGTTTTTCTTTTGCACACGCATCCCTGAGGAGAATCAAACATGAACCGCAACTTAGGAATTGTCTTTCTAATCGCCGTCGTTGGCGCGCTGGCGACTGCAAGAGCTCAGGCGAACGCCACCCAGCGAGAGAAATCAGACTCTCGCCAGGAACAGCGCGCGGAAACGGAGACCTACAGGAAGACTGCTCATTCTCCAAAAGAAGGTGCGGCACAGGACTCACGGCAATCCGAGGAAAAGATAAAACGCAGTCTGTGGCATTCCTGGGTTCGCATGGCGGAGCAAGCGCAAGCAGCCCAGCCGGATTGGCTTTCGCCGCTGGCTACCACCTCCGGACGCCTTAAGCAGGAATTTCGCTTCGACACTTTCGACCAACCCTCAGCAAACGGAAACAGAACCTACCAGCTTGGCGGAAACAAAGGATTGGAGCTCATCACCAATTGGCGAACGCAGATCTTGGTGGGTCTGCCCTCCTACACTTTGGTCTCTCCCAACGGTCCGTCGGGCGGATTTGGCGACTTGCCCTTGATGCTGAAATTCCGCATTGCTTCGGCGGAGCGCAGCGAGGGGAATTATCTGCTCACGTTTATCCTTGGTGCTATGGCGCCTACGGGATCCCACCGCTATGGTGCAGGCGAGGCCGTGCTGACACCCACACTTGCGTTTGGCAAGGGTTGGAAGAGATTCGACGTGCAGTCGACGCTTGGCGCCAATTTGCCTGCTGGCGACACCGCGAAGCTCGGCCGGCAACTCCAATGGAACACCGCCTTTCAGTATCAGGCGACGTGGAAACTTTGGCCGGAACTCGAAGTGAATTCCACGTTCTATAAAACGGGACGGCACGCGGGAGACAAACAAGTCTTCCTCACGCCCGGACTCGGCTTTGGACGAGCGCGCGTTGGCGGCAGGTTTCGTTTCTCTTCCGCGGCAGGAATGCAGATCGCGGCTACCAGGTTCTACACCTACAACCACCGCTGGATCTTTTCCGAGCGACTCTCGTTTTAAGCGGATGCACGGCACCTGCGCTAGACTGCTGCTGCAACTATGCGGCCCGGTCGAAAAACGTTTCGCCTGAAACTGCTTTCGCGTACGCTCGTGCTGGGAGAGCACACGCTCGTCATGGGCGTGCTCAACGTCACGCCCGACAGCTTTTCGAACCGCGGAAAATTTCTCGACCCTGTGGCCGCGATCGAGCACGCCCTGGCCATGGAAGCTGCAGGCGCCGATCTGCTTGATGTGGGCGGCGAATCCACGCGCCCCGGTTCCCAAGAAGTCCAAGCGTCTGAAGAGTTGGACCGGATTCTTCCCGTCCTGGAAGGCTTGCGCGGGCACCTCAAGATTCCGATCTCGGCAGATACTCGGAGGAGCACGGTCGCCGAACTTGCCGTGCGCGCGGGCGCGGAAATTATCAACGATGTTTCGGGACTGAAAAACGACCCGCGCATTGCCGAAGTCGCCGCGAGCTGCCGTGTGCCGATCATCCTGATGCACATGCGCGGCGAGCCGCGCACGATGCAGAAAGGCGGATTCGCCCGCGACGTCCTGAAGGATGTCCTCGCGGGATTGCGCCGATCCATTTCCATCGCGCGCAAAGCCGGAGTCGCCAACTCTCAAGTCATCCTCGATCCCGGCATCGGCTTCGGCAAAAGCTTCGCACAGAATTACGAACTGCTCGAGAAACTGCCGCAACTCGCGAAGCTCGGCTATCCGCTTCTGGTTGGGACGTCGCGCAAAGGCTTCCTCGGCGCAGCGCTGGCTCGCGATGGCAAGCCCGCTCCACCGGAGGATCGCCTCTGGGGCACGGCGGCGACGGTGACCGCAGCGATCCTGGACGGGGCGCACATCGTGCGTGTCCACGATGTAGCCGAGATGGTCCAAGTCGCGCGTGTCGCCGACTGCCTTGTGAATCCCAGCCTCCGTCGCGGCCTCTAACCGTGAAGAGGAAGCAATTCCTTGCGAAACGAGCTCAGGGCTGAACGGCTCTGCCGCTATTGGCAATTAAGGCTTGGCCGCTCCCCTCATTTTTCGCAAGTGTTCATTCTAAAGGGTTTAGCTTTCCCGTCGACTGCCGCGAACACCCGAGCGCGAACAGAGCTTCAAAGCTCGACCGCGAGTAGCGCGACAGCAGTAATTCGTCAAATATTTCATAAGGACCGGGGAAAAAGAAGGTGCGAAAGCGTGGAGTTAGAGGCCGAATGTCTGTCTGCCGTTCCCGTTGCAGTATAATTCGCGGGCACCATTCGCGGGGTTAGTTCCGGCGTGGCTTATTTCCTGATGGGGTGAAAGGCGATGAGGCAGCGGTTCGTTCTCTCGGGTGTGGTTCTTTGTTTGGTTTGTTTCGCAGCGCTGGCGTCGTCGGCGGGCGCGCAACTGCCTCCCGTCAAGAATCCGCTGGCCCCAGCACAAAACCCTGGGGCGGCCGGCTGTTCCACGGCAGACGCGTCCAGTTGCGCGCAGGTCGCGGCCAAGTTGTTGCCGATCGTGATGGGGCCGTCGCCGATGGAAGAAAACCTGCGGCGCCTGACGGACGAAGTCGGCGGGCGCGTGACCGGCTCACCGGAAATGGCCAAAGCTGTGGAGTGGGGCGTCGCCGCATTCCGCGCGGCGGGAATCGACGTTCACACGGAGGAGTACACGCTGCCGGCGGCCTGGGGCGAAGGCCATACGCGGCTCGAACTGCTCGGGCCGGTGAAATTTCCCATTCGGCTGAAATCGACGGGCTGGTCACCGGCTACAACGCCAGGCGGGATTGAAGCCAGCGTCATCGACGTGGACAACGGCTCGGAGGATGATTTCGCAAGAGTGGCGCGTTCACTCAAAGGCGCGATCCTGCTGGTTCACACGGACATTGGCACGACCTGGGCTGATCTCTTCAACGAGTATCTACGTCCTCCGGCCATCATCGACCACGCCGTCAGAGGAGGCGCGGTGGCCATTCTTTGGATGGGCGCACGCGAGAGACTTCTTCTGTATCGCCATACCAATTCTCTGACCGGCGAAATCGACAAAATTCCACAAGCGTTACTCGCGCGAGAAGATGCGATGCGGCTGGCCCGCACCGTTGCGGCGTATCCAGGGAAGGTACGCGTGCACTTCGACATGCCCAACAAGACCGGCGGGCCCATCCAGCAGGAAAACGTTGTGGGTGAAATTCGCGGTTATGAAAAACCCGATGAAGCGGTCATCTTGGGCGCACACCTCGACTCCTGGGAACTGGGGACGGGCGCGCTCGACAACGGCTGCAACGCGGCGCTGGTGATTGAAGCAGCGCGGGCCATCAAAGCCACAGGGCTCCTGCCGCGACGCACCATCCGCTTCGTGCTCTTCAGCGGCGAAGAGCAAGGCACCATCGGCTCGTTCGAGTATGTGAAGGCGCATCGCTCCGAGCTGGACAAAATCCGCGCGATGATTACCTTCGACGCGGGTATTGGCCGTGTGACCGGTTATTCGCTCGGTGGGCGCCGTGACATCGAGGCGGGGGTGCGCGAAGTTCTCAGGCCGCTGGAATCCTGGGGCGCGAACAACCACACCTACGACGCTTCCTTTGGCACGGATAATTTCGACTTTCTTCTCGAGGGCGTTCCTGCGCTAGTAGCCAATCAGGAAGAAGCTAACTATCTGCCGAACTATCATGCTGCTTCGGACACGCTGGATAAAGTCGACATGCGCGAACTCAAGCTGCACACGGTGCTCGCAGCGCTCACTGCCTGGGGCATCGCGGACCGTACCGAGCCGGTCGGCAAGCGCCTCACGCGCGCGGAAATTGAAACACGGATGAAAGAAACGGGGCTCGATCAGCAGATGAAAACGCTGGGCTACTGGGATGCCTGGCAATCGGGCGCGCGCGGCCGCAAACCTTAACTCGCCTTGCTTTCACTTAGGGCAAGCGCGCTGCAGGGCGCGAGTTCTTACGGATAAATGACAAACCAGTCTTTGTGGGCTTTCTTCCGGTCGTTTGACAATTCCAGAGTCCATTTCTTCCAATCGTTGACCGGTTCGGGCAATTCAATTTCGATTAGCTCGTTGCGGGTCATGCCCGAGTACATGCTGGCTAACAGATTTCCCGTTGCCTGGCCCTTTCCTGCCTTCAGGTTATAGATGATTCTCCGGAAAGGCCCTTCGCCAAACCTGCCAAACACGAGGCCGCCGGAAGCGCTGGAAAGATCCGACATTTCGATAGGATCGCTCTCAGCGGACCGCCGGTCCCAGTCGCTCATGCCGCCGATACTCCCGAAACTCAGCATCGAAATGTACAAGCGCACGCCTTTGCTCACCAAGACATCGCGGGCGGCATGAGAACCGCTTTTGCTCTGATTGTCCGCGCCGTCGCCAATGACGTAGGATAGAATCGGAAAAGGTCGGGGCTCCGACAAGACGCATCGCCGACAGAATGGCATCGCGGGGCGCAGTTTTGCCGTGAAGGTATTCCTGAGCGTAGGCTTCATTCCCGCGAATCTCGGCCAGGCGTTTGGCCACCGCAAGTGCGCCCTTGGAAAAATCGAGCTGCTCGTTGACCTTGTCGGAAAAGAGGAGCAGCGCCAGCGAAGAATTCTGCGGGGGCGCCTGCGCAATGTGCAAAGCAATAGTATTCGCGGCCACCCATTCTTCAGCGTCCGGCTGGCCGAGAACGGCGCCGCTGGTGTCCAGCAAGACAGCAATCCGATGCGGGCTCATCGGGCTTCACGGAGAGAATTTTGATTTCCTTACCGCCCAGTTTGGCTTCCAAGTCGGCGGGCTGGAGACCGCGCACCAAGCCACCGGCAGCATTAAAAACGTTAAGCGTTAGGGTGCGGTGAATACAAGGCGTGTCCTGTGCCGTTGCTGGATATGCGGTGGCAAGGAAGAGGAGTGGAAAGTAGGCGCGGTAGCGGTGGCACACCATGACTTCGGGAGGAATAACACAGCCCGGAGGCCACCACAAGCGAGACGTCTCGAATCGGACTGCGCATGTTCGTTCGATAGAAAGGAGCTTCAGTCAGGCGATGGTCGCGCGCCAAGCCCGCAAGACTTCGGCGACGGTCCAAGCTTGAGCAATGCAGCCGCGCGGCGTAAAGGGAGCGTCGCCGTCGAAGACTTCGCCGAGGGTCCCGAGGCCGTACGAGGTGATTTGCATTCCTAAGGGCTCGAGGAAGCTCTGGGCGGTTTGGCGGTCTCCGTAGATGCGCAGGTGCGCGAGAACAAAAGGGCCAAGCAGCCAGCTCCAAACAGTTCCCTGATGATAGGCGCCGTCGCGTTCGCGAGGACCGCCGGCGTAATGTCTTTGATATCCGGGTTCGCCCGGGGCGAGGCTGCGAAGGCCATGCGAGGTGAGCAAGCGGCGGGCGCAGACATCTACGACCGCTTTTTGTTGCGCTGAGGAGAGAGGGCTTTCCGGCAGGGACACGGCGAAAATCTGATTGGGACGTAGAGACGCGTCGTTGCCGAGGCGAGGATCGTCAACCACGTCGTAACAGAAGTTGGCGCTCGAGTTCCAGAATTTGCCGAAGCTCTGCTTGACCCTGTCCGCCATCTTCTGGAAAGGTTCGGCCGATTTTCCCGCGATGGGGGCAAGCTTGGCCATGGTCTTCAGTGCGTTGTACCAGAGCGCATTGACTTCCACGGGCTTGCCGATGCGCGGCGTAACGACCCAGTCGCCGACTTTCGCGTCCATCCAAGTGAGTTGCACCCCCTCCTCGCCAGCGTAGAGAAGACCGTCGGACTCATCGGCATGAATGTGGTAGCGAGTGCCCTGGAGATGAGCGTTGACAATTTGCTCGAGAGCCGGATACAGCGTCAACAGGGCCTCCGTGTCCTTGGTTGTCTCGAAGTATTGGCGCACGGCCTGGAAGTACCACAGAGCGGCGTCCAGACTGTTGTATTCCGGCTGCCCGCTTGCGTCGGGAAAATTGTTGGGCAACATTCCCGCGTCGACGTAGCGGGCAAAAGTGAAAAGAATTTTTCTGGCAATTTCGGGACGGCCGGTGGTCAGCGTGAGGCCAGGCAAGGCAATCATGGTGTCACGGCCCCAATCGCCAAACCAGTGATAGCCGGCGATGATGGATCTTCCGTCCGGCTCTTGAGGCAAACTTCGCGTCACAATGAATTGATCGGCGGCAAGGATGAGTTGGCGGACCCAGGAAGGCGCGGGAGAGGCGGCAGCAGCATCACTTTCTGACCATTTTCCGTGGAGATCTCGTTCGCGTTCGATGTGTTCTGCGTGGCTCTTGCGGGCATTCAATTCCGTTTGCGGGTTGGTCGTGAGCATAAAGGCTACGCTCTGGCTGGGAGACAGTTCTACATTAACGGTCGCTGCAAGAAGATGGTCTTCGTGATCGTCGAGGCCGCGGGCCCTCTCTTCCGGGAGGAAACAGTCGCGGCACCATTCGTGTGTTGGTTTGAATGTGGTATCGGCGCTGAGAAGATAGAACGGGGTTGCGCCGTCGAAGGCGGTGATCCGAATCCCCGTGCTAACGGATTCCACGCGCATCCGCCAATCTCCGGCATGCGTGCTGGAATGAAAATCGCGGTAATTGACGAGAGCTTTCACCGTAAGACGGAGAGGGCTGCTTCCGCGGACCATGGAGTATTGGACGTAACTGGTGTTCTCGCCTTGGCGCATCCAGATGCGTTTTTCGAGGAGCGCATCGGCCAGCGCGAACCGCCACAGCGGAGTTGTGCCTTCCAAGCGGAAGCTTTCAATGTGGAGATAGCCTTTGGGATCGACCGCGCCACTGGCCCAGCGATTCGTTGCGAGCGGATAATTGGCACTATCGTAGGTGGCCGCCTCGTCCAGTTTTGCGACTAACTGCGTCCGTCCCACGGGCGGATGAAGGGCCGCGATCAGAAGACCGTGATAGCGGCGGGTCAGATTGCCGCTGACGGTCCCGGAGGCGTAGCCGCCGATGCCGTTGGTGACCAACCATTCGCGCTGTTCGGCAATTTCGAGAGAGCCGCAGATCTCGCGGCCGAATTCGATCGCAGCGCTGGCCGAGAGGGCCGGGGATTGTCGCTCCCGCGAGGAATTTGCACTTTTCTGCGTGGTCGCCATGTTTCGGCGGCATCCATTCTAGACTCGCGGGACGACTCCGCTTTCGGTTTATTTTGGCTCCAACGGATCGGGAAAATTAGCCGCCAGGCTAGGATAGGGCCACAGCGGTTCCTTATGGAATCTTTATGAAACGCTCAGGACTCCTTCAGCAGTATTTGCCTAGGCTGTTTGCTGGGCAGAAGTGAGCAGGGTGCGGGGATCACGCGCTGTGCGAGACTGAACCACTAACAAGGCTAAAAGGAAGCAAATCATGCTTGACGTTATTTTCATCGCGGCAACGACGGTGTTTTTCGCGGCAGCCATTCTCTACGTTCGCGGCTGCGAACGCTTGCGATAGGAGAACGCGTATGACGCCAGGTGACGCGATACTGCTCGTCATCTCCATCGCGCTGTGCGGGTACCTGCTCTATGCCTTGTTGAAGGCAGAGGAGTTCTGAGCATGACGGCCAATGGCTGGTTTCAAATCGGGTTCTATCTGTTTGTGATTCTCCTGCTCACCAAACCGATAGGCGTCTTTATGACGCGCGTCTTCAACCGTGAGAAAACGTTTCTTGATCCCATCCTCCGGCCCTTTGAAAAGCTCATTTACAGGCTTACCGGCGTAGACGAGCGCCAGGAAATGCGCTGGACGGAGTACGCCATCGCGATGCTGCTGTCGAGTGGCGTCTCGATGACGCTGCTCTATCTGCTCGAGCGTACCCAGAAGTGGCTGCCGTTCAATCCGCAGAAATTCGGCAACGTGGATCCGGGCCTGGCATTTGGCACGGCCGCGTCATTTACGACGAACACGAATTGGCAAGTGTACAGCGGCGAATCCACAATGAGCTACCTGACGCAGATGGCTGGGCTGGCTTATCACAACTTCGTTTCGGCGGCGGCCGGGATCGTGCTGGCGATCGTGGTCATTCGCGGCATCGCGCGCCGAGAAACAGAGAAACTCGGAAACTTCTGGGTCGATATGACGCGCTGCCTGCTTTGGGTGCTGTTGCCTTTTTGCCTTGTGGGCGCGCTCGTTCTTGTTTCTCAGGGCGTGGTGCAGAACTTGAAACCCTACACCACGGTGGACCTGATTCAGCCGTACACGACGCAAGTCACCGGCGCGCATGGAAAGATCGCCACGCAGACCGTTACCCAACAGGTCATCGCACAGGGCCCGGTGGCGTCGCAGGAAGTCATCAAGGAGTTCGGCACAAATGGAGGCGGATTCTTTAACGCCAACAGCGCACATCCGTTCGAAAACCCGACGCCCTTCTCAAATTTCTTCGAGCTGGCCCTGATTCTCGCGATCCCGTCTGGTTTGACGTACACCCTGGGCAGAATGACCGGGTCGCAGCGCCATGGCTGGGCCGTGTGGGGCGCGATGGCATTCCTATTCCTGGCCGCGGTGTGCACGACGTATTGGGCGGAGGCTAAGGGCAATCCGCTCCTGGCCGGTGCCGACCAACGTGTCAGCGCGTTGCAAGCGGGCGGAAATATGGAGGGGAAGGAAGTTCGCTTTGGCATCGCTAATTCTGTGCTGTATGCCACCGTCACCACCGATGCGAGTTGTGGCGCGGTCAACAGCGAGCACGATTCATTCACGCCCCTCGGCGGCATGGTTCCACTCATCAATATCATGCTGGGGGAAATTGTCTTCGGGGGCGTCGGGGCAGGCCTCTATGGCATGTTCGTTTTTATCGTGCTCGCTGTGTTCATCGCCGGACTGATGGTGGGCCGCACGCCAGAGTATCTCGGCAAGAAAATCGAATCGTACGAGGTCAAGATGGCCATGCTCGCGGTGCTGATCTTGACGTTCACGATTCTGGCGTTCGCCGCAGTGTCTGTCGTGAAGCCCTATGGGCTGGCAGGCATCTCGAATCCCGGGCCGCATGGCTTATCGCAAATCCTGTATGCCTACGTTTCCTCGACGGGCAATAACGGGTCAGCCTTCGGCGGATTGAATGGAAATACGATGTGGTACAACGCCACGACCGCGGCCGCCCAATTGTTTGGGCGATTCCTGATGCAAATTCCCATTCTGGCCATCGCTGGAAGCCTTGCCAGAAAGAAAATTGTTCCCGAGTCGGCGGGGACTTTTCCAGTAGCTGGCGCGTTGTTCAGCGGTTTGCTGGTTTCCACGGTTTTGATTGTGGGTGCTCTCACGTTCTTCCCGGCTCTGAGTCTCGGGCCGATTCTCGAGCACCTGCTGATGCAAGCAGGAAAGGTTTTCTGAGGTGGTTATGAATCCGGTTTCCGAAATCAGTCAAATCCGGAAAAAGTCGCTGGCCGACAGCGCGATCTTATCGCGCGCCATCGTGGATTCGTTCCGCAAGCTGGATCCTCGCACGATGGCCAAGAATCCGGTCATGTTCGTGGTGGAAGTCGGAGCTGTGGTAACCACGATTCAGCTCGTGTGGAATGCCGTGCACCATGCCGGACAGTTTAGTTTCGGGCTGCAAATTACTGTGTGGCTGTGGTTCACGGTGCTGTTTGCCAACTTTGCGGAGGCGATGGCCGAAGGCCGCGGCAAGGCACAAGCCGACACGTTGCGCAAAGCGCGCGCGGAGACGCAGGCACGGCGGCTGCGCGGCGACGGCAGCATCGAGATTGCGGCCAGTTCGAAGCTGCGCACCGGGGACATTGTGGTTGTCTCTGCAGGGGAGTTCATTCCGGGGGATGGTGAAGTGATCGAAGGAGTGGCCTCTGTAGATGAGTCAGCAATTACCGGAGAATCCGCGCCGGTCATTCGGGAGTCCGGAGGCGATCGCTCGGCGGTCACGGGCGGGACGCGCGTCCTCTCGGATGAAATCAAGGTAAAGATTACGTCGAATCCCGGAGAAACATTTCTCGACCGCATGATCAAGCTGGTCGAGGGAGCTTCGCGGCAGAAAACACCCAATGAAATCGCGCTGAATATCTTACTGGCGGGCCTGACCATCATTTTTTTGTTGGCGGTGGTCACGCTTCAGCCGTTCGCGATTTATTCCGTCGCGCGCCAGAACATTTTCGTGCTCGTTTCTCTTCTGGTGTGTTTGATTCCTACAACAATCGGGGGTCTGCTCTCGGCGATCGGGATTGCGGGAATGGACCGTCTCATTCAGCGAAACGTCATCGCGATGTCCGGGCGGGCCGTCGAAGCTTCGGGCGACGTGGATGTTTTGTTGCTCGATAAGACGGGCACAATCACGCTCGGCAATCGAGCCGCGACGGCGTTTTATTCCGCGCCAGGGATTGAAGAGAGCTACCTGGCAAGCGCGGCGCAACTGGCTTCGCTGGCGGATGAAACTCCCGAGGGCCGCTCCATTGTGGTGCTGGCAAAAGAACGCTACAACATTCGAGGCCGCGACCTGGCTTCGCATGCCGCCAACTTTATTCCGTTCTCCGCGCAAACCAGAATGTCCGGCGTGGATTTTGATGGCCACGAAATCCGTAAGGGGGCTCCCGAAGCCGTGGCACGGTTCATCAGTTCCAGCGGAAACGGGATTGCCCCCGAACTAAAGACCAGGATCGAGGAGATTTCCAATTCGGGCGGGACCCCGCTGCTGGTAGCAGAAAACCACCGCGTGCTCGGCGCAATCGCCCTAACGGACATCGTCAAAGGCGGCATGCGCGAGCGGTTCGAGCATCTGCGCACGATGGGCATTCGCACCATGATGATCACCGGCGACAACCCGCTCACCGCGGCAGCGATCGCGCGACAAGCTGGCGTAGACGACTTTCTCGCCGAAGCCAAGCCTGAAGACAAAATGGCACTCATCAAGCGCGAGCAGTCCAAAGGCAAGCTCGTTGCCATGACCGGCGACGGCACGAACGACGCCCCGGCACTTGCTCAGGCAGACGTGGGCGTGGCCATGAACACCGGCACGCAAGCCGCCAAGGAAGCGGGCAACATGGTCGATCTCGACTCCAATCCAACGAAACTTATCGAGATCGTGGAGATCGGCAAGCAACTGCTGATTACTCGCGGTGCGCTCACGACTTTTTCTGTAGCCAACGACGTGGCCAAGTATTTCGCCATTATCCCAGCGATGTTCGCCGGAGCGCTTCCAGTGCTCGGCGTGCTCAACATCATGCGATTGCGCACACCAGAATCTGCAATCCTCTCCGCCGTAATTTTTAACGCGCTGATTATCATCGCGCTGATTCCGCTGGCGCTGCGCGGCGTGCGCTACCGCCCTGTGGGTGCGGCGGCGCTGCTACAACGGAATCTCTTGATTTACGGCGTTGGCGGGATTATCGCCCCCTTCCTAGGAATTAAGCTCATCGATGTATTGCTGATGTGCTTGAGGCTGGCCTAGAGAGGAACGTATGAAAAAGAACTTGGTTACTGCCGTTTGGTTCACTCTCGTTACCACGGTGATTTTTGGTCTCATCTACCCGCTCGTGATTACGGGTGTATCGCAACTACTGTTTCCGGGGCGCGCCAGCGGGCAACTCATTGAAAGAAATGGAAAACTCGTGGGCTCACGAATCATCGGCCAGAATTTCACAGGCCTTGGCTATTTTCACTCACGGCCATCTGCTGCGGGAGCCGGATACGATTCTACGTCCAGCGGGGGATCCTTCCTAGGGCCCACGAACAAGACGCTGATTGATCGGGTGAACGGAGACGTACAAAAGCTTCGCACCGAGAATCCGTCGCAGCCAGCGCCCATCGATCTGGTGACCAGTTCGGGTTCGGGCCTTGACCCAGACATTTCCCCGGCCGCAGCCGAGTTTCAAGCTCCTCGCGTGGCGCAAGAGCGCCACATGAACCCGGGTGAAGTTGGCCGGTTGGTTCAGAAGCACACGCGAGGCAGACAGTTTGGCTTCTTAGGCGAGCCTCGCGTAAATGTTCTGGAATTGAATCTCGATTTAGATACGGTTCATCCCCTTCGGTGACCACGCGGTTTGACGGCGAGTGCATGGCGTGAAAGGTACGCGCGCGTAGCTCAGACAAACTTGTTCGAAAGCACTTGGCGCAGTTTTAGCCCAGTCAGCACAATCGTTCCGGCTGGGCTAGCACGCCAATTAGGAAATACTTTAGAACTAATAGTGGAGGCGTAGCGCAGCCTGGTAGCGCTCCTGCCTTGGGCGCACGATAACTCATTCCAAGCTTTCCATTTCCTGCTCGCATTTCCATTGTTTCTCCGAGATCTGCATCATTGCGGCGGCAAAAGCTATCATTGGGAATCTACGAAGGTACGCTGTCAGCACCATGGATGCACTATAACGCTCACCCCGCAAAAATGCCAAGTGCCCGATTTGTGCTGCTTACCGGAAAAGTTGCTGCCAGTAACCCCAAGGTACCGAGTAATTTGGGATCGAGGAGGCAGAGAAGCCGCATGTCTGTATGATGCGGAGGCGGACTGGAGGGGAAGCTAGGGAACAGAACAAAGGCGGTCGATATTCCCCTCCGATATCCTAGTGACATCGCCCGAGATGTGATATCATTTTTGCCTGAGGATCGTCTTGGACACCGACGCAATTGTAGCGGCCATGCGCAGCCCGACCGGTGCGTCTGCCGCAATCATTCGCAAAGCCCGTCGAGGGAAGATAGCATTGCTGCTGAGCGTGCCGTTGGCCATGGAGTACGAAGCCGTTTGCGTCAGACCCGAACACCAACTGGCGGCGGGATTAAGCGAGCAAGAAGTGCGTATCTTTGTGGATGCTGTAATCGCGATAGCGGAACCAGTCAAAATCCATTATCTCTGGAGGCCCCAATTGCGCGATCCGAGCGACGAGATGGTCCTCGAAACGGCAGTGAACGGACGGGCGAACCTGCTGATTACCTTTAACGTGCGAGACTACGGGACTGCGCCGGCAAGATTTGGGATCGAAGTGATGACGCCGCGGGAAGCGGTCGAAAGGATAAGCAAATGACGGAAGTCACTACCTATCCGCTGCGGCTGCCGCGTTCGCTGAAGAACGCGGTAGAAAAGCAGAGCAAGGAAGATGGTACCAGTATCAATCAGTTTGTGGCGACGGCGGTAGCGGAAAAGCTGTCCGCTTTGCAGGTTGCTGAGTTTTTTGCCGATCGCAAAGCGCGTGCGGATTTCAAGGCGTTCGACAAAATCATGAAACGCCGGGAAGGAAAGCCGCCTCGTGCAGGCGACGAAATGCCGCGCTGAGGTTAGGAAGTATGAAAGACCTTTAACGGCTCTTCATGTAACTCTTCCCTTGTGCGCGCAGCTCATTCTCCCCGTTAGCTCTCGGCGCGCATTTCTCGACCGAAAAGGCGCTTCAACCAGTCCGGAGAACTATGCGTCACTCTGACCAATTCCCCTGAGATGAAGCGAGCCACCAGCCGCGGTCCCTTCCCGTCCGGCGTATTGTCATACACCAGCAGATCATCGGCGTGCTTTCGAGCCTGCGGCAGGCTCTTCATGGATTCTTCGTACGACTCAGGAACTGCGTTCAGCGGGACGGACTGTCCCCCGTGACTCATCCGGATCAAGATGCGGCCGATGTTGAGGTTGGGGTCCTCGGGGGAAATGAAGATAACTGGTGGCGTAACCCGCATTCCTGGCACGCTCCAGTGAAGGTGGGATATGACATCTGGTGTTTCTCAGGGTGCGGCAAAACGCGGCGCTTCCTTCTCTCCATCCCGCACACCATCACGCGGCGACGGCGAACTTGTACTGCCGGCCATGCCTCGCGCCGAAACGTGCAATTCGCTCGTCATAAGTGACCAACGGACAACCGAGCTCGATTGCGGTAGCAATCAACAGCCGATCCGCCGGATCGCGGTGTTCAAGATGATGCAACTGGTAGCTGCGGGCGGCAGCCTGATGGCCGAGCGACACCGCTTCGATGCCGGGACGTTCGAGGAAGCGCCAAATCCATGCGTCAACAGGGATGTCGAGATCGATCCGCCCGGTGTCAACAAGCAGCGCAATCTCCCAGGCTGTCACAGCGCTGAGAAAAATCGTGCCGCCGTTCTTCCAGCAGCCGTCGATCGAGACGCGCGTCGACGAGCGCAGTCGCTCGTCCCCGCTGTCGAGCCAGAGGGCGACGTGGGTGTCGAGTAGAAGACGATGCGTCACCGCTCGATCTCTCGGCCAGTCTCGGCGTCGGGCTGAACATCGAGCGCAGGCGAGATCAGATCGACACCTTCGCGCACCCGCACAGAGCCACGATGAGCCCCGAAGAGAGAGCCCGCGCGGGCGTTTTGCTCCAACAGTCGCCGCACGGCCAGGGCGACGGCTTCCGTCTTATTGCCCTGGGTCAGCTTCTTGGCTGCTTCCTCGATAAGAGCAACGACTTCCGGGCGGTTGATAGTAACAACGTTGGCCATAGACCATCACCTTAAATCAGTACGTAAGTACTTATATCATTAGCTCGATCTAAAATGCAAATGGCTCGCGGTCAACAAAGCTACGAACCAACCCGGGGTTGAAAGCGGGGCAATCACTTGGAGGAAAATGAAGTGACATTACCCGAATACGACCAGGCCGACCTTAATTGTCGACACTCGCCGGATCCGACTAGCGTCGCCTCTGGGGATTGTGCCCAGATTACGAGTGTAATGTCCCATAAATAGCTTGACAGATTTTGAGGGCTTGCTATGATCTCTACTACCGTCCTTTCTGCGCAGTGTTTACGTCAAAGGATCGTTTTCACGCGCAGATCGTTCCCGAAGTGTCGTCTGGATTGACATGGAGGCGAGCCACGATGTCGACCCGACGCTGACCGACATTGTATCGTCGCGCCGAGCGGGCATACCTGAATGTTGGCGTCTGTTTGCCAGGCATACGTCTTTCGCAAAGCTCAAGACTTGGCATCCTTGGTTCCACTCGGAGCTGCGATTCGCCTCGTCAAGGGTGGGATGAATTGTAGCGGCCGCAGCGGAGTGAGCGTCAATCGTTGCGCTCATTCCAGCGACCCGATAATGAGGGTCAACTTGCGCAGCCAAACGAGCTATTGGTATGTCCCGTATATAAATTTACAGAACAGCGGGTTTCTTTTTCCCCCTGGGCTGGGTGGATCCGGGTTTGATCTGCTCCATCTTGACCCGCGCGCGCTCGATCTTTTTGATGATGTCCTCAACCGTGGCGGTCCAGATGAACGGCTTGGGGTTTTCGTTCCAGGCTTGCATAAATGCCTCGATCGCCTGCTTTAGATCCGGCACACTCACGAAACTGCCGCGCCGAATCGCTTTCTCGGTCAATTCTCGAAACCAGCGCTCCACCAGATTCAACCAGCTTGAACTGGTCGGCACAAAGTGGCACACAAAACGAGGATGCTTCTTCAGCCACGCTTGCACGTGCGGCTCTTTGTGCGTGCCGTAGTTGTCCATCACCAGATGCAACTTCCGCTCCGGGGGAAACTCCGCGTCTAAGCGGCGCAGAAACTTCCGCCACTCCTGATGCCGATGCCGGCCGTGACATTCACCAATCACCTTGCCATCCAACACATTCAGTGCCGCAAACAGGGTGGTGGTGCCGTTGCGCTTGTAGTCGTGCGTCATCGTACCGCACCGGCCTTTCTTCAACGGCAGCCCCGGCTGCGTCCGATCTAACGCTTGTATTTGGCTCTTTTCATCCAAACACAGCACCAAGGCCTTGTCGGGCGGGTTCATATACAACCCCACTACATCGGTCAGCTTCTCTAGGAATTTCGCATCCCGCGACCGCTTAAATGTGCGGCTCAGATGCGGCTTGATATTGTGCAGCTGCCATAAACGGTTCACCGTGTTCTTGCTGACCCCTTGCGCCTTCGCCATCAGCCGGCAACTCCAATGGGTCATGCCCTTGGGCTTGCTCTGCAAGGTCGCTTGAATGATCTGGTCTCGCTGGCCTTGATCATAGCGCGCTTTGCGCCCGCGACCGGGAGCGATCTCCCAGACCTCCCCGATGCCCTGTTCGTGCACCCGCTTCCGCCACAGCTGCACGGTCGGCCGGCTCACGCCCAGCCCCGCGGCGATGGCCACATTCTGCTGACCCGCCACCGCTCTCAAGATAATCCGGCAACGCAGCGCCACTTGTTGAGGCGTTCCGTGTGCTGACTCCCACTGTTCCAGTTGAGCGCGCTCCGCTGGTTGTAACTCGATCGCCAGACCTGTGTTCGGCATGGCTGAGATCATAGCAAGCCCTGATAATCTGTCAAGCTATTTATGGGACATTGCACTAGGCATGTCGGCCGGCTTGCTCTCTTTCAAGGTAAACGGATATCCGCTCTCGTCAGGGCTTCTTGTGATCGGGCTTGTCGCCTCTGCCGGGATTTTCGCGCTGGACTTCGTGTCCCTTGTTTCCATGGGACTCCGCCGCATGCGAATTACCATGCGAAGGCTCGGGACGCGCGTCGCGCGCGTTGCTGGTATGCGGGTTCGCGGTCCGAACGGGCTCATGATCGCGATTCGCGGGTCCATTGGGACGGTCGTTGCGGCCGGCGTTCACCGTACGCTCGTCATGACGCTCCGCAGGCCCTCGGCTGTTCGGCCGATCCTCGTGATGCTCCACGGGCCCGCGTCCGTTCGGCCGGTCGTCGTGCCTCGCTTCTCGAGCCGCTACCACATCGCGCCCTTTGAACTCGCCCGGTCGTCCGCTGGCAGCAATTACAGGGCGTCCGTGATTTTCAGAGGCCCATTGTCTGCGATCGGCGCGCGCGGCGTGTTCATGTTCGATCTGCTCTCGGCGCGCTTCGAAGTGATGCTCGTGCCCCGCGATCCTTTCGCGCTCGCTTATGCGAGCCTGGATCCCGTGCGGACCGCCATTGAAGCTGACGCGATTGACATTGTTCACCACCACCGTGCGGTTGTACGTATTGTGAATCACCGTGACGTTGACGTTGGTCACGGCGCGATTGTAGACAAACTCTCTGCCACGCCATTCGCCGCCCCAAAAGCCTACGCCCGTGTAGCCGTGGCCATAATTGATCCCGCCATAAAAGCCGACGTGCGGGCCCCAGTAGCCGCCATGCCACACATAGACGCCTTCAGAAAAGCCCCAATAACCCGGCGTCCACAGCAAACCAGGTTCCGGCGCCAGGACCCACGTTCCCGGCACCCAGTAATATCCTTCGTCTCCGTAAGCCCAATATCCCGGCGTCCAGATGTAGCCGGGACCGGGGCAGATCGGCTGCGCATACACCGGCAAAACCGGAGGTCCCACGCGGACCGAGACGCCGACCGCAATTTGTGCTTGGGACGGGGCTGGCATCGCCAGCATCGCACCAACGAGCAGCAGTAATCCCAGCGACATAATAATTCGCATCATTCTCACCTCAAGTGCAGCGTTTAGCGTGTTTGCTTACCCGCTGAGGGCGCAGTTTCGGCCCCAGCTCCTGCTATCTCTTTCAACCCATTATTGGCCGAAAAGTCGTGGCGTGGGTTGGTTGCGGCTGGTAGGTGCTGCTTACTTGATAACGGCTTTCCTTGTTGCCAAGAATCTTGACAGCGGCGGTCGCGCCGCCAGTAGAAACGATGCTGTCGGTGACAAGCAACGCCACGCTGGCGACACATTCCGGGCACATCTGCGATCCTTTCTACGGTGACGATGCTAGTGCGCCTGGGGCCCATCACGTCTCGCATCGGTTTTTACTGCCTATGCGCGCCTGAAAGAAAAGACTACTGCCACACAGGCATACGCGTCTTGAACGAATTGGCTGAGGGCTGCCTATTAGCGTCCCCACCGGATCCACCTTGTATTCGCAACGCAGGTTCTTTACCGCGAGCGGTGTTTCCCCATGTGCAGCTACCACGCACCCCAGCACTGCTGCCATCGCACGCCCTATCACCACGGTCTTCCAGTTCACCGCTGCCTCCTCGATCGCGTCACGTCACCGGTCCCGCCCGGATCCATTTTCTCAGCGTCCTGAGCTCGAGCTCGATGGCGATTCTCCAGAGCTGCGCATCACGTCAGACAAAATTGAGGACGGCGCACTTTCCATCCCTCCTGATACCGACAGCGATCTGGTCATCGCATTGAAGCCGGTCTGCGTGTGGGTTTCATCTGCCGATCAAGGTCTGCATCTTTCCCCCACACTTACTGGTAGCGCGAAGGTCGGTCGAATCGAATTCGATGAATTGGGCACTCGGGAGGATGGAGTCGTCCACGATTCCACCCCTAGCCTGGATTCCCATGTTAGGGGATTGAGTTAACACCACGGAGCCCGAGCCCTACCCGAAGACCAAGCGAAGTCTTTTGTTCCCGAGCCATGGGACGCGTTGATCTACACGATCGAATCCGGCCGCCA
>Ga0209473_1000459_pt1 | contig 24692 bp, 22 predicted proteins | sample GraSoiAngelo_133_FD_185890 | JGI IMG/M metagenome (GOLD analysis project Ga0209473, IMG submission 185890) | Grasslands soil microbial communities from the Angelo Coastal Reserve, California, USA - 14_0929_05_20cm (SPAdes) (version 2) | ecosystem: Environmental > Terrestrial > Soil > Grasslands ...
CGACCGGCACCGAGATCGCCCACTGGTTGTTCTGCACGAAGAAGACGACCGGCGCCCGGAAGATGCCCGCGAAGTTCATGGCCTCGTGCACGTCGCCCTCGGAGGTGGCGCCCTCGCCGAAATAGACGATGGCGGCCTTGCCGCCGCCGTCCAGCGCCGCCCCCATGGCCCAGCCCACCGCGTGCAGGGCGTGGCTGCCCACCGAGGAGGCGATCGGCCCGAAGTTGTGCGCGTAAAGGTCGTAGAGGCCGCCGTTCCAATCGCCTCGGTAGGCGCGCAGGTACTCGACCAGGTCAACACCGCGCACGATTGCCACGCCCATCTCGCGGTAGGAGGGGAAGGCGAAGTCCTGCCGCTGGAGGGCATAGGCGCTGCCCACCTGCGCGGCCTCTTGCCCCGTCAGCGGCGGGAACGCCGTGAGCTCGCCCTGGCGCTGCAGGGCGACCGCCTCCTGGTCGACCCGCCGGGTGAACGCCATCAGCCGGTAGAGCTCCTTTAGCTGGTCCGGCCGGAGACTCGGCACCGCTACATTCAAAGGGATGAGCGCCACGGCGGCGCGGTCCGCCGAGGCGGCCGCACCGGTCCCCTCCGACGTTTCCGCACGCTACCGCTGGGCTGCCTCCGGGATCATCGCCCTGGGCTCGGTGGCCTCGATCCTCTCCAGCACCGCGGTAAACGTGGCGGTGCCCACCCTGGAGAAGGTCTTCAACGCCGGACTGACCGACGTGCAGTGGGTGGCCACCGGCTACCTGCTGGGGCTGGCCGCGGTGATCCCCGTCAGCGGGTGGGTGTCCGACCGCTTCGGGACCAAGCGCGTCTACCTCGTCACGCTCACCGTCTTCGTGGTCACCTCTCTGCTCTGTGGATTCGCTCGCAGCGTGCAAACGGAGATCGCCTTCCGGGTGCTGCAGGGGCTGGCCGGGGGGATGGTGATGCCGGTCGGGATGTCGATGCTGATGCACATCACGCCCCCCCACGAGCGGGGCCGGATGATGGGCACCATCGGCGTGCCCATGCTGCTGGCGCCGGCGCTGGGGCCGACCGTGGCCGGCTGGCTGATCCAGAACTTCAGCTGGGAGTACATCTTCTGGATCAACATCCCCTTCGGGCTGATCGCCATCGTGCTGGCCTGGTTCTGGCTCAGGGATTCGCCCCGGCACGATCCCGGTCCGCTCGACGTGGTCGGCCTCCTGCTCTGCACGCCCGGGGTCACCGTCTTCATCTACGGCGTCACCCGCGCCGCCCAAAACGGTTGGGGTTCCAGCGCGGCTCTGGTGCCGATGGCGATAGGCGTTGCGCTCACTGGGCTCTTCGTGGCCTGGGAGGTGCGCCAGACGCAGCCGCTGTTGGAGCTGCGCGTCTTCCGGGACGCGGCCTTCTCGGCGTCGATGCTGGTCGGCGTGCTGCTGGCCGGCGGCATGTTCGGCGCTACGTTCATCGTGCCCGTCTTCCTGCAGCAGGTCCAGGGCTACAGCGCGATGAACGCCGGCATCGTGCTGGCCGCCCAGGGCTTCGGTTCCGTGGTGGCGCTGCCGGTGTCGGGCTGGCTCACCGACCGCTATGGGGCCCGGACCATGGTCCTGGCCGGCATCTGCCTGCTGGTCGCGGTGTCCTTCCTGATGGCGACGGTGGGGCCGGACACCTCTGGAGGCGAGTGGGCGCTGCTGCTTGCGGGGCGGGGCGTAGCGGTGGGGTTCTCAATGATGCCGGCCTTCAGCGCGGCCTATGTGACCATCGAGCCACGCCTGATCTCGCGGGCCACGGCTCTCGCCAACACGGCCCAGCGCATGGCCTCGTCGCTCGGGATCGCCGTGATCGCGACCATCACTGCGGACCGGGTGGCGGCGCAGCTCGCGCACCCCATCTTTCACGAGGGCGTCAAAGGCGCGATCGCCCGCGGTTTCGACGAGGCCCTTTTGGTGACCGGCGGGATGTCGATGGTGGCGCTGGGCGCGACCATGCTCCTGCGCCGGCCCCTGCCCGGCGGTCCCGGTTCGGCGCATCCGGCACTGGCCGCCCCCCTGCGCCGGCTGGCCGTGGCTCTGAGCGTCTTCGGGATGCTGGGCCTGGCGCTCTCAATCGTGCTCGGGTTCGACTTGCTTTGAGCACCGCCTACATCTGCGAGACCTGTGGGGTCCAGTACGCGCCCTCGGACGCCGAGCCGTCGGGCTGCAAGATCTGCCTCGACTTCCGGCAGTACGTCAGGGCGGGCGGGCAGCGCTGGACTCACCTCGACGCCCTACGCGCCGAGCGCCGCTTCGAGATCCGCGAGCTGGAGCCGGGGTTGCACGGGATCGGCCTCGACCCGCCCTTCGGGATCGGCCAGCGGGCGCTGCTGGTGCGCACGCCGGCCGGCAACCTGCTCTGGGACTGCGTGCCTCTGCTGGACCCCTCGGCTCTCGACGCGCTGGGCGGGGTGGCGGCGATCGCCGTCTCCCACCCGCACTTCTACTCGACGTTCGTGGAATGGTCGCGGCAGTTCGAGGTGCCGGTCTGGCTGCCCCGCGCCGATGCCGAGTGGCGGATGCGGTCGGACGCGCGGATCCAGGAGTGGGAGGGCGCCGCGAAGCCGCTGCCGGGGCTGCGCCTGGTGCAGTGTGGAGGGCACTTCGACGGCAACGCGGTGCTGCTCTGGCCGGAGGGCGCCGAAGGCCGCGGCGCGCTCTTCACCGGAGACACGGTTTCGGTGGCCGCCGACCCGCGCTGGGTGAGCTTCATGCGCAGCTACCCCAACCTGCTGCCGCTGGGGCCTCGGGCGCTGCGCGGGATCGTGAAAGCTCTGGCGCCGCTCGAGTACGACCGGATCTACTCGGCCTGGTGGGACAAGGTGGTGCCGGCCGGGGCCAAAGAGGCCGTCAACCGGTCAGCCGACCGGTACCTGGAGCAGCTCACTTCGGGCTGACCACTCAACCCCCTCCGGCTCGCTTTGCTCGGCACTTCCCCATGAATGGGGAGGAGGGGTGAAGGGCCCCCTTGCGGGAGCCCTTCACGGGAGGGGGGAGGGGTCCTGTTTTGGGCGCGACGGCGGTACCCCGGCCGCCCGCTGCTTTCGACCCTACCGAGTCGGCCCCCTACTTTGTCAAATGAGCACGCCTACAAAACGTGATAAACAACATGTATGGATTTGCGCCGGGCCCGTGCGCTTGCGGACCGGGGCCTGAACAGCCTGCCGGGGCGGGTGATCCGCAAGTTCGCGGCCGACAACGGGCCCAACCAGGCCATCCTGATCGCCTGGAACGTCCTCTTCTCGATCTTCCCGATCGCGCTCGCGATGGCGGCCGTCCTGGGCCTGATCCTCACTCACGCCGGCGTCAAGGCCGACGCCGTCTACCAGACCGTGCTCGCCATCGTGCCCGACGACAAGGGCCGCGCCCAGGCGCTCTCCGGCCTCGAGTCGGTCAAGCGCCAGAGCGGCCTCTTCTTCCTGATCGGCCTGGGCGGCTTCATCTGGAGCGGCTCCTCCCTGTTCGGGGCCATGGAGCAGTCCTTCGACGTGATCTTCCACTGCCCCCAGCGCAACTTCATCCGGCAGAAGCTGATGGGCTTCCTGATGATGCTGCTCTTCACGCTGCTGGCCGGGATCGCGGTCGGCACCTCGGCCCTGCTGCCCCTGCTGAAGCTGATTCCCGTGGTGCCGGTGTCCTGGACCCAGAGCGCCAGCGTGTACGTGCTCCAGCCCATCATCGGCGTGCTTTCCGGCGTGCTCCTGTTCGGCTCGCTGTACTTCGTCGTGCCCAACCGCAAGCAGCGGATCACCGAGGTCTGGCCTGGGGCCCTGCTGGCAGGCGTCGCCTTCTATGCGCTGACGCTACTCTTCCCGCTCTACCTCTCCTTCAACAAGGGCCTCAACCAGTACGGCGCCAGCTTCGCCTTCCTCTTCATCGTCATGAACTTCTTCTACTTCCTTGGGCTGGTGACAATGCTGGGCGTGGAGCTGAACGCGGTGCTCTACCCGGTGCCCATTGAGCCGGCCACCGCCAACGTGCCCGGTCCCAGCCGCGGCAAGCGGGCGCCCGCCCGCCAGCGCGAAGAGCGGCCCCGGCGCTCGGTCCGCGGCGCTGTCCGGGGAGCCGCGTTTGCCGTGGTGGCCGCCGCCATCGGCGTCTTCGCCTTCAGCCGCCGGCGCGACTTGAGCTAGCGGCGGAGCTTGGTCGAAGGGTCCTCGTTCGCGCCCTTGATGGCGCCTTTGGGCGAGCGCCTGAAGGCGGTGCAGGGCACCGTCTCGGTGGCCGAGTCCTGCACCGGCGGCCTACTGGGCGCCACGCTCACCGACCTTCCGGGCGCCTCCGAGGTGTTCGAGGGTGGCTTTCTGACCTACACCTATGACGCCAAGGAGCGGCTGCTGAGCATCCCCCGCGCCCTGCTCGAGGAGAAGGGCGCGGTCAGCCCGGAGGTGGCCGCGCTGATGGCTGAAGCTGCCCGCGAACGGTTCGGCACCACGCTCGGCCTCTCGGTCACCGGGGTGGCCGGGCCCGACGGGCAGGAGGGCAAGCCGGTGGGCCTGATCTACGTGGGCGCGGCCGTGGCGGGCCGCACCGAGGTGCGCGAGCATCGCTTCGGCGGGGGCCGCGCCAGCAACCGGGTGGCCGCCGTGGAAGCGGCTATCGACCTCGGCGTCGAGCTGCTGGGTTCTGGGGGCCGCTGAGCAGCGCCAGCAGCGCGCCGTAGACCCAGTGCGCCGCCAGCATCACGGCCGGCCGGCCCGGCCGGTCGCGATTCGGCGGCGCCATGATTCCGAGCGCGGGCACCCAGCCCGCGTAGCTCACGGTCCAAACCGCGGTGCCGAAGGCGAGACCCTGTAGCAGGCGCGGCAGGGGCGGCCGCAGGCGCCGGCGGGCGACCTCGAAGCCGGCGCCCGCGAGGGCGCCGAAACCGACGTGCAGCAGCGTGGCGAGCAGATCCTGGGTTTCGCGGTCGTGGCGGAGTCCCAGGCGGTCGAGCAGATGGGCGGTGATCTTCTCGGGCGGCATCTTGCCCAAGAGCCCCGCCCGCCGCCCGGCCAGCATCAGCGCGCTCATCCCGACCGTGGCCATGGTCCCGGCCAGCAGGCCGCGACCGGCGTCGCGCATCAGGTTCACTGAGTCGGCACGTTACGACCCGATCATCTGCAGAGTCCGGTCGATCTCCTCCGGCGTGTTGTAGAAGCCGGTCGAGATCCGGAGCGCGCCATTCTCGGGGATCATGCGGATCAGCACCCCCTCGGCGGCGAGCCTCTCGACGGTCTTCACCGGGTCCTGGCCCGCCACCCTGACCGCGATCAGGCCTGAGAGCTGGCCGCCCGGGGTGAGCACTTCGGCCCCGGGCACCTCCTGCGCGCGCTCCCAGCAGTAGTGCGCGTTCTCGCCGATCTGGCGCAGGGCGCCGTCGCGCCCGACCTGGTCGCGCACCCACGTCAACGAGGCCAGCAGCCCGGCCACGCTGGGGCGGTAGGGAAGCGCGAACTCGAAGCGCGCAGCCCCCGGGCTGACCGGCAGCACGGAGGGATCGTCCCAGCGGTAGCGGTCGTGGTCGACGCCCATGAAGCTGATGAAGGTGGGCTCGAAGCGCTCCAGGGCCTGCGGCGCGATGTACAGGCCGCCGGTCGACTCCGGACCGCATAGCCACTTCTGGCCGGAAAAGGCGTAGGCGTCTACGCCCAGACTCGGCGCGTCGACCGGGATGGCTCCCACCGACTGGGCGCCGTCGACGATCACCAGGCAGCCGGCGGCGTGCGCCAGGTCGCTGATTTCCTTCAGGGGCAGCGTGGCGCCGGTCGTGTACAGGACGTGAGAGAGGACGACGGCCTTGACGCCCGGCCGGATCGCCCGGCCCAGCGCTTCCAGCGCGCGACCCGCCTCGCCGTTGCCGACGTCGGCGAAGCTGACCTTGACGCCGTGCCGCCGGTGCAGGACGTAAAGCGGCAGCAAGGCGCCGCCGTGCTCCTGGGTGGTGGTGACGACCTCGTCACCGGGCTTCCAGTCCAGACCGGCGACGGCGATGTTCATGCCCGCGGTGGTGCCCTGAGTCAGCGCGGCCGCCGCGGGCTCGGCCCCGACCAGCGCGGCCAGCTCGGCGCGCAGGGCGCTGATGCGCTCCCGCAGAAGCCCGAAACCGGTGGGATGGATGCGGCCGGTCTCCAGCTCGGCCCGCGCCTCCTCGGCCATGGCGGCCGCGGATAACGCCGGGATGGGGCCGGCGGTGCCGGTGTTGAGGTAGGCCGCAGCTCGGGTGCTGGGCAGCTGCTCGCGAATAGATTCAACCGGTAGGGGGTAGGTTGGAGTCATGGACATCGCGTTGCTCATCCTGCGCATCGTCGTCGGACTGACGCTCGCCGCGCACGGTGCCCAGAAGGTGCTGGGCTGGTTCGGTGGCCCGCGCATCGAGGGTTTCGCGAAGGGCTTGGGCTCGATGGGCATCAAGCCGGCGCGCGCCTGGGCCTGGGTCGCGGGCTTGTCGGAGCTCGCCGGCGGGCTGCTGATCGCGCTGGGCCTGCTCTGGCCGGCGGGGCCGCTGCTGGGGATCGGCTCCATGCTGGTGGCGATCGCGACCGTGCACTGGTCCAAAGGCTTCTTCAACAGCAAGGGCGGCTTCGAGTTCCCATTCGTGATGCTCGGTTCGATGCTGGCGATGGGCCTGGCCGGACCCGGCCTGGTGGCCATCGATCACCTGCTCGGCTTCCGGATGCCGGAGCCGCTGACCGTCTTGGTGGGGCTTGTGCTGGTGGTGCTGGGCGCCGGGAGCGCGCTGGCTAGCCGGTTCTGGCGGGCTCCCGCCGTCCGGCCCGAGCTCGGCTGAGGAAGACGTGGTTGATGCGGTCCCGGCCTGAGGTCGCGACCGCCTCCAGCCCGGCGTAACCGCACCACTCCAGGAGCGCCTGGTAGGCGGCCGGCGAGTAGTAGCTGGCGCGATAGCCGGCATAGCGCCCGCCCTCGGCGTAAGTGTCCGCGGAGAAGCAGTCGGTGACCAGGACTGCGTCGGGCGCGAGCTGCCCGCGCAGCCAGGTCAGGTGGGCGACCGTGAGAGGCTTGGGCAGCCAGCTGGAGAGGCCGACGAAGAGCGCCACCTGGTAGGGACCGCCGCTGGCGATCTCAGCACGGGTGGCTTCGGCGGTGATGTCGCCCAGGATCATCCTGAACTTGACGCCCAGCCGGTCGGCGCGAGCCTTGAGCTCCGGCGCCAGCACGCCGTGGGGATCGAGGTCGGCGGCCACCAGCTCGATGCGCCGGGCCGCCCCGGGATCGGCGGCGATGATCGCTTCCAGGGGCCGGATGAGGTCGTAGGCGAAGCCGCTGGGCGCGCTGAAGATGCGCAGCCGCCCCCGGCGGCGCAGGCGAGCCTCCAGCTCCGGCCGCAGGCGATCGACGAGGATCTGGAGCCGGTCGTAGACCGCGCGATGCAGCGGATAGCCGAAGAAGACGCGGTCCAGGATGCCCTGGGCTTGCCGGTCGTGGTCGTAGATGACGCGCATGACGCCGGCCGAGTAGCCCTCGGCGAGCAGCTGCCGGCCGGTGCCCGAGAGCGGGAAGGTCAGCTCCCGCCAGGCGCCGCTGAAGAAGCGCGGCAGCAGGTAGCGGAAGACGTAGCCGGGGTTGAGCGCGGTCTTCAGACCGGCGTCCGGGCTGGTGCCGAGGACCCGCTGGCGGGCGGCCTCAGACGCTCTGGCCAGCTGCGGCTGCAGGTAGGCGAAGGCGATGCGGAGGATCTCGCCCGGTGTCTTGCCCTCGGCGTCGATGACGCAGGCCTGGCGGCCGGTGATCTGCGTATAAGCGGCCACCGCCTTGACATAGCTCTCGCGTGCGTGCGTCATGTCGGCCAGGTTCTCGTGCGCGTCGACGTGCTGGCCGCGGTGGCCGATGCGCTGCAGCGCGATCGTGGGCGGCAGGTCCAGGAAGATCACCGCGTCCGGCAGCCAGACGCCGTCGAACCCGATCCGGCGCAGCCAGCGCGAGACGGTGGCAGCGGTGCCCAGCGCCGGCAGCCGCGAGGCGGCCTCGACGTCGAGGGGGCTGCTGCTGAGAAGGTGCCGGTAGGCGGCTGCGATGTCCGCCGGCGTGGCACGCTCCCGGCGCGTGCGGTAGTTGCCCGCCCGGCCGGTGGCGGAAAGGAGCAGGTTGCCGTCGCAGACCATGGCGGCGGTCCGGTACCTGCGGCCGATGGCGACCGCGGCGTCGTCCTGGAAGAGCATCTGGGCGAGCTTCAGATAGGGATAGAGACGCGGGTTGCCGGCGCTCCTCTTGGCCCAGCGCCGGGTCAGCCGGCTCAGTCGGGCGGCCAGCGGCATCCCCCGGGGGTGGAAGTGCGGCGCCAGGTGGTCCTGGTCGGGGCCGTAGACCCAGTAGTCGTCGCCGGCTGCTCCGGCCGCGATCTCCAGCTCGGCGGCCAGGACCACGGGCAAGGCCTGGGCCAGCGAGCTCTTGCCGCTGCCGTCGATGCCGAGCACGGCGACCGTGAGAGTCACGCCACGAAGTCAAGGGTGCCGGCGGCGGTGATCCTGATCGCGCCGGTCGCCAGCTCGGGGTCCTCATCGAGGAAGAACTCGGTCTGGCGGCGGTCGGCGAGCTCGAGGCTGAGCTGCTCGCCGGGCTGCAGGCGCCCGCTGAGGGGCCGGCCGTAGCGGGAGACCAGGTGGTAGCGGAGGTCGGCCCGGTCCCTGGTCGTGAGCACCACTCCCGCCAGCAGCCGGAAGCTGTGGCCGCGGCAGCGGACCAGTTCGCACGAGGAAGGAACCAGGGCGGCCACAGCCATGCGGGCGAGAAAGGATGACACGTATTCGGCATCGTTCAGCCGTTCCAGCGGGATCAGCCGGGCGGCCGCCCGGCGCAGCTCGCCGGCCCGAGCGTGGAAGCGCACCAGGTCGCCGGAGGTGCGCCCGAAGTGGCCGAGCCCGCACATCGTGATGCCGTGGCGCGGGGTCTCCTGGCCCCCGAACTCGCAGCGGATCACCGCGCAAGGGCGGGTGCGGTGGGCGTCGATGCTCGCCCGCATCGCGCGCGCCGCCGCCCGCGGGTCTCGGGGAATTCCGTAGCGGCGGGGGATGACGTTGCCGGAGCCCAGGCGGAGGCCGCCGATGCGCACCGGTTCGGAGTGCCCGAGCACGCCCTCGACCACTGCTCGGAGGGTGCCGCCGCCGCCGGCCGCAAGCACCACCGAGCCCTGTGGATTGGTGGCCAGCCAGCCATTGGTTGCCTGCCTTACATCTACATGGTTGGCAACCAATATCAGCTCGGCCGCAAGGATCCCGGCCAGCTCCTGCAGCAGGTCCTCGCCCAGGCCGGTGCCGGCGCTGCGGTTGCCGACGAGCAGCGTTCCGGCCGTTCAGTCCACCGGGGTCGGGAAGTGGGGTTCCAGGCTGGGGTAGGGGCCTTTGAACGAGCGCCGGTTCCAAATCGTCATCCAGGCCAGGACCAGCACGAAGCCGAGGGCCGCGGCCAGGCCCATGGCCGGGGCCGAGCTGGCCGCCGTGCGGACGGCCAGGGCGGCGATGGCCGCGCCCACCGCGGCGACGATCACGCCCAGCAGGCCGGGCAGGGTCTGGGGCAGATGGAAGATCGAGGCCAGCGTGCCGCGGCTGGCCTGGCGTTCGATGCCCAGAGTCCGCAGCGCGCCCTGGATGTCGTCGTAGGGGCTGGTCATGAAGTTGGGCGCCAGCTCAGGGTGCAGGTCCAGGTACCCGTGGCGGAGCCGGTTCATGGCAATGATCCACCGGTAGTCGTCGCGGTTGAGGTCCATCAGGCGGGAGATGGTGACGATGCCGGTGAAGAGGACGATGAACAGCACCGGTATCGCGATCGTGGTGAAGGCGGTGCCGAAGCGGTCGACCTGGGCCACCAGCGCCAGCGCGATCACGGCGCCCGAGAGGACGGCCAGAAAAATGTTCACGCGGGCCAGTGATTCGGTGTAGGTCAGGGAGCGGGTGGCCAGCAGGCTCCAGTGCTCGGTGGCCAGGATCTGCAGCCTGGACGCCGATTCCGGATCTCTAGCCGCCGGCGGGATCTCGGTCGCCAAATCCGGGTGGGATTATGGCCCACCCTCGACGAACAGGCGGACGCCGCAGCCGGCGAGCCAGCGTTCCCAGCGCACGGCCGACCAGCCGAACTCATCGGTCAGCAGCCAGTAGCTTTCGGGGCTGGCCAGTGCGCAAAACGTCGCCAGCGCCTCGTCGAAGTCGAGTCCGGCGCGGAGTGATCCTGCGGCGTGCAGCGGGCGCAGCACGCGGTCGTCGCGGCGAGCTCGACCGACGGCAGCGCGACCTGGAACCACATCCAGCCGATCCCGGGAGCCTTCTTCCAGACCGCTGACCAGAGCACCGACAAGAACGCGACCACCGCCGACCCGATCAACGACCAGACCGCCTATACCGTCTGGGACACGCTGATCCTGCCCACGGACAACCCTGACGACAACCCGCACACGGCGGCCTACACCGGCCCCGCCTACTTCTCCAAGACCATCGACGGCGGACAGACCTGGAGCCAGGCCAAGGTCATCATCAACACCGCCAACCGGACGCAGACGATTGGAAACATCATCGTCGTCGACACCCGCAACGACGACCTCTACGACTTCACCGACCTGATCGTTCAGCCCAACACCCCCTTCCAGGGCACGCATAGCAACGCGCAGCTGGCGTTCGTCAAGTCGACCGACGGCGGCTCCACCTGGACGCAGCCGCACGTGATCGCGCCCTTCAACAGCCTGGGGGTGGTCGACCCCAACACCGGCAAGCCCGCGCGTGTGGGCGACGGGCTAGAAGAGGTCGCCATGGATCCCGCGATCCTGCTGGTCACGTCCAGCGACGGTGGCGCGACCTGGACGGGCCCCCAGGACATCCACACCGCCGGCGGGCTGCCGACATTCACTCCGACCGTGGCCGTCAACGGCGGCCGCGTCGCCGTGACCTACTACGACAGCCGCAACCTGCAGGCCGGACAGACGGCCAACTGGCCGACCGACTACTGGGTCGAGTACTCGACCGACGCTGGCGTGACCTGGGGCGGCGAGCAGCACATCGCGGGCTCTTTCGACCTCTCGACGGCCTCGGTGGCGCGGGGGTTCTTCCTGGGCGACTATGAGGGCCTGCAGCCCAGCGGCAGCGGATTCCTGGCCGTCTTCGTCAAGACCAACTGCGACGCGCCGTACCGGTCGAAAAAGCCTCTGTGCGCCCCGGCGAGCAGCAACACCAACCCGACCAGCAACACCAACCCGACCGACGTCTTCAGCGCTTTTCTGTCGTAGCCGCCGGCCGGCAACCGGGGGCGGGCATGAGCCCCGCCCCACCCTGCTCAGGCCGCTTCGAAGTCGAGCCGGTAGCCGCGACCGCGCACGTTCACGATCTCGCAGTGCGCGTCGACCTCGCATAGGCGCGTGCGACAGCGGACGACGTAGGTGCGCAGCTGCTCGGCGACCAGGTAGTTCGAGTGCCAGGCTCGCGTCACCAGCGCCTCGGCGCTGAAGGTCACGCCGGGATGGTCGAGCAGGAACGCCAGCAGCTGCGCTTCGCGGCTGCTGATGCGTGTGTCCAGGCCCCCATTGCGCAGCAGCCCCTGCTTGCGATCGACCGTTAGCCCGGTAAGGCGTGCGTGGATCCCCCGCCAGATCCGGCGCCGATAGACCAGGCGCGCCAGCTGCACGTCCAGCAGCACCGACTCCGACTCGCGGTTGGGGACTCGCTCCAGAGCCCGCTCCAGCTCGTCGGCGCTGGCGGAGACGAGGACCTGGTTGACCTCGATCAGCGCCGCATATGCGCGTAACCAGGTGCGGGCCTGAGCCGGGTCGGTCACCGGGCGCGACTCGCCGGGCAGCAGAGGCCGGGAAAAGTCGGTCAGGGTCCAGCAATAGATGCCTGTGGATCCGGGATCGGGCTCGTTTGCCATCTCCACCAGCACGGGCCTGCCCGAGCCCGGCCCCGCCAGCATCGCCAGGCCGCTCACCCCCCGGCGGCCGGCCGTGGGCGACCAGGGCGCCGCCAGCCCCAGCAGGCTCCACAGGTTCTCTCCCGGCAGGGTGCGGCTGTCCGCGCCCAGCAGGACGCCGGTGGCCTCGCCGGCCGCCAGGACGTCGCCGGCAGGGTTGGTCAGCACCCGCGCCTCCTCTCCGGCCTCCAGCAGCGCGCGCATGCTGCGGCCGGTCTCGGCGCCCGCCTGGCGCGCGCTCTGCACCTCCCGCTGAAGTTCGTCGATGCGCGCCAGCAGCTCGCTGATCAGCTCGCTGTCGGCTCCGCGTTGGGCGCGCACTGCGCGCCGCTGCGGGAGCTTCTGCACCCCCTGCACTCCCCCTGAACGTTACCCAACCGGACGCCGTTGCTGTGGCTTTTGCGGAGCGCTGTGTAATCACACGATCTGTGAGTGCGGCCCGGCCCAAACGCACCGCGACCAGCCCAGCCGCCGATGACCTGCCGCCCCTCAGCGGCGCGGAGCTCCGGCTCGTGCGCGAGATCGGCAGCCGCTGGGCCGACGCCATGGAGGACCGCCAGGCCTGGGGTGGGGCGCTGCCCGTCGACCCCAGCGCGATCAGCTTTCCGGGGCGGGTGCGCCCGACCGGTTGGGGCCGGGTGGTCGAGGTGGAGGCGCTGCGGGACGGCGAGCCCACCGTGCTGGAGCCGGCCGACCCGGAGCTGGCCGAGGTCAGCCGCTGGGGCCGGCTGCTGCGGCGCCTGCTGATCGGCCGCCCTCTGCTCAGCTCGGCCCTGGTCGAGGAGCGCATGCGCAAGCTGGTGGCCCTGCCGGTGGTCGGCGCCGACCTGATGGCCTCGGTCGCCTACGGCCCGGAGGCCCTGCTGGGAGTGCTGGCGCTGGGGGGCAGCGTCGCCCTCGGCCTGGCGCCATTGCTGGCCGCCGCCCTGGTGGCGCTGATGGTCACCGTCGGCCTCTCCTACCGGCAGACGGTCCGGGCATATCCCTCGGGGGCCGGCTCCTACACCGTCGCCCGCGAGAACCTGGGGGTGCTGCCGGGCCTGACGGCCGCGGCCGGCCTGGTCGGCGACTACGTGCTGAACGTCGCCGTCTCCATCTCCACGGGCGTGGCCGCGGTGACCTCGGCGCTGCCGCCCCTGAGGGGGTCCGGGCTCTGGCTGGGCGCGGCCATGTTCGCGATCCTGCTGGTCGGGAACCTGCGCGGCGTGCGCCAGTCCGGGGCGGCCTTCGCGTGGCCGACTTACGTGTTCCTGGCCGCGATGGCCCTGCTGATCGGGGCCGGGCTCTGGCACGCCGCGGGTCGCGGAATGGCGCCGGTGCCGGCCTCGCCGGTGCGAGCGCTGGAGCCGCTGGGCGTCCTACTGGTCCTGCGCGCCTTCGCGTCTGGCGCGACCGCCATGACCGGCATCGAAGCCGTATCCAACTCGGTGCCCGCCTTTCGGCCGCCCGAGTGGCGCAACGGGCGCACCACGCTCACCTGGATGGTGGTGCTGCTGGTGCTCACCTTCAGCGGCGTGATGCTGACGCTGCACCTGGAGGGCATCGCGCCGCGTCCGGACGAGTCCCTACTGTCCCAGCTGGCCCATCACGCCTTTGGGAACGGTCCCCTCTACGGCTACGTGCAGGCGGCCACGCTGCTGATGCTGCTCTTCGGCGCCAACACCTCCTACCACGGGCTGCCGCGCCTGCTCTTCACGCTGGCGCGCGACCACCACGCGCCCCGGGCCTTCCTCCGCCTGGGCGACCGGCTCGCCTTCAACAACGGGGTCGTGGCGCTGACCGCCACCAGCTTCGCCGTCTACCTGGGCTTTCGCGGCAACCTGCAGGCTCTGATTCCACTGTTCGCGGTCGGCGTCTTCCTGGCCTTCACCCTCTCTCAGCTCGGCATGGTCGTGCACTGGTGGAGGCAGCGCGGCGCGGGCTGGCGGCGCAGCCTGGCACTGAACGCGATGGGCGCGCTGATGAGCAGCCTGGTCCTGGTCACCGCGGCCGCGGGCAAGTTCCTGGAGGGCGCCTGGCTGCTGGTGATCGCGATCCCGCTGCTGATCTGGCTGGCCACCCGCATCCGCGCCCACTACGACCGGGTGGCGGAGGCCGTCCGCCTGCGGCCGCCCGTGCCGGGCCAACCGGAGCTCACGGTTCAGCCGCGCGCCGCCTCGCACGTGACGCCCGCCGCGGCACACGAGGAGGTGGAGCAGTCGCCGGGCGAGATCCGGCACCTGGCGGTGGTCCCCGTCTCCCGGCTCGACCTCGCCAACCTGCGGGCCCTGGCCTACGCCTGCTCGCTCGGCATGCCGGTGCTGGCCGTGCACATCAGCCCCCAGCAGGAGCAGGCCGACCGCTTCGAGTACGAGTGGGGCGAGTGGGGCGACCACGTCCCGCTGGCCATCGTGCTGGCGCCCTACCGCGCGCTGCTGGCCCCGCTGGTCAACTACCTGATCGAGCTGCACCGGCAGGCGCCGGACGTGACCCTGACGATCGTGCTCCCGGAGCTGGTGGTGCGCCGGGCCTGGCACCGGCTGCTGCACGCCAACGTGGCGGCCCGGCTGCGCCGAGCGCTACGTCCGCTCCGCGGCGTGGTGGTGACCAGCGTGCCTTTTCACCTGCCCGCCTGAGCTGTCACGGCCGGTGGCGGCCAGGAACTCGGCCGCGTCCCAGGTGGTGACGCAGGAGGGATGCTCGGGATCTGGTTCGCACACGTACATCTCATCTGCCGGGCGAGCCCGCACGCACAGGCCGCTGGAGCGCAGCACGGCTTCGACCGCCGCGCGGTTGGGGACCCACCAGTTCGTGGGGTCGCCCGCCCAGCTCTTCTCGATGAAGGCCATCCGCGGCCAGCCCGGCTGGAGCATGGGATCGCGGTCCAGCACGTGGCCGTCCACAGGCACCTCGGCCACCTCGTCGCCAGGCAGTGTCATGGTTTGGAAGGCCAGCAGCCGGCCCACCTTCTGGGACACGATGTCCAACCCCAGAAGCGGGTAGCGCAGATGGTAGAAGACGCCGAGGAAGAGCACCAGGTCGTAGCGGCGATCGCTGCCCGCCAGCTCGTAGACCTGCATCTGCCGCCACCGGATCTGGTCCTCCAGCCCGTACTCGGCGGCCGCCCAGCGGGCCTGGGCCAGGTAGCGCTCATCCGAGTCGATCGCCGTGACCTGCGCTCCCCGGCGGGCCAGCTCGAAGCTGTAGAAGCCGGCGTTGCAGCCGATGTCGAGGGCGGTCCAGCCGTCGAGGTCGGCGGGCAGGGCCGGCGCCAGCAGCTGCCACTTGTAGCTGGGGTAGTCGCCCAGAGGATGCTCGGGGGCGGTCTGGGTGCCGTCGGGCAGGTGCAGATTGTGGAACCAGGGGCCCAGAGCCTCGAGCGGTCCGCTCATGCCGCGGCGCTGCCCGGCGACCCGCTCCCGGTGAGCACCGCCTCGACCAGCTGAGCCCGGCGCTGGTAGGTGTGATGGGCGAGCGCCCGTCGCCGGGCCATCTCGCCGATCTGTCGGGCGCGACCGCGGTCGAGGCCGGCCAGGACCGAGGCCACCTCCTCACCGTCGGCCGCGGCCAGGATCTCTTTCGCCGGTTCGAAGAAGAGGTCCATGCCGGCCCAGGCGTCGCTGATGATGCAGGCGCCGGCGCCCGCCGCCTCGAAGACCCGCGTGGCCGGCGAGAAGCCGAAGCGCGCCATGCCCTCCCGGCTCACGTTAAGCACCGCCAGCGGCGTGCAGTTGAAGGCGTTGTGGTCGCCCGTGTACACGTGCCCGGCGTAGCGGACGTTGGCCGGCAGAGGCTTGTCCTCCCAGCCGCTGCCGCCCAGCAGGAAGGCGCGCTCGGGTAGACGCCGGGCGGCGCCCAGGAAGAATTCCTCGACGCGCGCCTCGCGGTCCGGAAGCCGGTTGCCCAGGAAGCTCAGGTCCGCCTGCCAATGGGACTCCGGTCGGGCGGGGCGGTGGCTCTCGGGGTCCAGGCCGTTGTAGACGGGGACGCAGTCCCGGGCGCCCAGCGCCTGGTAGGCCTCTACCACCGGAGGTCCGCCGCCGTACGTCAGCACAATGTCGAAGGCCGGGACCAGGGCGCGCAGCGGGTCGGCGAGATCTCCCTGCATCCGCTCGAGGGTGGCCGGCGCGTCGACATCCCAGTAGACGACCTGGCGACCGGATCCGGAGAGCCGCGCGACCTCCCGCTCCAGGAGGTCGTCGAGCACGCCCACGCCGCTGGCCTTGATCACCACGTCGAAGCGCGCCGCCCGTTCCAGGCAGGCCAGGGCGGCAGCCTCGGTGGGGTCGTAAACGACCGAGCTCGCCCAATCGGGCGCGGCAAGGTCGCGGTGCTGCTGGCGCTGGTAGGCGTCGGGCTCGAAGAAGGTGACCCGGTGGCCGCGAGCGTGCAAAGCCTTGATGATCCCGCGGTAGTAGGTGGCCGCCCCGTTCCAGTAGGCCGAGACCAGGCTGGAGCCGAAGAACGCGATGCGCAGGCCGGCGCCGCTCATGCCACGGCCTCCAGGCCGCCGGCCCCCAGCTCGGCGGCGATCGCCAGCAGCTGGTCGACGCGGTGGCCGCAGGTGTGGCGGGCGCGAATCGTGCGCAGGCCCTCCGCGGCCAGCTGAGCGCGCTGGGCGGGGTCGGCCACCAGCTCCCTGAGCCGGCGCTTCATCTCGGCCTTGGAGCGCACCACCAGGTGGTCGGTGCCCGGACGGAACAGGCCTTCGCTGTCGTCCCATGGCGCGGACACCAGCGGGATCCCGCAGGCCATCGCCTCGAACGGCCGGATGGTGGGGATACCCGGCAGGCGGTCGGCGTACACCCGCCTCGGCACGTGGACGGTGACCAGATGCTTGGCGAAGACCGAGGGCACTTCGAAATTGGCGATCCAGCCCCGGTAATCGAGGCCCGCGGCAGCCAGCTCGGCGCGGGCTCGGGCCGGGTAGCGCACCCCGTGTACGGTCGCGCGCAGGCCGAGCTCGCCGACCGGTTCGATCAGGAATCGGCGCAGCTCGCGGGATCGCTCCTCGTCGCCCCAGTTGCCGATCCAGACCAGCTCCGCCGCCGGCGGCTGGGGGCTTGGCGGCGGCCGGAAGACGCGCACGTCGGCCGCCTCGTGCCAGGTCCAGGCGCGCTGCGTCCAGCCGCGTTGGAGATAGAGGTCCCGGATCACGGCTCCGAAGGCGAGCACGCCGTCGTAGTCGCGCAGGTCCTGCGCCGGCACCTGGCGCGGGGCCGTGACCGAGCGGTGGTGGGTGTCGTGAAAAAGCAGTCGCAGGCGCGGTGAGCGGGCCCGGTACTCTCCCAGCCGGCGGACCAGGCGACCGTCGTTCCACTCGTGCACCAGCGCCAGGTCGACCCCTTCCAGCGCCGCATCCAGGTTCAGCCGGGACAGCGTGTAGGCCTCACTCCGCATGCCCGGATAGGCGCTGCGGAAGGCCTCCAGGGGCGCCTGGCCCTGCTGGCGGACCAGGTGCAGCCGGCTCCAGGAGCTGCGGGGCTCGTAGGTGCGGACCTCATGCCCGCGCGCCTTGAGCTCGGTGGCAAAGCCGCGCAGGAAGTGGGCGTTGCCGTGGTTCCAGTCCGACACCAGCGAGTGGTAGAAGAGGGCGACGCGCACGCGTTCAGGCCGCCTTGTAGGGGTGGCTGAGCACGCCGGCGTAAGCCTTCAGGTAGCCGGCGGCCATGCGCTGCGGGCTCAGCTCCAGGGCTCGGCGCCGGGCCGCCCCGGCCAGCTCCGAGCGAGCCGCCGGCGCCGCGGCCAGCCGGTTGAGGACGCCGGCCAGCAGATCTGGCCGGCGCGGGTCGACGAACACGGCCGCGTCCTCCCAAAGCTCGCGCAGGGATGCGATGTCGCCCAGGACCAGCGCGCAGCCGGCCAGCGCCGCCTCCAGCACCGCCAGGCCGAACGGCTCGTAGAGGGCCGGCAGGGCAAAGATCGCCGCGCGCCCCAGCCAGCGGGCCAGCTGGATGGTCGTCAACTCGCCCAGCGGGCGCACCGCGCCGCCCGATCCCCCGGGGCCCGCGCAGGCGACGGGCCAGCTGCAGTGACGCGCGGCCGCCTCCAGCGCGGCCAGGTTCTTGGCCGGGTCCCAAAGGCGACCGGCGCAGAGCACCAGCTCGGCTTTGACCAGGGGCGGGAATAGCTCGGGGCGCCGGCCGTTCGGGATCACGGCGCTGGCGCCGAGGCGGCCGTGCTCCGCCTCCAGCGCTCGCAACATGGCGCCGGTGGGGGCCACCACCAGCCGCGCGCGCTGGAGGCCCTCACGCAGCGCGGCCGCATAGCGCCGCCATTGCGGGGGAGCGCCGGTGCCGTGGACCGCGCGCCACCAGCTGAGCACGCAGGAGTGGGCGGTCACCACTACCGGCGCCTCGAAGGGCAGTGCGGCGTGCGCATAGCCGCCCAGGTGAACGACATCGGGGCGCTCGCGCGCGGCCACCTCCAGCAGCCAGCGACCGGAGCTCTCCACCTCCGCCCAGGGCTCGGGCATCCACTCAAGCGCGCAGCGGTGTTGGAGGACCCGGACGCCGGGCACCCGCCGCAGCTCCGCGAGGCGGCCGGGCGGGGCGTCGGGCCCCAGCACGGCCAGCGTCACGCTGTGCCCGCCGGCCGCCAGCTGCGCGCCCAGCTCGAGGGCGAAGGTCCAGGCCCCGCCGACGGCATCCGTTGTCAGCAGCAGCTTCATCGTCCGCAGCAGCGGTCCAGCACCTGGTGGAGGGCGAGGAGCCGGTCGGCCTCGGGGTCGTAGCCGCCGCCCGCCGCCAGCTGCAGCGCCCAGGCGACGAGCGCCCGGCCGCCCCAGTCGTCGGGCGGTGAGCTCAGCAGACGGGAGCTGGTGGACCTGGTCAGCTCGGCCCGGAAGTCATAGAAGGACCCGGCCACGTTCTCCAGCCGCGCCCCGCCTCGGGTGCCGAAGAACGCGGCCCGGATCACCGCGTCGGCGCCGGCGTGCAGGTCCCAGGAGCAGGCGATTCGGACCATCGCGCCGGTCTCGAGGTCCAGCCGGATCTCGGCGTAGTCTTCGGCGGCGGCCTGCGTGTCCGGGATGCGGTGACCCCCTGCATAGCGCGCGCACGCGACATGCCTGACGCCCGGGAAGTCGAGCATCCAGAGCGCGAGGTCGACCAGGTGCACGCCCAGGTCCAGCACGCAGCCACCGCCGGCCTGAGCGGGATCGCGGAACCAGGCCTTGTCGGGTCCGTAAGCGTTGTGGAACTCGAGCTCCGCGGCGAACACCGTGCCCAGCTCACCGCTGTCATAGGCGCGTTTTAGCGCCGCGGCGGCGGCCGTGTGCCGGTAGGAGAGGTCGACCCCGAGCAGGAGATCGGCTTTTCGCGCCGCCTTCAAGATCCGCTCCACCTCGCCCGCCGTGCGCCCGAGCGGCTTCTGGCAGAAGACCGCCACGCCGCTCTCCAGCGCGGCGATCGCCTGCTCGGCGTGGAGGGCGTTGGGCGTGGCGATCACGATGCCGTCCGGCCCGGCGGACAGGAGGTCCTGCAGGGAGCCGGCCAGGACGGCGTCAGGCGCCTCGGCGGCGGCTGCCGACAGGGCGCCGGCGTCGGGGTCGCAGAGCAGGCCGATCGTGGCCGCGCCGCTGGCGCGCAGAGCGCGCAGCCGGTTGCGGCCGATCCAGCCGGTGCCCAGGAAGCCGAGGCGCGGCGTCAGCAGGGCCGGGGTGGCGGCGCTCAATCCATCCTCAAGACGGCCTTGGTCAAGCCGTCGGGCGCCCGGCCGACCAGCTCGAAGGCCGCGCCGACCTCCTCGAGGGGGAAGCTGTGGCTCACCAGCTGCTCGGGACGCAGCCAGCCCTCGGCAGCGGCCCGCGCCGCCTCCTGGATGCCCTGCCGGTAGCGGGCAGGGTCCCGCTCGTGGGCGTTGACCACGTCGATCCCGCGCCAGTTCCAGCTCTGCATGTCGACCTGCCGGCGGCCGTCCTGGTGGTAGCCCGCGATCACCAGCCGGCCGCGCTCCCGCACCAGCTCCGAGGCGAGGTCCAGCGGCGCCTGCAGCCCGGTGCACTCGATCACGCAGTCCCAGCCCTTGGGTGCCAGGCGGCGGGCGCGGGCGAGCGCCGTCTCCGGGTCGTTGGAATCGATCGTCGCTGCGGCGCCCAGCTGCTCGGCTAGTTGCCGGGCCTGCGCGCGTCGCGAGGCCACCACCACGACTGCGCCCAGGTGGTGGGCGATCGCCCCCACCAGCAAGCCGACGAACCCGCCCCCCACCACGGCGATGCGCTGCGCTGGCTCGAGGCCGGCGCGCCGGACCACGTTGAAACCGCAGCCCAAGGCCTCGCCGGGAAACGGACGGCCGGCCAGCCGGTGCGGCAGGCGCACGCACTCGGTGGCCGGGCAGACCAGGTATTGGGCGAGGGCATCGAGACCCAGCGTGGCCACCAGGTCGCCCGGGCTCAGCTCCGTCACGTCGGGGGCAACAGCCTCCACGATTCCCCAGCCTTCGTGGCCGGGCTCGCCGCCCGGGCGCGGGTAGTCGAACCAGGGTCGGCCCTCCCACAGGGGCAGGCTCGAAGCGCAGACTCCGCAGCCCAGGATGCGGACCAGGGCCCCGCCCTCCCGGACACGGCCTACCGGCCGGTCCGCCAGCTCGAACCGGCGCGGCGCCACCAGGCGGGCTCTGACGTTACGGCGGGCGGTCATGGCCGCGACTGCCTCCGGCTGCAGCACGGTCAGGCTGTGAGGCCGCGTGCCGCCAGCTCGCGGGTTGCCTCCTCGACGCGGTCCTCGGCGGCCTGCCCGGCCACCCACTCGGCCAGGTCGGCGATGCCTGCCTGGAAGTCCTGCCGCGGCTCGTAGGCGAGCTCGCGCTGGGCCCGGGTGATGTCGGCGAAGCAATGGCGGATGTCCCCAACGCGGTAGCGGCCGCTGATCTCGGGCGCCAGGTCCGGACGCCCCAGGGCCGCCGCCACCCGATGGGCGATCTCGAGCACGCTGACGGCCGCTCCGCTGCCCACGTTGAACACCCCGCCCGGCGCCGCCGGCGCGGTCATGGCCAGCCGGCACGCCTCGGCGGCGTCGTGGACGCTCACGAAGTCGCGGCGCTGGAGGCCGTCCTCGAAGATCCGCGGGCGCGCCCCGTTCAGGATCCGGGAGGCGAATATCGCGAGCACCCCCGTGTAGGGTTTGGACAGAGCCTGCCGGGTGCCGTAGACGTTGAAGAAGCGAAGCGCGCAGGTCGGGATCCCATACGCTGCGCCGACCAGCAGGCACATCTTCTCCTGGTCGTACTTGGAGAGCGCGTAAACGGAGGCCAGGCTGGGCAGCTTGTGCTCGGGCGTCGGCACGGGGCACAGCACATGCCCGTCCAGGTCTCGCGGCTCCCACTCGTGACGGCGCAGCTGCTCGGGGGTGCGCTCGACGGCCGGCACCTCGGCACCGTCGGCGTCGCGGTAGAGGCCTTCGCCGTAGACGCTCATGCTGCTGGCCACCACCAGCCGCTCCACCGGCCGCTCCACCAGCGCCTCGAGCAGGGTGGCCGTGCCCAGGTTGTTGACGCTGGTGTAGGCGCCGAGCTCGTACATGCTCTGGCCGACGCCCACCATGGCGGCCAGATGGAAGACGGCGTCCACGTCCTTGAGGGCGCGGCGCACCGCGCCCGCGCTGCGCACGTCATCGCAGATCAGCTCGACGTCCGGGTCCAGGTAGCCCGGCCGCGTGCAGTCGGGGCCGTGCACCTGGGGCAGCAGGCAGTCCAGAACCCGCACGCGGTGGCCGTGGCGGAGCAGGAGGTCGGCCAGGTGCGAGCCGATGAAGCCCGCGCCGCCGGTGATGAGGACCTGCTTCGGCATCAGGCGCTGGCAGCCTCCAGATCCGCGACGCGAGGCCGCCGGTCTGCGGCGAGATCGCCGCGCAGCCACTCCACCAGCTCCCGCAGGCCGCGCTCGAAGTCGATGTCGGGCTGCCAGCGCAGCTCCCGCTGCACCCGGCCCAGGTCGCTCACGTACCAGCGCTGGTCGCCCTGCCGCCAATCGGCGAACTCGACGCGGGCGCGGCGGCCGGAGAGCCTCTCCAGTGCGGCCAGGACCTCGAGCACCGAACGCGCGCTGCCAGGCCCGCCGCCCACGTTGTAGATGCGGCCGGCCACGCGGGCGTCCAGGGCCGACTCATACATTGCGCAGAGGTCGCGCACATCGAGCAAGTCGCGCACCTGCGCGCCGTCGCCGTAGACGGTCACGGGCCGGTCGGACAGCAAGCGGAGGGCGAAGTGCGCCACCCAGCCCTGGTCCTCGGTGCCTCGCTGGTGGCGGCCGTAGATGCACGATTGCCGGAACACGAAAGTGCGCAGGCCGTAGCACCGGCCGTAGTCATGGACGTACTGGTCGGCGGCGCCCTTGGAGCAGCCGTAGGGGCTGTGGAGATCGAGCGGCTCCGATTCCGTGACTCCGCGGGGCCCCGCCACCGGCTCCCAGCGGGCGCCGCGCCGCACCAGCGACCACCCTTCCATCGCGCCGTAGACCTTGTTGGTCGAGGCGTAGAGGAGGATGGCGCCGGGGGCTCGCCGGCGCACCGCCTCCAGCACATTCAGCGTCCCCTTGGCGTTGACCTCGAAGTCGGCCCGCGGGTCGAGGAGCGAGGTGGTCACGGCGACCTGCGCGGCCAGGTGGAGCACGGCGTCGTGGCCGGCGACCAGCTCGGCCACCCCCTCGGCGTCGGTCACGTCGGCCCGCACCACGCGAACCCCGGGATGGGCCTGGCGGAGCCATTCCAGGTTGCGCTCCGATCCGGGCCGGGCGAGGTTGTCGAGGCCCGTGACCTGCCAGCCGCGGGAGGCGAAATGAGCGGCCGCGTTGGTGCCGATGAAGCCCGCGGCGCCCGTGATCAGTAGCTTTCCAACATCCCCCATCTGGGCTTTTGCGGACTGACGCTACTTCACCTTCTGCAACTTCCGCTGCAACAAGTGCTCCCGGGGTGACAGCGCATTATCAGCAGTTGGAGTTGTGCGCTTAAGTGGTCGAGGCAGTGATGCTTTGGAACGAGCCCAACAACCTGTCCCACTGGGATTTCGAAGCCGACCCCGACTGGCGGATCTTCGCCTCCATGGCCGTGCGGGCGGCGCAGGCGGTGCGCTGCGAGAGCTCCGACGTGGTGCGCGTGCTGGGTGGCATCTCGCCGATCGATCCGCTGTTCATGGCGAACCTCGCCGGCCAGGGCGTCCTCGACCAGGTCGACGCGGTAGCGGTTCACGGCTTTCCGCTGGACTGGAACCACTGGCCCATCGACGAGTGGCCGCAGCGCCTGTGCGAGATCCAGGCGGTGACTACCAAGCCGGTATGGGTGACCGAGGTCGGCGTTTCCACGTTCGGCGCCGAAGAGGTGCAGCGGTGGGGCCTCGGCCGCACCGCCGAGCTCCTGGTGGGGCGGGCGCCGCGGGTGCACTGGTACAGCCTGTTCGACCTGCCGCGGGCGTGGCCGGCCACCACCCGGCACCGGGAGGCCGAGGGCTCCTCCTACTACCGCCATTTCCACATGGGACTGCTGAGGGAGGACGGCACTCCCAAGCTGGCCCTGGCCGACTTTGCCTGCCACGCCCCGGCGCTCGGCATCTGCCAGTGGTTCCACTTCGAGGACGAGAGGCTCGACGCGGCCGTGAGCATGCTGCGCCGGCTGGGTGTGCGTCACCTGCGCACCGGCCTGAGCTGGGCCGACTGCTACCGCCCCGGTTGGGAGAGCTGGTTCGACCGCCAGATGCGGGCGCTGGACGCCTTCGACGTGACTCTCACTTTTTGCTTCACGCCCGAGCACCTGGGGCTGCGGCCGCACTACGCGAGCCCGCCTCAGGACGTGGAGCTCTTCGCGGACTTCTGCGCGCGGATGACGCGCCGATACGCGCGCTGATGACTTCCGTGCACAGCTCCACGAGCTGCTGCGCGCGGACGCTCGCACTGTGCTCCCGGATGACGCGCCGACGCGCGGCCGCGCCCAGCGCGCGCAGCGCCGCGTCATCCATCTTCAGGTAAGCCCCGACATCTTCCGGCCGCGTGGCGAGCAGGATCTCGCGGTCCGGCTCCAGGAGCTGCTCGAGCCCCGACCAGCGGTCGCTGACCAGCGCCGCCCCGCAGGCGGCCGCCTCGAAGAGCCGCACCGACGGCGACCAGCCGGCCGCCACCATCGCAGCGCGTGTGAGGTTGAGGTTGAGCCGGGCGCTGGAGTAGAGGGCGGCGTGACGCGAGGGGGGCACGTGCTCCAACCGCCGCACATTGGGGGGCCAGTCGAGGCTCTCGGGATACTGCGGTCCCGCCACCAGGAATCCCCGGTCCGGGTGGCGTCGCGCTGTCTCCAGCAGCAGTGACTCGAGCGCGGGCTGCCGGTCGGCCGAGTAAGTGCCCAGGTAGGCGAGGTCGCACGCCAGGTCGGGGTCGGGGGGCACGGGCCGGTGCAGCTCGGGATCAACGGAGCAGTAGAGCGGTGCCGCCCGGCGGGCGCCCCAGCGGTCCTCGAGCTCGCGCAGGAGGGGGCCGCCGGTAAAGCTCAGATAGAGGTCGAAGTGCCTGACCAGCTCCGCGGAGAGGTAGCGGACGCCCCTGGCCGCGGCGAGTCCGTGTGCACGCAGGTCTGCGACCGTGACCGGCGTATCGATGTCGTAGAAGGCGGCGCAGGGCGTCCGCGCCCGGCGCAGCGCGCCGATCGCGGCCAGGCCGTCCGGACAGTAGGAGCTGACGATGGCGACATCCGCTTGCGCCAGCTCCCGGCGCAGGCGGGCTGCCACCTCGGTCCATTCCCTGTAGAGCACCAGGTCGCACCAGGGCGGATCGGGCAGGTCGCGGTGGTCGGCGTAGTAGGCGACATCGCGCTCGAAGAAGACGGAGCTGTGGCCCGCCACGGC
>Ga0209473_1000461_pt1 | contig 24648 bp, 18 predicted proteins | sample GraSoiAngelo_133_FD_185890 | JGI IMG/M metagenome (GOLD analysis project Ga0209473, IMG submission 185890) | Grasslands soil microbial communities from the Angelo Coastal Reserve, California, USA - 14_0929_05_20cm (SPAdes) (version 2) | ecosystem: Environmental > Terrestrial > Soil > Grasslands ...
GATGGTGGAGGTGACGGAGAAAGGCGCGCAACGACCAGCACATCGCCTTGCCTGTTCTCGGACTCCAATCCTGGGCGTGGCGCTCAAAGTAGCGGATCACGTCCTCTTGGCTGATCTTGCACAGCTCGCCGGCGTCGCCGGAGCACACCTCGTGCAGGAACCTGCGGATGACCGGAAGATGGCGGACGATAGACCTCGGGGCCAAGCCGCGCTCTGACCGCAGGTAGGCATCGAACTCCTTGAAGATCTGTTCGTGCGGGGTGAGAGGCGGCAGCACCAACGGCGCGATCGCGCCGTCCTCGCGCAGCACCGACAGCCATCGCTTGAGCGCGGCCCGGTCACCGGGTTGGATCGACTGTCTCCGCGCTCGGTGCCGGAGGTACCGCTCGACCATGCCTTCATCGAGATCGGCCAACTTCGAGCGACTTCTTGCGATCCAGCTCAGAAGCCCGCCGGCCAAGTTGAGGCACCGCCAAGTGCCGTGGTGAGCGAGCCCGTCTTTGACGAGACGCACCGCATAGAGCTCAACGAGCTGTCCGTGAGGTCCACTCTTCAGGTGCCGGAACAGCCGGCTTCTGCTCAAGTACTCTTCTGCAACCATCATCCTGTCCTCCGCTGTTGAGAGCGGAGGCACAGGACAAACTATGCCGAGCCGATTACATGCCGGTCACGACGAATCCTGGGGAAAACGAACCCGTTCGGCATAGTTCGGCGGGCGGCATAAACCGCCCTATGCCGCTCTCGGCATAGGGCCGTTTCGATCAACGAACAAAGCAGGGCCCAGCGATGGCCACCGCCGTCGCTGCCCGCGAAGAGATGATTCTTTCTTCCAAGAGCGACCGGACGAATCGCGCGCTCAACGGGGTTGGTGTCCAGCTCGATACGACCATCATGCAGCAAGCGCGTCAGGCCTTCCCAGCGCGAGAGCGCATATCGCATCGCTTCGGCGAGGGCGCTGCGGCCGGGTACAAGAGGAAGCTGCGCTTCGAACCAGAGTCGCATGGCATCGATAATAGGCTTCGATCGATTGCGGCGTGCGGCGAGCCGGTGCGCGGGCGACTGACCGCGAACATCAGACTCAATGGCATAGAGCTCGGCGATCCGGCGCAAGGCCTCAGCTGCAACAGGCGATCCAGTTGCCTCGACCACTTCGTAAAATTTGCGCCGCGAGTGGCTCCAACATGCGGCAAGAACAACGTCCTTCTTTTCGCCAAGCTGCTCAAAGCCGGCATATCCGTCGACGTGGAGAACCCCTTTGAAGTTTGCAAGATGCGACACCGGGCGTTCGGCTTTGCGGTCCGGCGCAAACAAATACACTGCAGCCGGCGGTTCAGGACCACCCCACGGCCGCTGCTCGCGGGCATAGACCCACAGCCGTCCCGTCTTGGTGCGTCCACGTCCGGGGTCGAGCACCGGCACAGGTGTGTCGTCGGCGAACAGATGGTCCGAGGCGAACACGTTCTTGCAGAGGCGGTCATGCAACGCCCCGAGCCACCAGCAGGCGCCGCCGACCCATCCAGCGAGCGTCGACCGCGGGAGATCAACGCCGTGGCGGGCAAAGATCTGCGACTGCCGATAGAGCGGCGTGTGATCGCAATATTTGCTGACCAATACGTGGGCCAGCAGCGCCGGCGTGGCCAAGCCGCCGGCGATCACCCGCTCCGGAGCTGGCGCCTGCACCACGGTCTCGCAACTTCGGCAGGCATATTTGGGACGAGTGGTGCGGATCACGCGCAGCTGTGCCGGAATCCAGTCCAGCATCTCGCTCATACTCTCGCCGATGACATGCAGCGCACCGCCACAGCAGCCGCAGGTCATTTTGTCGATATCGAGCCGAACATCCTCACGCGGCAAATGCTCGGGAAGTGGCTTGCGATGGGACGACCGTTCGGTTTGCTGGTTCTCAGCCCGCGGGCGGCTCTCTTCTTCACGGGCGAGATCGCCATCGAGATCTTCAAGCCCGAGCGCCAACTGATCGGGATCGAGGCGCTCGGAACGGCGGCCGAACTGCATTCGTTGGAGCTGCTTGATGATCGATTTGAGGCGCTCGATCTCGGTTTCGCGATGCTCGATCGTGCCGACGATATCGCGGACGAGGCGGTGCAGAAGTGCTGTTTCTGTCGGGAGATTGTCGAGATCGAGCTGCATGTTCGATTCTACTCGAACACGCTGATTCGAAGAAGCAACTTCGTCTTATTTGATGCACGTTTTTGCGATTCAACCGGCGAGAAGTGGTCGCCAGAATCTCTCCGGAGTGCGCCAGTCAATTCCTTCGAGCAGCATGGCGAGCTGCGCCGGCGACAGCGTCACCGAGCCGCCTGGCTCCGCCAGTCGCGGCCAGAAAAAATTGCCGCGGTCGATACGTTTGGTGAAGAGGCACAGGCCCGTGCCGTCCCAAAACAGGATCTTTATCAGCGATGCTTTCTTGCCGCGGAAGGCGAACAGATGACCCGAGAAAGGGTCCTTCTTAAGATGTTCCTGGATCAGCGTCGCGAGGCCGTCGAGTCCTTTTCGCATGTCGGTATGCCCGAGCGCCAAGTGCACCTTTACGCCTGCCGGAACAACGATCATGACCTCTTCTCCTTCCCGGCGAACTGTTGCTTCACTGCAGCCGGATTGCTGCCGGTCGGCGCAAAAACACGTCGCCCATCGTCCAGATGAATCGCCATCATGCCGTCGGGCGGCTGCACGAGATCGCGCAATGCCGCGAGCGCCGGCACGTCCTTTGCTGTGCCGTCAGTAAACGCCACCGTTGCCAATCGCGGCGCCTTTCGAGCGGTCAGGCCGAACTCGGCCCGCCAGCGGAAGACCATGCTGGTGGCGACTCCGTGCCGGCGGCAAACCCGCGACACGCTGACACCCGGCTCCTCCGTCTCCTGCACGATCACCTGTTTCTGCTCGTCGCTGAAGCGGCGGCGGTTCGACCGCCCGTCGGTTTGTTCGGCTGTCAAGCGATACCTACGCCCCACGCAATAAGCAGCGCTGCTTAATTGAGCCCGAGCACTCGGATGAAGGAGCGATCGCCAGTCCATTTCGGTGCCGGATTGTTCCAGGCGATCGCGCCAGATGCGCAGCGAATGCGGCGACAAACCAAGCGCTGCGGCGTACTCCGCAAGCCCCATGCCGCTCCAGTTCATCGCCTCTACGTGCATGCCCCAGAACGCCTGAACCGCAATCGGACCGGTGTCCGTGCGCACGCTGTAACGATAGCGCGGAGGTCTTGTCCGCGGCTTCAACCGCCTCTTCTTGTGCTGCTCTTTTGGCGTTTTCTGAGGCAAATTTCGCAGACGTTCTGCGCGGTTACGCAGCTCTTCCTTACTCAGCAGATGGCGCGCCCACCGCATCAAGCTTGTCGTCGGGAGATCGTGCCTGCGGCAGTAGTGCTCCGCTTCAAGCGCGCTGCGATACCAGGCCGCAACGTGGTTCGACCAGAACGGGTTGTCGGCCTTTGCCCAGGAACGACGAGGTGCCATCGGAGATTCTCCACCGCAGTAGAGAACCCGAAATGGAACGAGAACACATCATCGAAGAGAAGTGCAGGACTCGGACGCTTACGCCCGCCCGATTAGGAAGGCAAGATAAAGCGAACTGACGTTCGCTGGCTCCCTTCGGTCGCAAAGGCTTGTCTGCACATTGGTTTTTGCAAGTTTTCGCGGCGTCAAAGCGGCGCGGTGCTAGGTGTGCAGGTGCCGCCCGACGGACTTTCCCGATGAATTTCAATCTTCCAAGCGATGGCGCTCGCAATGTGCGTCGAGGAGGAGCCCCGCTATTTCTTCGCCATCATGCGCGCTGGTGCGATTTGATGCGATCGATGCTCGGAAGCCCTTGTGTCGGCTTTTTCCGAGGCCAATCGTCGCGTCATGACACGTGATGACAGTGAGAATTTCCGGATTAGACCTGGCCGGTCCCGAAACCGTGGAGCACGTATCAATCCGCGGACGCAGCCATTCCTCAAGCAGGTCCAGATCGCGGTCCGCAAGGCGGGCGGCGATCCTCGGCGGATAGGATCGGGAGCGCGATCGGGGGGCGGCCGGGAAGGAGGAAGGACGGGCCGCTTCAACGCGCGGGGCCGCGGTGCGAAGGTCGTGGCTTCGTTTGCTCCGCAGGGCGCGGACGGTGGGTGGCAGAGAGATTCCGCAGGCCGCTTCCGGGCGCGGCGAGTGGTGGTCAAGGCCAGGGTGGTCCGGCTCAATCCGCAAGGTAAGGGTTCGCGGGGTCCGAAGATGCGGGGGACGATGAGCAGGGCCGTGGATGCCCATCTGCGTTACCTTGAACGGGATGGTGTTACGCATGACGGCGAGCGGGGCAAGGCCTATTCGGCGTTCGAGAACGAGGCTGACGGTAAGGCCTTTGTGGAGCGCGGGCGGGAAGATCGTCATCAGTTTCGGTTCATCGTCGCACCCGAGGATGCCGCAGAGATGGGCGACCTTCGCGGCTTCACCCGTGACCTCATGCGCCAGATGGAATTGGATCTGGCCACCCGCCTCGACTGGATCGCGGTCGGCCATCACAACACCGGTCATCCGCATACCCACATCATCGTCAGGGGCGTGCTCGATGACGGCCGCATCCTCAACATCGCCGGCGACTACATCGCCCATGGCATCCGCCACCGGGCGAGCGAGCTGGTCACCCGGGAATTGGGTCACCAGAGCGAGATCGAGCTTCAGACCAAGCTGCAGAACGAGGTCGAGGCCGAGCGGGTGACCCGGCTCGACAAGATCCTCTTGAGCGAGCAGCAGGAGCAGGGGGTGATCGACCTACGCCCCGGCGAGGGCGCGACCTTCCTGGTCCGCGAAAACCGCAACCTGATGATCGGCCGGGTCAGGCACCTGGAGCGCTACGGAGTGGCAAGAGAGCTTGAGTCAGGACGATGGTCCCTTTCCGACCGCGCGGAGCAAGTCCTGAAGGATTTGGACCACCGCAATGAAGCCATCAACTCGATCCATCGGGCACTCACCAAGAATGGTCTCGCCGAGGAGCGTGGTGCCGGCCAATTCGCCCTTCACGGCGAAGGCTTAGGCGAGAGGATCGTCGGCCAGGTCCTGGCCAAAGGCCTGGCCGGAGACGAGATGGGCGAGCGCGTCTACCTGGTCGTCGACAGCATCGATGGCCGCGTCCATCACATGGAGTTCAAGGACCCGAGCCGGATCGAGGAGCTCAGGCGGGACATGATCGTCGAAGCGGCCCCAGTCGTGTCCGGTCCAAGACCTGCCGACCGCAACATTGCCGGCAATGCCAGGGAGGACAACGACATCTACCGGCCGAGCCGGCACCTGGAGCGTATCCACGACAGCTTTCAGCGGCAGGGCAAGGACCCCGAAGCTTTCGTGCGTTCCCATGTCCGCCGCCTGGAAGTGCTGCGCCGGGCCAGCCTTGTCGAGCGGATCGATGCCGATCATTGGAAGGTCCCGAAGGACATCGTCGAGCGTGGGCAGGCTTACGACCTCAGCCAGGGCGGCGACGGGTTGAGAATTCGGACGCTCTCGGCCATCGGCCTCGACCGGCAGATTGCCAGCGACGGTGCGACTTGGCTCGACCGCCAGATGATCGCGGACGACCGTTCGGACCTCCGAGACAGCGGCTTTGGCCGAGAGGTCGGCAGAGCCATGAATCGGAGGGCGCAGCGACTTGTGGAGATGGGTCTCGCAACCGTCAAGGACGGCAAAATTCGCGTCCCTGTCGACATCGTGGCGACTCTTGAGCAACGGGAGGTTGAGCGTGTCGGCCATCAGATGGCGAGAGAGCGCGGCCTAACCTACATGCCAGCAAACGCTGGCGAGTATGTCAGTGGCCGCCTTGCTGGTGTCGCCAGCCTCGTCAGCGGACGCTTCGCCATGATCGACAACGGGCTTGGCTTTCAGCTGGTGCCTTGGCTACCGATGCTTGAGAGGCACATCGGCCGGCATATCACCGGAGTAGCGCGCGAGGACGGCGGAATCGAGTGGACGCTGGGACGAAACCGAGGGCTCAGCGTGTAGTGCAGTCACGGCATAACGACTAGGCTGGTTGAAACTCAATAAGCAAAGTTAAAGGGAACGCGCACAAAAGGCAGCTTTCGGCGAACTCTCAAAGCGCCGCCAAGCCAGTTACGCTGCCCGCCGATACGAAAACAGGGCTTCCAAAACAGTGGGTTGCGCAATGTAGCGGACCACTGACTCGAACCCCCGACTTTTCAGATCCTTCCGATCAGTCAGCGCTGGCTCGTCACACTGGTTGGATTTTTGGCTGTAAGCCATTGAAGTCTAATGCTCGGATTTTGGCTCGGTTGGAAAAATTCTCTTGAGAGATCAACGGTAGTGCTGTGTCTCTTAATCAGCGGGTCCCAGGTTCGAGCCCTGGTGCGCCCACCAAAGCAAGTCAAGCACTTGCAGCCGATCGTTCAAGTGCCATTCCGACAAGGTGAGTCAGCGGCCCTCCAACAAGCATCCCTGCTCGGCGGGACGGCGGCCGGGACGACTCCCCTGATCAAAGCTGACGACGGCGAGACGCTGCCGCTCCATGACCGATCGGCTGTGGTCAGGCCCAGCCGCCATCGACGATGTAGTTCTGGTTGGTGCAAGCGCCGCTGTCGTCGGCGGCGAAGAAGAGGACGACGCGGGCGATGTCGTCCGGTATGAGCTTGCGCTTAAGGCATTGGCGCTGCATGAGTTCGCCTTCACCTTCGGGCGTCAACCACAGATCCTGCTGCCGCTGGGTCATGATCCATCCGGGCAGGATGGAATTGACCCGCACGTTGTTCGGCCCAAGATCGCGGGCGAGCGCACGGGTTAGCCCCTGAACCGCGGACTTGGCCGTGGTGTAGCAGAGCATGTTGCCCTGGCCGATCACCCAGCTCACCGAGCCGATGTTGACGATCGAACCGCCCCCCGCCTGGATCATGTCCGGCGCGACGGCCTGGGCGCCAAAGAATTTATGTTTCAGGTTGACGGCGATCCGCTCGTCCCAATATTCCGGCGTGACGTCCTCAATCGCGTGACGGTCGTCGCGGGCCGCGTTATTGACCAGGATGGTGATCGGCCCGAACGCCTCGCGGACACCGGCGACCGCGCGTCTCAGGGCGCCGATGTCGCGCAGATCGGCGTGCTCGAAGTGCACGCTGGGCGCCGGCAGGCTAGCCAGTAGCCGCTTTGATGCCTTCACATCGATGTCGATGAAACCGACCCGCGAGCCCTGGCCGACGAACTGGCGGACGATGGCTTCGCCGATGCCGGAAGCGCCGCCGGTCACCAATACGGTCCGGTCCTTGAGGCTTGGATAGATGGCGCCCTGCATTGGTATCCTCTCGATTTGGCGGATGAACGGCACCGGATGCGCCACTGCGATTCAAACAAAGAGCCGCAGCTCCCGGTGTTCACTCGGTCGTCTCCATCTGGTTTCGGTCCACGACCCGCAGCGTCCGCCGCACCATGCCATCGACGATTGTTGCCGACTCGCTTGGACGCACATGGATCGCCGTCGACTTGAGCAGCCACGGCAACACCGCCTGGTCGAGCCGCTCTTCATAGGCGCGGCGCATCATCTCAAAAGCCTGCAGGCCGGGGCCCGCGAGGATGACATGATGCGGGCGCAGCACCGATATCGTTGCGGCGACCGCCTCTGCAAGCGCGCGGCCTGCCTGCCCGAATAACTGCTCGAGGCGGGGATCGCCGCCCAGTGCTCGCTCGCGCAGCAGAGCCATCTGCGCCTCGGACGGCTGCTGCGACGCCGCCGGCGGGAGGTCGAGAAAGGTGCGGGCATCGCGGTAGAGCGCATAGTCGGCGAGATAGGCCTCGATGCAGCCGCGTTGGCCGCAGCGGCATTGCGGACCATCCGGCGCCAGCTTGACATGGCCGATCTCGCTGCCGGCGCCGGCGCCCCAGCGCGCTTCACCGTCGACAACGACGCCCATCCCGACGCCGTGGCCGACCATGATCGTGGCCGAAAGGCCCTGCGCCAGCGCTGGTTCCGCGGCCGCGAGGGCCAGCGCAACTGCGACGGCGTCGTTCGCCATCACCACCTCGACTCCAAACGCCTGACGCATCGGCTTCGCCAGGTCGACGTCGGTGACCGATAGCGCCGGACTCCACAGATGCCGGCCGGTGTCGGCGTTCACGATGCCCTGCAGTGCAATCCCGATTCCCAGCAGCCGATGGCGCGGCGTGGCCGTCGCGTCAAGCATGGCATCGATCTGCGCGATCATGAGATCGCACAACGCGCCTGCATCGAGTGCGCGCGTCGCGAGTGCGCGTCGCGATTGCGCCAAGCCGGAGCCACTGAAATCCGCGATCAGAGTCTCAATCAGGTTCATGCGCAGCGAGAGCGCAACGATGCGGCCAAACTCCGGGTTCAGGGTCAGCAGTACTGCAGGCCGGCCACGGCGACGGCCATTCAGCCCGTCCTCATCCTCTTCGTCGGCATCTTCGGGCCACGACATCGCCGCCCCCGTCTCGGCCTCGCACAACAGCTCTTCCGCCATCAGTCTCGACGTTATGGCCGAAATGGCCGGGAAGCTCAGCCCCGTGCTACGCGCGAGCTCCACGCGCGGCGATGGCCCCTGGCGTCGCAAGACTTCGACGAGGCGGCCGCGGTTCGATGCGCGGGCCACGCTTAAAGCACGTCTCGGCGGCTCGGGCTGCTCATCCATTCGGCCTTTTTAATTCGCTCGGTGAAGTTAATCAACGTGTGAAACTAAGTGAAAGCTAAAAAGCATAGGCGAAAGACCGTCCATCGGCTCTCACCTGCTATTCGTGCTTGAAGAAGGGAGTGAGAACAGCCTTGACTGGAGATTTATTTCGCCTAATTTATTCGCGAGATAAATAAAATAGGGCGCAGAAGCGCCGAGCGTGAATCCCCTCATACCGGGGTGACAAAAGGGAGGTGCATATGAAGGACTCAATGAAGAAATTGATCGTGCCGCTACTGGCGAGCGCAGCCGTGCTTGCGATGGCCACTGGGGTGGCGCAGGCGCAGCAGAAAAAGACCATCGCGCTCGTGACCAATGTCGCGGCCGACTTCTGGACCATCGCCGGCCGCGGACTTGAGAAGGCGCAGAAGGAACACCCGGAATACAATATCGAGTTGATTGTCACCAACGAAGGAACCGCGGCGGGCCAGCGGCGCGAGCTGGACGACCTGATGGTGCGCGGCGTCGCCGGCATCTCCATCTCTGTCGACGATGCGCAGCACGCAACCGAAGAACTCAACAAGGTTGCGGCTAATGCCGTGTTGATCACGACGGATAGCGACGCACCGCAGAGCAAGCGTCTCGCCTATATCGGCACCGACAATGTCGCGGCAGGGCGGCAGGCGGGTGAGGAGATCAAGAAGGCGCTGCCGAACGGCGGTAAGATCGCGTTGTTTGTCGGCACGATGGACGCTGACAACGCCCGCGAGCGGGTGCAAGGTATCAAGGAAGCGATCGCCGGCACCAAAGTCGAACTGGTCGATGTGTTCACCGACCAGGTGGACTCCGCCAAGGCCAAGGCGAACATGGAGAACGTACTCGTAAAATATCCCGACATTGCGCTGTTGTCCGGCCTGTGGAGCTACGAGACGCCGCTTATTTATGACTCGGTGAAGGCGGCGGGCAAGGCGGGCAAGGTAAAGATCGTCGGCTTCGACGAGGACCAGCGCACGCTGCGGGGTATTTCCGACGGCACGATCGAATCCACGGTCGTGCAGCAGCCGTACGAGTTCGGCTACCTCTCCGCCACCAACATCATCAAAACGCTGAACGGCGATAAGTCCTGGATCCCGGCGGACAGCAAGCTGATCGTGCCGACCAAGGTGATCAGCAAGTCCAACGTCGCGGAGTTCACCGCATATCTGAAGGACCTGCTGAAGAAGTAACTTCAGTGTGCTTCACTGCCCGGCTGCTACAGGCTGCCGGGCAGTGTGCGGGAGGAAGCGCCGAATGGCGGAGACGCTGCTGGAACTCGCCGGGATCAGCAAGACTTATCCCGGCGTCAAGGCCCTCGACGATGTCAGCCTGCGCGTGTACCGCGGCGAGGTATTAGGCCTGATCGGCGAGAACGGCGCCGGCAAATCGACGCTGATGCGCGTACTGGGCGGCGTGATCGCGCCGAGCGACGGCGTGATCCGCATCGGCGGCAAGGACCACGCCCAGATGACCGTGAGCGGGGCGACGCAGGCCGGCATTGCCTTCGTGCACCAGGAACTGAACCTGTTCGAGAATCTCGACGTCGCGGCCAACGTCTTTATAGGGCGCGAAAAGCGTACTGGCGGGCCGCTGAAGCTGGTGGACGACGCGGAGATGCGCGCCCGCGTGACGCCGCTGCTGGAGCGGCTCGGCGCCGATTTCAAGCCCGACACGCTAATCGAAAACCTGTCCATCGCGGAGCGTCAGATGGTGGAGATCGCCAAGGCGCTCTCGATCGACGCCCGCGTGATCATCATGGACGAGCCGACCTCCAGCCTGACAATTTCGGAGACCGAACGGCTGCTGGAGGTGATTGCCGACCTGACGGCGCATGGCATCTCGGTGATCTATATCTCTCACCGGCTGGGCGAGATCATGACCTGCGCTGACCGCGTCGTGGTGCTGCGCGACGGGCGCACGGTGGGGGAGCTGGCGCGGGACGAGCTAAGCCATGTCGCAATGATCCGGCTGATGATCGGCCGCGACCTGAAGGAGCTGTACACGCCGCCGAAACGGTCGCCGCAGCCGGGCGGCTGCGACATCGTCGGCCTGGTGACGTCAGCCTTTCCCGACCGGCAGATTAATCTTTCCGTGCGGCGCGGCGAGATCCTCGGCCTGGCGGGACTCGTGGGCGCTGGCCGCACTTCCCTCGCCCGCGCGGCCTTCGGCATTGACCCGCTCTTAGGTGGTGAGATCAGGATCGACAACGCGCCTGTCGGTGTCGCCTCGCCGCGGGACGCGATCCGGCAAGGGATCTATCTGGTGCCGGAAGACCGCAAGAAATCCGGGCTGGTGCTGGAACTGCCGATCCGGGAGAACGTGACGCTCGCGAGCTTGCTGAATTATGCGCGGATGTGGCTGGTCAACGGCGCGGCCGAGCACAAGGTCGCGAAAGAACAGGCAAGGAGCCTGTCCATCAAGGCTCCGAGCATCGATATGGAGGCCGTGACGCTCTCCGGCGGCAACCAGCAAAAAGTAGTGTTGGGCAAGTGGCTTTCCATGCAGCCGCGCGTGATGTTCTTCGACGAGCCCACCCGCGGCATCGATGTCGGTGCCAAAAGCGAGATCTACGCGCTGATGCGCAAGCTCGCCGATCAGGGCGTCGCGATCGTGATGATCTCCTCGGACATGGAGGAAGTCATCGGCGTCTCCGACCGGGTGGCAGTGATGCATGAGGGGAGTGTCAGCGGCGTGCTGGAGCGCGAGCAGTTCAGCGAGTACAACGTGTTGCGGCTAGCGATCGGCCAAGCGCCGGAAACCGTGGAAGCCGCTGCGCCATGATGAAGAAAGAACTCGGCCTGTGCCTGCTGCTGGCGGTGATCTCCGCCATCACGGGCGCGATCAATCCGGCCTTCCTATCGTTCGTGAACTTGCTCAACATGGCCAATCTGATCGGCCTGTTCGGTGTGTTCGCGCTGGGCGAAGGGCTCGTGATCATCACCGGTGGCATCGATCTTTCGCTCGGCTCGATGTTCGCGTTGCTTGGCGTCGTCTTCGTCGACCTTCTGACGACTTATCAGATTTATTGGCCCTTCGCGCTGGTGCTGGTACTGCTGGGCGGGCTGGCGCTGGGGGGCGTCCAGGGTTTCCTGATCACGCGGCTGAAAATGCAGCCCTTCATCGTGACGCTCTGTGGGTTGCTGATCTATCGCGGCGCCGCGCGCTACTATACGAGCGATTCGACGCGCGGCTTCGGCTACGGTGACGAGGCCAGCACGCTGAGCAACATCGCCTCCGGCAATATCGCTGGCATCCCGAACACCTTCATCTTCCTGATCATTCTTGCCCTGATCCTCGGCGTGCTGCTGCACCGCTCCGTCTACGGGCGCTGGCTCTATGCCGTGGGCAAGAACGAGGAAGCCGCGCGCTTCTCCGGTATCAGCACAAATATCGTGATCGCGACCGCCTACATCATCAGCGGCGGGCTCGCCGGGGTCTCAACCGTGCTGTTCGTGTTCTATACCAACTCGGTCTCTCCGAGTTCCTTCGGAAATTTCTACGAGCTTTATGCGATCGCGGCTGCCGTTCTGGGTGGCTGCAGCCTGCGTGGCGGCGAGGGCTCCATCCTCGGTGTCGTGCTGGGGACGGCGCTGCTGCAGGTGCTGCAGAACCTCGTGAATATCCTGGGCATCCCCAATTCCCTGAACTTCGCCGTGATGGGGACGGTGATTCTGGTCGGCGTGCTGGCGGATCAGCAACTGCAGGCTCGTCGACGGCGCAAGGTGGCGCTGGCTGGCCTAGCCCGCACGGCGCCGAAATCGACATTTGCGCAAGAAAAGCAGGGCGCATCAGGCGGCGCGGCTGCGTTGCCAGCGAGAACCGGCGATCAGGCATGAGGCTCAGGCCGAGCTTAGGTCTGATCCATCCGTTGGACGCGCTTGCGAACTCCATTAAGTCCTCCGACCGTTCGGCGTTTGCCCTGCGGCGTGGCTACGGAATCTTGAAGGCGCTTGATCCCGTTGACGATGACATTCGCCATCTCCGCTGAAGCGGCTTCCGGATTCCTGTTCTTGATGGCATCGACGATCCGCACATGGGCTTCGATCGTGATGTCGCGCTCGCGCTCGGAGATCGGCGCGCTGATCAAAAATGAGGCGCGAAGGGCCGCCTGGATCACGCCGCCCATCGAACGCATGAACAGATTGTTGGAAGCCTCGGCGATCGCGATGTGCAACCGGAGATCGCCTTCCGCAAAACCGGCGGAGCTCGACCGCTCGCGGCGCATTTGCTCGATGCTGCTGCGCATTTGGGCGATGTGAGCGTTGTTGCGCTGCAGGGCTGCCAGCGCGGCAGAACGGGGTTCTACCGCAAGCCGAATCTCGCCGAGATCGAACAGAAGGCTGGAGTCGATACGGCCCTCAAGGTGCCAAGCCAGTACGTCAGTGTCGAACATATTCCATGCTGCACGGTCGCGCACCACGGTCCCGACCTTCGCCTTGGTGCTGAGCAGACCCTTGGCGACAAGAGTCTTGACGCCCTCTCGCAGCACGGGGCGTGAGACGCCGAAAAGGCGGATCAGTTCCGCGTCACCTGGTAACTTTGCGCCTTCGGGGTACTGGCCTGTGATGATGTCAATGCCAAGGATGCGTGCAACTTCGGCGTGGTGGGATATGGCGCGCGGGGCAGGGACAATGACGAGTTTCGAGATCACGGCGATGTCTCCGGAGTCCGCGGCGCGATAGCCTAGCAAGGCCTGCCGAAGGTAAGTGATGGACGCAGGGCCAGCAGGCTTTTGAGTATAACATCATGACATCATCTCGCCTCAAAAAAACCTTCTCGTCGGCGAGATCGCAAAAGTGCATCTCTTCTTCTCTGCGTCTCGGCGCAATTAGACGCACGCCACTTGGATGACCTGCCGCATCCGGTATCGGCGACTGTGTTCCCGCAACCGCCGGCGATGCCAAGTCGTCGTCGAGTTCCGCCTCGATCGGCCGATGACCGCTCCTTGCAATGGGCAAATATGTGATCCTTTCGACACAGTCATTACTAATTCAATGTGAACATATAGTAATACTATATGTGACCGCCTCGAGGCTTGTTAAAGTGATCACGTAAGCTGCAGTTGATTCACCGCCGCTTCTTGGGCAGTTGAAATCGATGCGTGCTGGGGAGAGAGCGCGTTCCAGGCTCGAGGGCTTTGGGTGGGGACGTGATGCAAAGTCGACAAAGCCTCGGACGCTGGGAGGGCCAAGAAAGTGTTGCATAGATCTGTAAAGACCGCACGGGTGTGCGGGGTGGGGATTGCGCTGTCATCTCTGTTGAGCGGTGGGGCGTATGCGGCCGATCTTTTAACGAAGGCTCCGCCTGTCCCTTATGTTGAGACCGATAATTTCTGGACAAGACCGTACCTGTTTGGCGATCTCGGCAGGACGAGGCTGAAGGAGATGGGCATCGATCTGTCGCTGACGCTGGGTGACGAAGCCGTCACCAACTTGTCGGGCGGAACCAGCAAAGTGGCGACCCAGGCTGGACAACTGGCCTTTCAGGGCAAGTTCGATATGGGGAAGCTTGCCGGCATCCCGGGCGGCTTGATCGGCATCACGCTGGTCGACCGCTTCGGCCACAATCTGAATGACGAGGCAGGCATTCCGGCCTTGCAGCTGACCAACGAAGTTTTCGGCCGCGGCAACATTCTGCGCCTGACCGAACTCTACTACTCGCAGAAGCTTTTCGATGATCGCCTTGAACTCAAGGGCGGCCGTCTTCCAGTCGGCTCCGACTTCTTCTTCGGTCAGTGCGAGTTCATCAACCTGACCTTCTGCGGCGGCCAGCCCGGCAACATCGTGGGTGGCTACATCTATAACTGGCCGGTGAGCCAGTGGGCCGGTCTCGCCCACTTCAACATCACCAAGGAAGTTCAGATTTCGGCCGGCGTCTACGATGCCAATCCGAATTATCTGACGACGTCAGACTTCGGCGTCTACGGGGCGCCGGGCATCCCTAGCTCAAGCCCCGCCTCCGGGGTGCTGGTGCCGGTGGAGTTGACCTGGAGGCCGGGCGGTCACCTGTACGGGACCTGGAGATTGGGCGGCTGGTATGACAATGCGTCGACGATTGATGGTGGCCTCCCGGGGATCATTGCGACCATCCCGTCCTTCGGGGGTGTCCCAGCCCAAAATCTGGGAGATCAAAGAGGGCGCTACGGCATTTATGAGTCAATCCTGCAGCGGATAACCGATGAAGGTGGCCCCGCGAAGGGTTGGTATATCTACTTCAATACGACGGTCGCCGATCACCGGACGTCGTTCGAAGACTACCAGGCCTCCTTTGAATTGAAGCACACCGGAACCTTCGCCTTCCGCCCCGAGGACGAAGTCGCCTTCGCGGTGGGCACCACCCACGTGAATTCGGCCGCCCTAAGCCCGAATGCCGGCGGCAACGAAGTTCCGATCGAAGTTTGGTACGGCTGGCAGGCGACCGGCTGGTTGAACCTCAAGTTCGACGCCCAGTATGTGATCAATCCTGGCGGGCGCGGGTTTAATGGCGCCGGCCTGAAGACCGACAATGCCTGGGTTCTTGGCCTGCGCACCGTGGTCAAGTTCTGATGCGGTAGTCTGTCCGGGGTCAAAATATTGAACGACCCTGATGTGAAAGGTGAGGGCATGCCCGTATACGGGCATGCCGCGAAGCCCGATTAGGGCGGCCGCAACATCCGCGAGCTCCGCTGGTCAAGCGCCTCGACGGCGAGGGGCCCTGCCAAGGGCCACCATCCGTGCGGTCCTCGATCGCCACGGACTGGTCCACGCCAAGGAATCGGGCGCTGCCGTCCAAGAGTTTCTCGAGGCGATCGTGGCGGGCGGCAATTTGCGCGAGTATTGTGTCAACTAACCCTTGCCAACCTCGGCCTCATTCGAGGAAATCGCGCAGGACATCGATTCAGGCATCCGCAGGTCATCCTCCGCCCCTCAGGAGGTCGTCGCGGTTCATATAGCGGCGGCTACGCGCTCGCGACCGGGCCCGGTCAATTCGCCTTTGTTCATGTCGATGCCGGCACCGCCGTGGCGAACTATTGACGCGCGATCCCTCAAAATGAGTTGCGTACCTCACACGAGCTCAGCTATCGTATATCGATGAGAGTGCAGGACAACAGCACACCGCTTACGCTCAAGGACATCGCGCGCCAGGCCGGAGTGAGCCTCGCGACCGTGGACCGGGTCCTCCACAATCGGCCCGGCGTACGGCCGGACACCGTTCGTCGCGTCAAGGAGGCGATAAAGCGCAATGCCTTTCAGCCTCATGTAGCTGCAGCGGAGCTCGCTCGCGGCCGGGCCCGGCGCTTTGCCTTTGTCATGCCTTCCGGCCCGAACCTGTTTATGCACCAGATCCAGTCCTATCTCGGAGAGATGTCGGCCTGGCTCACGGCCCGTCGCCTTGTGGTTGAGATGATCGCGGCCGACGTTTTCAATCCTGCTGTTCTCGCAACCACCCTTGAATCTCTTGCCGGCGATTTCGACGGCGTGGCGGTCGTTGCCCTTGATCACCCACGCGTCCGCGCGGCCATCAACGATCTCGCCGATGGCGGCACCAAGGTCGTTACGCTGGTGTCGGACGTGCCGTCTTCGCGGCGTGACCATTATGTCGGCATCGACAATATCGCCGCCGGGCGCACCGCCGGCGCGCTGGTCGGCCGGCTCGTCGGCCCTCCACAGGGAAAAATCGCGATCGTCGCTGGTTCGCAAGCCCTTCGCGACCACGCCGAGCGCATCTTCGGCTTCAATCAGGTGATGGCATCCGAGTTTTCGCAACTGGATGTGATGCCCGTCCTTGAGGGGCGGGATGAGGATGAGCGCTCGGAACACCTCATGACGAGATTGTTGAACGATCATCCCGACATTGTCGGCCTTTACAACGTGGGCGCCGGCACTCCCGGCATTGCCAAGGCGCTCATGGATTCCGGGCGCGCCAACCAGATGGTCTTCGTCGGCCACGACGTCACCGTCGTGACGCGCAAGCTGCTTCTGAATGGCGTCATGGATGCGGCCATCTCACAAAACCCGGGGCACGAGGCGCGCGCTGCAGTACGCGTGCTGCTCGCGCTTGCCCGTGGCGAACCGATCTTGAGCGAACAGGAGAAAATCCGGATCGATATCGTGATGAGGGACAATCTGCCCTGAGCCGCATTGCGGGGCGGATATCGTCCCGGTGCGGCGGCCGGCAGACTGAATGGTGAATACGGCCCTTTGCGGGAAAGGCGACGTAGTTCGCGCGCCGCTTGGGAGTCGACAGGGAGGGATGCGTGTATCTTGGAATTGACATCGGGACGTCCGGTGTAAAGGCGGTGCTCGTGAACGAAGCTGGCGCGATCGTTGCGACGGCCTCGCGCGAGCTTACGCTGTCTCATCCCGCGCCGCTCTGGTCCGAGCAGGATCCGGACGCCTGGGCCGATGCCGCGATCGGTGCTGTCGACGATCTCGCGACGGCGCATCCGCGCGAAACGGCCGGGGTTCGCGGAGTAGGGCTTGCCGGCCAGATGCACGGCGCCACGTTGCTCGACGCCGACGGACGCCCGTTGCGCCCAGCCATTCTCTGGAATGATGGCCGCTCTCATGCCGAGTGCGCCGAGCTCGAGCGGCGGTGTCCCTCGCTTCATGCGATCGCGGGCAACCTTGCAATGCCGGGCTTCACGGCTCCGAAGCTGATGTGGGTCGGACGCCATGAGCCAGAGGTCTTCGCAAGGGTAGCCAAGGTCTTGCTGCCCAAGGCTTATGTGCGCTATCGCCTGACCGGCGAAATGGTCGAGGACATGTCAGACGCGGCGGGCACGCTCTGGCTCGATGTCGGTCAGCGTTGCTGGTCCGAACCGGTCCTGGAAGCGACGGGACTTAAGCTCCACCACATGCCGCGCCTGGTCGAGGGCAGCGAAGTCAGCGCGCCTCTATCGCCGGAATTGGCTGAGCGCTGGGGCATGTCGGCGGATGTCGTGATCGCCGGCGGCGCTGGCGACAATGCAGCAAGCGCGATCGGTCTCGGCGCCATTGCGCCTGGCGATGCGTTCCTGTCGCTCGGTACGTCGGGCGTGCTGTTCCGCGTCACCGATCGCTTTGCGCCCGCACCCGCTTCGGCCGTCCACGCGTTCTGCCACGCGCTTCCCGGCCTGTGGCACCAGATGGGCGTGATGTTGTCGGCGGCCGCCTCCCTCGCCTGGCTCGCCAGTGTCCTGGCAACGCCTGCTGCCGCGCTGCTCGCCCCGTTTGGCGAGAGCGTCGAGCGGCCGAGCCCGATCAAATTCCTGCCCTATCTCGACGGCGAGCGTACGCCGCACAACGACGCCGCCGTGGCCGGCGCGTTTGTCGGCCTGCGTGCCGCGACCGGACGCGCGGATATCGTTCAGGCCGTGCTCGAAGGCGTCGCCTTTGCCGCGCGCGACAATCTCCGTGCCTTGGGTGTGTCCGGCCCACCGATCATGGAAGTTGATCTCGTGGGCGGCGGGTCGCGGTCGGCGCTATGGGCGCAGATCATCGCCGACGTGCTCGGCATTGCCGCCCATCGTGTCGAGGAAGGCGAGGTTGGCGCTGCGCTTGGCGCGGCGCGACTTGGCCGGCTTGCCGCCACCGGCGAAAGTCCCGCGCACGTGTGCTCGCGTCCGCGCCGGCTCGCGACTTTCATGCCTCGCGCGTCGGCGGTGGCAGCTTATGACGACGCCTATCAGCAGTGGCGAAAGCTTTATCCTGCGCTGAAGGAGCTCAGCTTATGAATGCCTCACCCGACTTCTTTGGTGCGACCGCTCCAGTCTCATACGGTGGCCCGGAGGCGAAGAGTCCGCTTGCCTTTCGCTGGTACGATAAGGACCGCATCGTCCGTGGGCGGCGGCTCGAGGATCATCTGCGCTTTGCTGTGTGCTACTGGCACTCGTTCTGCTGGCCGGGGGGCGATCCGTTCGGCGGTGAGACTTTCCTGCGACCCTGGCACCATGGCCCCGATGCGATGGCGCTCGCCCGTGCCAAAGCCGACGTCGCTTTCGAGCTGTTCCGTCTGCTCGATGTCCCTTTCTTTACGTTCCACGATGTGGACGCCGCACCGGAAGGCCGGTCGCTTGCCGAGTCCGTCGCCAACCTCAACGCCGTCGCCGATCTATTCGAACAGAAGATGGCCGCAGCCAAGGTGCGCCTTTTGTGGGGAACGGCCAACCTGTTCACGCACCGTCGCTACATGGCGGGTGCGGCGACCAATCCGGACCCGGAGGTGTTCGCCTACGCTGCCGGGCAGGTCAGGGCGGCGCTCGAGGTGACGCATCGGCTGGGCGGTCAGAATTACGTGCTCTGGGGCGGGCGCGAGGGTTACGAGACGCTGCTCAATACCGACATGAAACGCGAGCTCGACCAGCTCGGCCGCTTTGTCTCGCTCGTGGTCGAGCACAAGCACAAGATTGGGTTCAAGGGACCGATCCTGATCGAGCCCAAGCCCAGGGAGCCGACCAAACACCAGTACGATTTCGACGTCGCCACCTGCTACGGGTTCCTTCACCGCTATGACCTGCTGAAGGACGTCAAGCTCAACGTTGAGCAGAACCACGCCATCCTGGCGGGTCACTCGTTCCACCACGAGGTCGCGCTCGCGCAGGCGCTCGGCATCTTCGGCTCCCTCGATATCAACCGCGGCGACGATCTGCTCGGCTGGGATACCGATCAGTTCGCGATGAACGTGCCTGAGCTTGCGCTTGTGTTTCACGAGATGCTGAAGGGCGCCGGCTTCACAACAGGCGGTCTCAATTTCGACGCCAAAGTCAGACGTCAGTCGATCGATCCGGACGACCTGATCCATGCGCATATCGGTTCGATGGATGCCTGCGCACGCGCGGTGCTTGCGGCAGCCGAAATGCTCGATGGCGGAGTGCTCACGACCCCACTTGCCGAGCGCTATGCGGGATGGGGAGGCCCGGAGGGTCGCGCCATCCTCGCCGGGCAGCGCTCGCTCGCCGACCTTGCTGACCGGGCACTTGCTGACGGACTCGATCCGCAGCCTCGCTCGGGACGTCAGGAATATTTGGAATCCTTGGTCAACCGATACATCTGATCGCAGCGAAATTGATCGGACGCATCATCACATCAACAGGAGGACCGCCATGATAACGGCGGCCGCGGCCGGGCAACCGGTTTTGGAATTGACGGGTGTCGGCAAGGACTTTGGCGCGATCCGCGCGCTGCATGGCATCGACATGCGGGTCTCCCCGGGCGAGGTGGTCGGCCTCATGGGCGACAACGGCGCCGGGAAATCGACGCTTGTGAAGATCATCGCCGGAAATTTTCCGGCGAACCACGGCGAGATCCGCTTCGAGGGCACGGCGGTTCATTTCTATCGTCCGATCGATGCGCGCGCCGTGGGCATCGAGGTCGTCTACCAGGATCTCGCGCTCGCAGACAATCTGACGGCCGCGGCCAACGTGTTCCTGGGACGCGAGCTCAAGCGCAAATTCGGTCCGTTGTCGTTGCTTGATCACAAGGCGATGGCGGCGCGCGCGCTCGAGCTTTTCGGCGAGCTGCGTTCCGAGACAAGGCCGCAGCATCTCGTGAAGCAGATGTCGGGCGGTCAGCGCCAGGCGGTCGCCATCGCCCGGACGCGACTGTCCAACGCCAAGCTGGTCATGATGGACGAGCCGACCGCGGCGATCTCGGTCCGGCAGGTCGAGCAGGTGCTGAGCCTGATCCACCGCCTCAAGGAACAGGGCGTTGCCGTCATGCTGATTTCGCACCGCATGCCCGACGTGTTTGCGGTCTGCGATCGCGTCATCGTACTCCGCCGTGGCGAGAAGCGGGCGGACAAGCCGATCCGCGACACCAGTCCGGAAGAGGTGACGGCTCTCATCACCGGCGCAAAGGAGAGGGCATAATGTCCGTGCCGATCGAATCCCTGGTCTCCTTTTCCAATGTAGGCATGACCCGATGGTGGCAACGCAGCATCTTCGCCTCGCAGACCGCTTACGTTACGCTCGCGCTGCTGCTGCTGCTGGTCGTCATGCACTTCGCCAGCCCGTATTTCTTTACCGAAGGCAACATGCAGAACGTGGCGAAGAACTTCTCGTTCATCGCCATCGCCACCCTCGGTATCACATTTGTGATCATCACCGGCGGCATCGATCTGTCGGTCGGCTCGATGATGTGCTTTTCCGCCATGATCACCTCGATGGTGATGTCGGGCCTGTCGACGCCGGGGATGCCCGGGGCTTCGCTGTTCGTGCATCTGGCTGCCGACGGCAAGACCGTGCTCGCCAATGTGCCGGGCCTGATCCTGGTCATCTCGATCCTCGCGGGACTGGTAGCCGCGTTGATGGTCGGCCTGATCAACGGCTTTTGTATCGCCGTGCTCGGGTTGTCGCCGTTCGTAACCACGCTCGGCATGCTCTCGATCGTGCGCGGCCTCGCCTACGTCGTCTCGAACGGCAGGGGCAGTTTCCCGGGCGGGCCTGACGCCGAGTATTTCTACGCGCTGACGTCGGGCGACGTGGGCGGGATACCGGCGCCCTTCATCTATCTCATGATCCTCGCCCTGGTGATGGCCGTCGTATTGCATCATACCGCGTTCGGCCGCCACGTCTTCGCGCTCGGTGGCAATGAGCACGCCGCTGAACTGACCGGCATCCCGGTGGTCCGGGTCAAGATCCAGGTTTATGTGATCTGCGGGCTCGCCGCGGGACTGCAGGGGATCATCATCTCGGGCTGGCTGGGTTCGGCGCCGGCGAACATGGCGACGTCCTACGAACTCAACGTGATCGCCGCGGCCGTCATCGGTGGCGCCAATCTGGCGGGCGGCATCGGCGGTCCGCTCGGCGCCATCGTCGGCTGCGTGCTGCTGGAGGTCATCCGCAACGGCCTCGTGCTGGCGCAGGTCAATTCCTACTGGCAGCAGACTTTGGTGGGCGTGATCATCATCCTGGCCGTGCTGGTCGACCGGATACGCTCGCGCATGATTTGAGAATACTGACCGGGACGGTGCCAACAACGGCACGGTCTATCCGCCTCCCGGGCCAGACGATCTCTTAGGATAGGCATGAAAGCGTGGAGGAGACTTATGAAGAAGCTAATTCTTGCTACTGTGGCCGTCGTGATCATGGCGAGCCCGGCATTTGCCCAGCAAAAGTACAAGTTTGCCGTGGTGCCCAAGGCGATGAACAACCCGTTCTTCGACGTGGCGCGCGACGGCTGCCTGAAGCGGGCCAAGGAACTCGGCAACGTCGAATGCATCTACAAGGGGCCGATCGAGCACGAGCCCGCGACCGAGGCGCAAATCATCCAGGACTTCATCACCCAGAAGGTGGATGGGATCGCGATCTCGGTTGCCGACGTCGCGGCTATGACCAAGTCGATCGAAGCCGCGACCGCGGCCGGCATCGCGGTCGTGACCTTCGATGCCGATGCGCCGGGCTCCAAGCGTCTCGCCTATATCGGCACCAACAACAAGGACTTCGGCCTCGCGCTCGGCAAGCAACTGCGCGAGCTTAGGCCCGAGGGGGGCAAGTATGCCATGATCTCGGGTGGTCCCGGCGCCAAGAATCTCGCGGAACGCGTCGACGTCCGTGAAGCGCTCAAAGGCTCGAAGTGGGTCGAGGTGGCGGGATCGCCGACCTTCTGCAATGACGACTCCGCGCTTGCCGTTCAGCAGATGGCCGACCTGCGCACCGCGACCCCCGACCTCGGCGCGATCGTGCCGGTGGGCGGTTGGCCGATGTTCGCCCCCGAAGGCTACAAGGCGTTCGTCAACAAGAACAAGAAGGACATCGACGCCGGCAAGTTCACGCTTGTCGTCGCGGATACGCTCAAGATGCAGCTCGAACTGTTGCGTGACGGCTACTCCAACGCGCTCACCGGCCAGCGGCCGTTCGAGATGGGCGAAAAGTCGATGGACATTCTGCTGGCGATCAAGAAGGGCGAGAAGGTGCCCGAGATCGTCTACACCGGCCTCGACCTCGTCACCAAGGACAACGTCGCGCAGCTCTTGAAGTAACGACTTCGCAGCGCGTCGGCCGCTAGCCGACCCATCCCAAGAAAAAGACGCATACTGCGCCGCTTGGCGCAGTATGCGATTGGATCGTTCGTCGACGCTATGCCGATGAACGGGCCGCGCTGGTTGCACGCAGACCGCGTCCCGCCTTCACTCCTGAGGTTCGCCCGCCATCGCCTTCCTTGACTTCTCTTCTGGCGATCCCGGCACAAAGTACTTCTTCGCCCAGCGGGAATCCTTCGTCAGAGTGAAAGTCTCGGGATGCCCCTGCTGCCGCCTCTCGTCGCTCGCACGCGCGCGATAGTGCTCGTATAGCCGGTTGAATTCTGCAAAATACATGCGGCCGAGGCGCGGACAGTCGGTGATCTCCAGCAGGTTCTCGTCATTCTTGTGAAGAGAGTTGCCGCTCAGATTGGGGGAGCCCGTGAAGACGACGGGTCGCTTTCCCTCGCCGTCCACGACGACGAACTTGTGGTGGACGCGAACCATCTTTTTCGGATCTTCGTGGGGCCAAAGCACCCGTTCGACGGCGAAGTCGGTCGGCGTGCTGCCGGACTTGAAGGCGCCGAATCCGACGATGTCGTGATTGTTTTGCGAACGATGGAATATCTCGATCTTGGCTGCGACATCTGCATGGGTCGGATCACCTCCGGGTTCGGCAGTGGGTACCCGGTTGACGAGTGCAAGCATCATCCTCTTGTTGTCTGCCGCGGCGAATACGGCGTCCAACAGCTTCTTGTCGGTCGGATCGAACACGCAGAGCAACACAGAGTGCTCGGCCGCGTTCACCGCATCCACGATCGCGTCGATCGAAGCGCGTTCGTCGTCGGGTTCGGGCGGAAAGAAAACCCTGATCGAAGCGTCGCCGACCGCGATCTTGTTCGACCAGCCCTTTTGCTCACGCTTGGTCGCGGCAAGCGTTGGATTGCCGTCCAGCAAGCGTTTTCGCTCTAGATACAAACGTGCGAGATCCGGGGACTCGAAAGCGTGCAAGACGTTGGCTTGTGCGGATAGTCCTTCGCTGGTGAAGTTCGCGGATCCCGCCAACACGGCTTCGGGGTGATCGGCTGCCCCGACGCGCACCAAAAATTTGTTATGCATGATGCTCGCGTGGGTACGGGCCACGAAACTGCTGGCGGGTCGGCCATTGTCCGTAAGCTCACCTATAGCTTGGTCCGAAGTGTCGTCGACAGACGTGTGATTGTAGGCGAGCGAGAGGGCGCCGCCGTAGTGCTGCAGCGCTGGAATGATCCAGATCTCGTCGGTCAGGTGATAGATTGCTCCTTCGACGTCCTTGCCCGCTGCCTGATCGAGGAATTGCGGAACGGCTTGCTCCATTCCGTTGGCCAGCCACGCCCGGGCGGCCTTTTGCTGGGACGCCGTGGTGAGATCTGGAAATTGTTTAGTGAAGGCTTGGGAGCTAACGACCGCTCGGTTGAAATGAGACGTAATCCCGTGTTCCTCGACCTGGGGGACCGTGACGTCGATCTGGCCTTGCTCCGCCTCCTCGTATTTGAGGGTGTCGGGGGTGCCCGTGACGGGTATGACACGATAGGAAAAGGTGGATCCGCGGTCTTTCGTGTCGATACGGGCGTCCCACCACGTGAACTTCTGGATCGGCGCGTCGTGGCTGCTGAAATCCGAATGATCCGATTTCGGTCCGTTGAATCCGATCCGGTTCGGAAGCCAACTCGATGTCGCTCCGCCGAAGCCAGGCTTTCGCTCGATGGCGAACCCCAAGAAGTCCGGCCTGCCGTCGCCCGCGTCCCAATCGAAGGCCAGCAAAACCAATGTGGGTGAGGTGAATGATCGCACGACGACAGCCATAATGCCCCCCAGAAATCCAAAGCCGGAAACATCAAACAGTGAAAGTCTAATCGCGCCAGTATACAACTTTTGTGACATATGAGCACTAACATTCGCTCTGAAAGGGAGGCGCGTCCGCTTCGTCTGGGACGCGATCTTTGCGGCCTGAACTGGCGGCGCTTTCGTTTCAGACCCAACCAAAGTTTCGATCGCCTGGTGGCATCATTGTGTTCGCGGCGGCCAACACAGATTTGAATCGCCTCACA